>JADMIO011064053.1_pt1 | contig 12874 bp, 8 predicted proteins | sample 8958161 | NCBI WGS metagenome assembly JADMIO01 (sample SAMN16585339, study PRJNA669376) | soil metagenome | isolation source: Crop rotation soil | place: USA: Cullars Rotation, Alabama | collected 2011 | reverse complement strand
ACATAAGCCGGTTTCAAAAAGTGCCTGAAATTGACTATCTTTCCAATCGGAAATTTTTGAAAATGGAGGAAACAAAACTGCATGAAGGAATGCCAGTTCCAAAGGCGCGGCAGCTTGCTGCTGTTATGTTTACCGACATGACGGGCTATACTGCCATGATGCAGGAGGATGAAAAAAAAGCGAAAGTGCTCGGTACGCGTCAGCGCACAACGCTTGAAAAACTGATTCCTTTATATAATGGGAAAATCCTTCAATATTATGGCGATGGCACGCTGAGCATTTTCGGGAGCGCAACCGAAGCTGTGATTTGCGCTGCAGAGATTCAAAAAGAATTGCAAAAGGAACCTAAAGTTTTATTGAGGATCGGGCTGCATTCAGGTGATATTGCTTATGATGATCACGGTGTTTACGGTGACAGTGTAAATGTGGCATCGCGCATTGAATCGCTTGCTATTCCCGGAGCAGTGCTCATCTCTGACAAAGTTTATGATGAAATAAAAAATCAGAGTGAAATAAAAACCCGTGTGCTTGGCAAGTATAGCTTAAAAAATGTGAAACGGCAGGTAGAGGTATATGCTGTTGCAAATGAAGGGCTGGTTGTTCCCACGCCCGAACAGATACATGCAAAAGCAATTACTGAAAACAGCATTGCTGTTTTGCCATTTGTAAACCTGAGCGCAGACATGGAGAATGAATATTTCAGTGACGGTATTTCGGAAGAAATTCTTAATGCCTTAACGCGTGTGGAAGGATTGCAGGTTACTGCACGCACTTCATCATTTACGTTCAAGGGAAAAAATGAAGATATAAGAACAATAGGGTCACGGCTGGGTGTTGCAACAGTACTTGAAGGAAGTGTTCGTAAAGCGGGTAAAAGAGTACGCATCAGCGCACAGCTTATAAATACTGTTGACGGGTACCATGTGTGGTCAGAAGTGTATGACCGCGACCTGGAAGATATTTTTGAAGTGCAGGATGAGATATCCCTTAAAATTGTAAACAGGCTGAAAGAAAATTTCAAACCAAGCGAGAAAAAAGAGCAGATTGTGAAGCAGCCAACTGAAAATATTGATGCTTATAATCTTTACCTGAAAGGGCGTTATCACTGGAACAAGTGGAATCCTGAAAATATTGCACTGGCAATTAAAATTTTTGAAGAAGTAATCTTGCTCGACCGCGATTTTGCTTTGCCTTACTGCGCACTATCTTACTGTTATTCATTCCTCGGTTCAGCAGGAATCCTGGTTCCGGCTGAAGCATATCCGAAAGCAAAAGATTATACACTTAAAGCAATAGAACTGGATCCGAATCATCCTGAATCTCATTTGTCGCTCGCAACAATTAAATTTTTTCAATATTGGGATTTTGACGGAGCTGAAGCTTCACTGAATAAAGCATTGCAGTTGGGATTAAATTCCTCGCTGCTTAATCAGGTGCACGGATGGTTTCTTATTTCAAAAGGAGATTTTGAGCAGGCAATAGAAAAAATGGAAAAGGCCGCAATACTCGATCCGCTGTCATTGCCTTTGCTGAGCAGCCTTGCAGATGCTTATTCTTTTGCAGGAAATTTTGAAAAAGCCTTGGAAAATTATGACAAGGTAATAGAGCTGGATGCTTCTTTCAGGAGGGGATTTGAGGGTAAGGGAATGGTTTTTCTTGCTATGGGAAACTATGAAAAAGCAATTGAAAATTTAGAAAAATATCAGTCAATGACCGGAAGCGAATTCAAGGGTCTCAGCTCATTGGGCCATGCATATGCCATAAGCGGTCAAATAGAAAAAGCATTGCAATGCATAGAAAAATTAAAACAACGGGAAGCTGCAGAACCGGGAGTAGTGTTATACATGGACTTTGCATTTATTTATGCAGGTCTGAAGGATTATGACAAAGCTTTTTATTATCTGAATAAAACTTATGATCAGCGGATGGGAATTGCCTGTCTTGGAATGATCTTTTGCATCCGCTACCCGATCCTCGCCAACCTCAAATCAGATATACGATTTCATTTATTAATGGAAAAAATAGGATTGGAAAGCAGTACGAATTAAGGTTTTTGCTTTACTCTGCATTTTAATAATATTTTTAAAAATGGAAAACAAGGGACTTCTTTTTATTCCTGATATAAGCGGCTTTACAAAATTTGTTACCGAAACAGAAATCGGCCATAGCCGCCTTATCATTCAGGAATTGCTGGAATTACTTATCAATGCAAATCAGATAGGACTTGAAGTTTCCGAAATTGAAGGCGATGCCATTCTCTTTTACAAGTTTGGCGACTCCCCTTCAATGGAAGAATTATACAGCCAAGTGAGAAAAATGTTTTGTGCATTTCACCAGCACCTTATTGCTTATGACAATATCCGATACTGTTATTGCAAGGCATGTAATGCGGCAATTAATTTAACACTGAAAATCGTTACACACCATGGTGAATTCACCGGATATAATGTAAAGAATTTCAGCAAGCTTTTAGGCAAAGATGTGATTGTTGCACACCAGCTTTTGAAAAATGACATCAAGCAGCATGAATACTGGCTGGTGACAAAAAACATATTGGATAACAATCAGCCTGCAGAATTTGCACAATGGATGAAATGGATGAGTAGTGCCAAGCAAACAGAAAGCGGGGAATTACCATTTTACTTTACACAACTGGGTAATCTTAAAAATGAAATAACTCCTGAGTCATTACCACAATTTGAACTTTCAGGAAAAGAAAAAATATTTTCTCTTTCGAAAGAATATGATACTGATATTATCACATTATTTCATGCAACAGGTGATTTTAACAACCGTAACCGATGGCAGGAAGGTGTAATAAAAACCGAAGAGGTTAGCCATTACTTACCTCGTGTGGGTATGAAATGCCGCTGTATTATGGAGAATGGGGAGGTTAGCATTTATTCCAGCAGCTATTTCTACAGCGATGACAAAATAGAATTTAGCGAAACGGATGAAGAGAAAATAAGCACAACTTATTTTACTCTTGAAAAAATTGATGACCATAAAACGAAACTGACGGTTGATTTTTATTTCGAAAAAGATATGAGCGATCAATTCCGGTTTAATTTTACGGAGAAAGAAAAGGTCGTGGAAAATTTTAAAAAATCATTAAATAATCTTGAAAGCTTTATTAAAGAAATGAAATTGCCGGCTGAAGCATAAAGAAATCCAGCTTTTACCTTTACTTTAATGCCCACTTGCCCCATGGCATGTTTTTTCAGGCGTCTATTATAAATAGTAAAACGTAAATCTTATGGAATCTACAATTTATACTGATGGGCATGGCGTTAAAGTCACAAACTCAGAATTCATTACCGGCAAAACATCTTACAAATTAGAGGGCATTGTAAATGCTACTACAGAAATAATAAGGGCATCGGTTGTTCCGGCAATTTTTTTGATCTTGTTAGGAATTGCAGGGATTATAACGGGGGTACTGCATTTATATCCTTCTCAACAATTGGATTTTATTTCGTGGGGTACTGTAATAATGACTGCCAACAGGCTCGCAGTGGTTATAGGTGCTTTTTTATTTATAGTAGGAATAATTCTGAGCTTCAGCATACGCGATAAATATGCTGTGCACATTATTACTGCAGAAGGGCATAAAGAGGCTGTCATCAGCAAAAAGAAAGATTATATTAATCAGATTGTCCGGGCTTTGGAAAAAGCAATAACTTGGGGAAGAGAATAAAAATTAAGTTTGTGCAACTTCAGCAAGCTGCTTTAAATATTTATAAGTATCCAGTTGTGCCCGTACCTTTCGCTTACTGGTTGATTTTTTATATGGGTTATTTTGAGTTTTGTTAAGCTTCCTCGCTTTAGTATTATCTTTAAGCTGCAGGTTAATAAGGTGCTTAATTTCCTTTTTAATATAATTTTCCAAGATAGGAAAAGCTGATTCAATCCTGTTATTCAGGTTTCGTGACATGAGGTCGGCAGAAGAAATATACATCCGCTCATCTCCGTTATTATGAAAAATAAAAACTCTTCCGTGCTCCAGAAATCTGTCCACAATACTGATCACTTTAATTTTATCGCTCAATCCTTTGACACCCGGCACAAGGCAGCAAATACCGCGGACAATAACTGTAATCTTAACACCGGCTTTGCTTGCTTTATAAAGCTGGTCAATCATTTTATAATCTTCAAGACTGTTCATTTTTAAAATCATAAACGCTTTTTTTCCGGCTTTTGCATTTTTGATTTCATTTTCAATTAATGCTTCGAGCATTTTGCGCATGTTGAACGGTGCAACAAGGAAGTTTTTAAATTTTGGTTTTTTGGAAGTGTCATTGAAATAATCAAAAATTTTATTTGCTTCATTAGTCAATTCTTTTTTTGCCGTAAAGAAACCGTGATCGCAATATATTTTTGCAGTCTTTTCATTAAAGTTTCCTGTTGACAAATATGCGTATCGCTTTAATTGCTTGCCTTCTTCCCGCTCCACCATGCACAATTTTGCATGAACTTTCAATTTCTTAAAGCTGTAAAAAACTTTGATGCCCGCATCAATGAATTGTTGCGACCAGTAAATATTGGACACTTCATTGAAGCGCGCTTTTATTTCCACAAAAGCAAAAACTTTTTTCCCATTCGCGGCCGCTTTCAAAAGTGCATTCGCAATTTTTGAATCATCTGCAACACGGTACAATGTTATTTTAATTGTCTTTACATGAGGATCTGCCGCAGCATGTTCAAGAAAATTTACAACATATTTATAATCCTGATAAGGGAAATGTAATATCTGGTCACATTTTGAAATGACATTGAAAAAAGATTTTTTATTGTGAAGCCCCCGGTGATTTAATTCTTCAAACACCGGATATTTTAATTTCGGATTCGCTGGTACAGGAAATGTAAAAAAGTCTTCGTAGTTATGATATTTTCCTCCGGGAATCATAAAATCTTTGGGAGGCAGAAATGTTCGCTTCAACTGCTTAAGCAAATCTTTAGGCATTTCTGCATCATAAAGAAAACGTGATGGAGGATTTGTTTTACGTTTCTCAAGTTTCTTTTTTATCTCATCAATGAGGTTATCAGAATCCTCAAGAAATAATTCTGCGTCACGGGAAATTTTTACTGAATGGCAGGCTGCCACTTCATGATCACGAAAAAGAAAATGCAAGCACAGCCGCAGTATATCATCAAGGAAAATCACATCATGATGATTTTCTTTTGAGTGCAAAGCAACAAAACGCGGTAATTTATCAGAAGGAATATTTAAAATTGCGAATTCAGATTTACGTTTGTCTTTTGGCTTAATCAGATTTAATTTCAGCGCAAAATAGATTTGCTTGTTTTCAAGAAAGGGCTGATCACTTTTACCTGCATAAAATACCAGCTTCAACTCCGGTAAAAGTTTTGATTTAAAATAGCTGTGGATAAAATCCAGCTGTTCTTCGTTAACGTTTTCCTCATTAAGAATGCGGATATTATTTTGAGCCAGCTCAGGCAATAAAACATTCCTGTAAATTTCTCCGAACTCATTGAGCTGTTTCCCGACTTTCTTTTTGATCCTTGCTAAAAGTTTTTTCCGATTTATTTCTCCATCATCCTTTGTTTTAATTTTAAGAATAAGAATATTTCTGTGAAGAGCAACACGAACGCGGTAAAATTCATCAAGGTTGGAAGAATAAATAGCAAGAAATTTCAGCCGTTCAATTAACGGCACTTCTTTGTTTTTGGCTTCCTGTAAAACACGATAGTTAAAAGACAGCCAGCTTAGGTCCCGGTTAAAGTACCTGCTTTTCGGTTTTTTCAACTTTCTTTCTGTGTACCTTAGGTATTTCGTAAAATGTTTTTTTCCCTTTTCCTTTTTCAGCCTCTGACCAGTTATCAGATTCAAATTGAATTCCTATAACTCCGCTTGTCGGAAGATCATCAACGGATTCTGATAAAAGCATATTGGCAAAATCCGTCAGACCGGGATTGTGCCCAATCAAAAAAACAGTGTTATGCTGATCATTAATTTGATTAATAACTTTTAAGAGCTTTGATTTAGATTCAAGGTAAATCTTTGACTCAGTCACAATCTTTGTTTCATCAAATCCGGTTTCCTTTGCCATTATTTTAGCTGTGGTGATTGCCCGAACTGCCGGACTTGACAGAATAAGATCAGGCGCCACGTGCAGATCCTTCAGCACTTTGCCTATCAGAGGCGCATCTTTTAATCCCCTTTTTTTCAAAGGTCTGTCCATGTCTTTTAATTCCGGAAATTTCCAGCTCGATTTAGCATGTCTTATAAGCACCAATGTTTTCATATTTTTTTATTATGGAGTTAAACAAACCTAAGCTTTTTTAATTGAACAAACAAATCATTGTGATTCCTTTTCTTTATATGTTTAAGTAAAATCAGTACCACATCATTTTCTATTAATTTTAATTGAGGCACACAATTCGATATAAAAGAATCAGGGAAATCCTGTTTAAATTATCATTCTTAAGGAAGGGAAATTAACTTTGAGTCTCCCACAGTAAAAAATTTTGTAAAATCTCTAGAATATAAAGCAATTCTCAGCATTTCTAAAAACGGAAAATTCCGGAAATCCCCCACAACTTGTGGAAATCATTGCACACAATCAATTATGAATAAAACATCTGAAAACGGGCCCGCTTTAATCTGCATGCCGGATATTACGGGTTTTACAAGGTTTATGGCTGAAACTGATATTGAATTCAGCAGGAAAATAATTCCTTCACTGCTCAGAAATATTGTAAACTCAAATACTTTAAATTTAAAAGTTGGCGAAATTGAAGGAGATGCAATTTTGTTTTTCCGTTTTGGACCATTGCCATCATTAAAAGAGCTGGGGGAGCAATGCATAAACTTTTATCTGAATTTTAATAAACATCTGGAATCATTAGAAAAGGAATTTCCTGATGATTTTGAAAGATATATTTCCCCGAGCAAACTCTCTTTAAAAATTATCCTGCATGCGGCTGAAATTACTTCAACAAATATTGAAGGCACGATTAAGCTGATAGGAGAAGATATGGTTGTGGTGCATAAGCTTTTAAAAAATACAGTGAAAGAGCCGGAATATATTTTGCTCACTGAAAAACTACTTTCAAATTATACAGAAGATGAAATCCTAAAAACTTTTCATTGGTTTACACTGGAAAAAAGTGAGGATGAATACGAGTATATTGGTTCCATAAAATACCGCCACATTCCTCTTGAGCCTCTTCTAATTGAAATAAAAGAACAAGCAAATGAAAACATTCAAAAGAGATCGACAAAAAAAAGCAAGAGTTAATACCCTAGGGCTATTAAGACTGCAATTGACAAAACCGAAAGGACAATTCCATACATGAAAATGTTATAGCAGATACGCAAATACCGGAACTTCATGTCAAGCACTTTTCCCAGATTGTAAAAATCAAGAATCATAGAATTATGCAGATATTCCTGATCCCTGATCATTTTTCTGATTCCCCAGTCAAAATCATCAAAGTTCATACGTGAAAAATTTCCGAAGAATAACAAATTTGCTTTTTTGTTTTCTATATCTTCTTTTTGAATAGTTCCGGAAGTTATTTTAGGTCGTGTTGAAAGTGTTGCAAATATTATAGTGGCAAGGCAAACCAGAATTAGTATGCTGGTAGGAATAATCAATCTTGGGTTTGAGTCTGAATCAGATGCCACGATGCTCATTGTTATTGAGATAATGATTCCATTTAACGTCAGCATAATATTCGCTTTTCTGTCTGCAATAGCATTCAGCCGCATGTGATTTGTAGAGCTGAGCTTATAAATTGTTTCAAATCCCTTTATTGATAAAACTTCTTTTTTTTCAGTTTCTTTCTTCTCCGCCTGAACTGCTTTTTCTTTTGAAATTTCGATTTTATTTTTTTCTTTATCTGTGGGCAAAGGTTTATTGAGGATTATCGCTTCATTTTCACGGTATTTTTTTAATTTCTTTTTTATTTTTTTTATGTTTTCCGATTTTTTATCCTCAAGCTTGCCTCTTGCATATGCTGTGTAATACCTGTGGTTAACCAAAAATTTGAGCTCTTCAGTGAGCCATTCTTCTTCTGATGGTTCCTCAGCACCAAAATTCACAGATTCAAGCTTCAGCAATCTGGATTGTTTTATATTATCAGGATTGGCAAGATTAATATAATCAGCATCGTGAATTACTTCCTCCATTAAATTAACGGGAACATGATTCATTCGTGTTGCCAGGATTCCATCTGCAACTCTTTTAATTTTTTCGTCAGGATAGTTATTAGGTTTTAAAAATTCTTCAGCAACCCTCACGCTTTGTGCCTCGTGATCCTCATGCTGAAAGAGATAGCCAGTATCATGAAACCATGCGGCTATAATTACTGCTTCCAACTCTTCATCGCCAAGATCGGATGCTTTTCCAATTTTTTCGGCTGCCTCAGCCACTTCCCGTGTATGATCATACGAATGATAAGTTGATCTTTTATCATATTTTTCCTGGAAAAGCTCATTGACATGCTTTTTAACTTTCTCAATCAGGTTGTTATCCATTTGCGTTATCTTTCAGCCGTTAATGCTAGTTACTATTTTATCAAATCAAAATTAGAGTTTTTCATTTAAAATCTGACTATTTTTTGTTTTCTCTGCAGAAATCCTGACCTTCTTAAAAAAATTTTCATTAAATTTTCTTGGTTTAAATTCTTATCCAATGAAGTGCTTGTCCTTACCTTTGCACCATGATTTCAATTGATAACACCCGCATTTCTGATGATATTGTAGAAGAGAAATTTGTATGTGATCTCATAAAATGCAAGGGAGCCTGCTGTGTTGGCGGTGAGTCAGGTGCACCGCTTGAAGAAGATGAAAAAGAAATACTTGAAAACATTTATGATAAAGTGAAACCTTATTTGACCAAAGAGGGGATTGAAGCGATTGAAAAATATGGATTGTATGTAAAAGATATGGATGATGATCTTGTCACTCCTTTAATTAATGGGGACGGAGCATGTGCATACACCATTTTCGAAAACGGCATTGCACACTGCGGAATTGAAAAAGCGTACCGCGAAAAAAAGATTGATTTTCAAAAACCAATTTCCTGTCATCTTTATCCTATTCGAATCACAAAGTATAAAAATTACGATGCGGTTAATTATCATGAATGGGACCTCTGCAAGCCTGCATGCGCTCGCGGCAAAAAATTGCAGGTGCCTGTGTATATATTTTTAAAAGATTCACTTGTCCGCAAGTATGGATCTGACTGGTATGAGAAGCTGAAACTCGCTGCCGGCAAGATTTCTAAAAGGGCTCTCTCGCATACATAGATAATTTAAAGTTCATATCATAAAATTTCTTTTAAAAATTTTTCAACTTATATTTTGTTGAAAAATACAGCCTAATGTGAATAAAAAATACTTGTAAACGATAGTACTTTTATTCAGTTTTGTGGGCGGATTAGCAGATGATTTTACTAAACCTGATTGTGCTGATTCTCAACAAAATTTACTAATTTTAAGAGTGTATGTATAACGAGACACTATAAGTCTCCAGAATCCTTAGCCTTCAGACCGAACAATAAAATTTTCAAATAAACTTTTAAGAAAATGAAAAAAGAAATCCTTCTTGAAGAAAATAAAGACCGTTTTGTTTTACTTCCAATTAAATATCCTCAGATATGGGAAATGTACAAAAAGCATGAAGCCGGTTTTTGGACTGCTGAGGAAATAGACCTCCATCCCGATCTCAAAGACTGGGAGCGGCTTAATGATGATGAGCGTCACTTTATTAAGCACGTCCTTGCCTTTTTTGCTGCCAGCGATGGAATAGTAAATGAAAACCTTGCTGTAAATTTTATGAAGGAGGTTCAATTACCTGAAGCACGTTGTTTTTATGGCTTTCAGATCATGATTGAAAACATTCATTCGGAAACTTATTCCTTATTAATAGACTCCTATATTAAAGACCCCGCTGAAAAAAACCGTTTGTTCCATGCGATTGAAACCGTGCCATGTGTTCAAAAAAAAGCAAAATGGGCTTTACGTTGGATCAATGAAGGAAACTTTGCGGAACGTCTCGTAGCTTTTGCTGCTGTTGAAGGGATATTTTTCAGCGGAAGCTTCTGTTCCATTTTCTGGCTTAAGAAAAGAGGGTTGATGCCAGGACTAAGCTTTTCAAACGAGCTCATTTCGCGCGATGAAGGATTGCATTGTGATTTTGCATGCTTATTATATGGTATGTTAAAAAACAAGCTCAGCGAGGAGCATGTTACTTCTATTATCAGGGATGCTGTTTCATGTGAGCATGAATTTGTCACTGATGCTTTGCCCGTTTCTCTCATAGGCATGAATGCAAAACTGATGTGCCAGTACATTGAATTTGTCGCAGATCGTTTATTACAATCTTTGGGTTATCCAAAAATTTATAATTCTGCTAATCCGTTCGATTTTATGGAAATGATTTCTTTACAGGGAAAGACTAATTTCTTCGAAAAACGCGTTTCAGAGTACAAGAAATCGGGAGTTAATATGGATAAAGAACAGCAGATGATAAAATTTGATGAAGATTTTTAAAGAGTGCCTAATTAAATAAAAACAAAGACAACCTAAACCTAAAACAAAAACAACATGTACGTATTCAAAAGAGACGGAAAAAAGGAAACTGTAAAATTCGACAAGATCACAGCACGTATTCAGAAGTTGTGCTATGGCTTGTCTGATCATGTGCAATCAATCATGGTTGCTCAGAAAGTTATCGAGGGCGTTTATGATGGCGTTACTACCAGTGAGCTGGATAATCTTGCGGCAGAAATTGCAGCATCTTTAACCGTGCGTCATCCTGATTATGCTTTGCTTGCTTCGCGAATTGCAGTGAGCAACTTGCATAAGAATACCAAGAAGAGCTTTTCTGAAACCATGCAGGATCTGTATAACTATACCGACCCTAAAACAGGAAAAAAAGCATCGCTTATCGCGGATGATGTTTATAAAGTCATTGAAGAAAATGCTGATCTCCTTGATTCAACAATTATTTATGACCGCGATTTCGGTTATGATTTTTTCGGATTTAAAACACTCGAAAAGTCGTATTTGCTCAAACTTCATGGCAAAGTTGTTGAGCGCCCCCAACACATGCTTATGCGTGTGGCGGTTGGAATTCATAAAGAAGATTTAGACTCGGTTCTTGAAACATACAACCTCATGAGCGAGCGCTGGTTCACTCATGCCACTCCTACCCTGTTCAATGCCGGAACACCAAAACCACAATTGTCTTCGTGCTTTCTTTTAACAATGAAAGATGACAGCATTGACGGCATTTATGAAACACTTCATCAGTGTGCAAAAATATCGCAGTCTGCAGGAGGAATCGGTTTAAGCATTCATAACATAAGAGCAACCGGCTCGTATATCCGCGGAACCAACGGAACATCAAATGGAATTATTCCGATGCTGCGTGTTTTTAATGATACAGCACGTTATGTTGATCAGGGCGGTGGCAAGCGCAAAGGCTCTTTTGCAATTTATCTCGAACCTTGGCATTCTGATATATTCGAATTTCTGGATTTGAAGAAAAATCATGGCAAAGAAGAGCTGCGCGCGCGCGATTTATTTTTTGCACTCTGGATTCCGGACCTTTTTATGAAGCGTGTTGAAGATGAAGGCAACTGGAGCTTATTCTGCCCTAATGAATGTCCGGGACTTGCTGACTGCTATGGTGCGGAGTTCGAATTGCTTTATACAAAATACGAAGAACAAGGTAAGGCTCGTAAAACCATTAAAGCGCGCGAATTGTGGAGTGCCATTCTGGAATCGCAGATTGAAACCGGAACGCCTTACATGCTTTATAAAGATGCATGCAATGAAAAATCAAACCAGAAAAATCTCGGTACGATAAAAAGCTCCAACCTCTGCACCGAAATTATGGAATACACTGCTCATGATGAAGTAGCTGTTTGCAATCTTGCTTCTATTGCTTTGCCGCGTTTTGTAACACCTGCAAACGGGAAACCCGGAAAATTCGATCATCAGAAATTATTTGAGATTGCATATTCTGTCACAAAAAATCTGAATAAGATAATTGACATTAATTATTATCCTGTTCCCGAAGCGCGTAACAGCAATATGCGTCACCGTCCTATTGGGATCGGAATACAGGGATTGGCGGATGCATTTATATTAATGCGTTATCCTTTTGAATCAGAAGATGCACGTTTGCTGAACCGCGAGATCTTTGAAACTATTTATTATGCTTCTCTTACCGCATCAAAAGACCTTGCAAAAATCAACGGACCTTATCCATCCTACCACGGCTCACCGGTTTCAGAAGGAATTTTACAGTTTGATATGTGGAATGTAAAACCCACCGACCGATGGGAATGGGATGTGCTGCGCGATGAAATAAAACATTATGGAATTTACAATTCATTGCTCCTTGCCCCGATGCCCACTGCTTCCACTTCACAAATATTGGGTAACAATGAATGTTTTGAACCTTATACTTCTAACATTTATACAAGGCGCGTTTTGTCAGGTGAGTACGTAATTGTAAACAAGCATTTGCTGAAAGACCTTGTAACTTTAAAACTGTGGAACGATGATTTGAAAAATAAAATTATCGGGTCTAACGGCTCCATACAAAACATTGAAGAAATCCCGCAGGAAATTAAAGACCTTTATAAAACTGTTTGGGAAATCAAGCAGCGCGCCATTATTGATATGGCTGCCGATCGCGGAGCATTTATCTGCCAGAGTCAGTCCTTAAATCTTTTTGTGCAGGAAGCGAACTTTGCCAAGCTTTCTTCCATGCATTTCTACGCGTGGAAAAAAGGATTGAAAACAGGCATGTATTACCTGCGCACCAAATCAGCAACTGATGCTATCAAATTCACGGTTGAAGGGCACAGCAATCACAATCATAAATCCACCA
>JADMIO010957538.1_pt1 | contig 12874 bp, 11 predicted proteins | sample 8958161 | NCBI WGS metagenome assembly JADMIO01 (sample SAMN16585339, study PRJNA669376) | soil metagenome | isolation source: Crop rotation soil | place: USA: Cullars Rotation, Alabama | collected 2011 | reverse complement strand
CGCCGCCGATCCCGACGGCATCACTCCCCTGCTCTCCGCCATCATCAACGGTCATTATGATGCCGCCGCGCTCCTCGTCGAGAAAGGTGCGAATCCCAATCTCGCAGACCGCACGGGAAGAACACCGCTCTATTCGGCGGTCGACTTCCACACGATGCCGGCATCGAACCGGCCTTCCCCAAGAGAAATCGACAACGAATTGACGAGTCTCGATGTCGTGAAGGCGCTGATCGCCAAGGGCGCGGATGTGAACGTTCAACTCAAACAACAACAGCCCTATCGCACAAAGCTCGATCGCGGCGACGACACCATGCTGACAACGGGCACCACGCCGCTGCTGCGGGCGGCAAAAGCGGCCGACACGGCGGCGATGAAACTGCTCCTCGATAAGGGCGCCGATCCCAAATTGGCGACGCGGGCAGGCATCACGCCCTTGATGGCTGCTGCAGGCCTCGGAACCAAGGAAGAAGACACCACCGGCCGGCGCAAAACTCAGGCCGAAGCCATTGAAGCGATCAAGCTGTGCCTTACGGCCGGTGTCGATGTGAATGCTACCGACAGCCGCGGTCAAACCGCACTTCACGGCGCCGCATTCCAAGGCTACGACCAAGTGGTTCAGTTCCTCGTCGATCACGGCGCCAAGCCGGACATCAAAGACAAACAAGGGAAAACGCCGCTCGACTCCGCCATGGGACTCGCCGGCGGCGTTGGTTTCGATGGCAGCTCCAGCGTCCTGCATGAGAGCACCGCCACACTCATCCGCAAATTGATGGGACAAAAATAAGGAAGTAACCACAAGAAGCACAAGAGGATCTGCCTCTTGTGCTTTTTGTGGTTCCTTCGCTCAGATCTGCAGCATGCGGATGCGGTGGTTCTCGCTGTCACCGATGTAAACGGTGCGGCCTTGAATAAAGACGCCGTGAGGCCGGGCCAGTTTGCATGCAAGAGGATCACCGTCCGGACCATCGCCACGCTGGCCGGTGCCCACGACGGTGGAGATGGTTCCCTGCTTCAGATCCACTCGCCGGATCACGTGATTCTCCGTGTCGGAAATATAGAGACTTCCATCCGCCGCGTAAGCCACGCCCTTCGGACCGTTCAACGCGTTGCCGGGCGCGCCAAACTTCGCTGAGAGCGCGGGGCCTCCATCACCGGTGTAGCCCAATTCACCGGTACCGGCAATGCGCTTCATGCGCCGTTGCACGGGATCCACCATGAAGACCTTGTTCCCCTCTCGAAGAATCAAGTACATGGTCCCATCGGGAGCGGAATCAATCGAACGTGGACCACGAGCCGGGGTTCCGTCGAGTGGTGCCTCATCCGGGGTGGGCGCGGCTTCGCCGGTTCCGGCAAACGTGCTGATGATTCCACTCTTCGCGTCGATTCGCCGAACTCTGTTGTTCACGATGTCGCAGATGTAGACGTTATCAGACTTATCGAGGGCGATGCTGTGGGGCTGCGCGAGTTGAGCTTTGTTGGCGGGGCCGCCATCGCCGCTGTAGCCGCTGACTCCGGTTCCGGCGGCGGTTGAAATCATGCCGGACTTCATGTCGATGAAGCGGACGACATGACTGTCTCGTTCGGCGACGAACATATTCCCCTTGCTGTCGAATCGAACCTCATGCGGCGCACTCAAGAGCGCCGATTTCGCCGGACCGCCGTCCCCCGCATGTCCTTTCATTCCCGTGCCGGCCACAACAGAGATCTTCCGGCTGCGCAGGTCCAGCCGGAGAACGCGATTGCTGCCAAACTCGGCCCAATATAGTGCGCCATCCGGACCGATCACCAGGCCGAAGGGATTGTTCAATGTCGCACGCTCTGCAAGATCGCCTTCCGCAGCCATTCCCGCCACGCCGGTACCGGCAATGGTCGTGATTCGCGAACCCGTTTGAGGCCGAAATATGGGTGTGACCATCACGGCTGCTGTAAACTTGATGAACTCGCGACGTGTCCGGGGATTTTTCATGGACCGATATTCTATATGAAACGCAGCACGAAGAGATTCTTGACGACTCACACCGGCAGCTTGCCGAGGCCTGAGGATCTCGTGCGTGCGATGTTCGCCAAAGAAGAAGGTGTCCCAGTCGAAAATGCCGCACTCGGCGCGCGAATCGAATCCGCCGTCGCAGAAGTCGTTCAGAAACAATCGGCGGCCGGTATCGACATCATCAACGATGGAGAGATGGGCAAACCGAGCTATGCGACATATATAAAAGATCGCTTAAACGGTTTCGGCGGAGCCAGTGTCGCCGTCACCAGTTATCAAGACCTGGTTCATTTCCCTGAACTCGCGAAAAAAGTGTTCGGCGATCCCGGACGGGCCCGCCGTAAGACGCCGGGTTGTAATGGACCGATCAGCCTGCGTGATCTTTCGGCGGCGGAGGCCGATGTCCACACATTGAAGAGCGCTTTGCAAGGTGTGACGAGCGAGGACGCTTTCATGAGCGCGGCATCGCCTGGAGTGGTGTCGTTATTCTTCGGCAACCTTTATTATCCGGACCATCGCTCGTATCTCTTTGCGATTGCCGAGGCGATGCGGGCAGAATACGAAGCCATCGCCAAGGCCGGCTTTGTTCTTCAAGTCGATTGTCCCGATCTTGCAATGGGCCGGCACATTCAGTTTGCCGACCTCAGTATTCCAGAGTTCAGGAAAATGGCGCAGCTGCACATCGAGGCGTTGAATCACGCGCTCGCAAATATTCCAGCCGAGCAACTCCGAATGCACCTTTGCTGGGGTAACTACGAAGGTCCGCATCACCATGACGTGCCGATGCGCGACATCATTGAAATCGTTTTCGAAGCAAAGCCGAGCGCGATCGCATTCGAAGCCGCCAACCCGCGGCATGCGCATGAATGGAAAGTATTCGAGAAGGTGAAGCTCCCGGACGGCAAAGTCCTTATTCCGGGAGTGATTGAATCCAAGACCAATTACATTGAACATCCGGAGCTGGTGGCTCAACGGATTGGACGTTATGCCGACCTCGTGGGCCGTGAGAATGTCATTGCGGGCACGGATTGTGGGTTCGGAACGTGGGTGGGCCAGGCGGCCGTCGATCCCGGCGTAGTCTGGTGCAAAATGCAAAGTCTTGCCGAGGGCGCAGCGATGGCCTCGGCCAATTTCTGGTAAACAAATTTATGTTGAAGACAACAATCACAGGCAGCCTGCCAAGGCCTTCATGGCTGGCAGAACCGGGTAAACATCAATTCAAAGGATGGGCGATACCGGCAGAATTCGTCGGGGAAGCGCAGAACGATGCGGTGCGTCTGGCCATCAAGGATCAGGAAGAAGCCGGTCTCGATATCGTCACCGATGGGGAGCAGCGGCGGCGTCATTATATCTGGGGATTCATCGAAGGATTGACCGGTATCGACACGCAGAATCTCGGCAAGAAACCGACCCGCGGCGGCCGGTATACTTCTGCACCGATCGATGTCGCCCGGATTGTCGGCGACATCACCCGGCCAAAACCGATACTCGTGGAAGGTTTGCGTTTCGCGAAAGCGCAGACCGATAAGCCGGTCAAAGTAACGCTGCCTGGCCCGATGACGATCGTCGATACGCTTCTGGACGAGCATTATGGCGAAAGCACATCGGCGCTTGCAGGACGCTTTGCCGAAGTCTTGAATCAGGAAGCTAGAGAACTGCAAGCGGCGGGGGCCGACATTATTCAGTTTGATGAACCCTGTTTCAATATCTATCTCGATGAAGTGGCGGAGTGGGGTATCGCAACGCTGGAGCGCTGTCTCGAGGGCATCAACGTCACGAAAGCAGTGCATATTTGCTATGGTTACGGCATTCCCGTAACTCTCGCCTGGAAGTCGCAGAATCAGGACTGGGGCCATTACGGGGTCACCCTTCCTCTGCTTGATAAGTCTCGCATCGATCAGGTATCTGTCGAATGCGCCGCATCGGGCGTCGATATTTCGGTCATATCGTCGCTCAAAAACAAGGACGTGATGGTGGGTGTCATCGACGTGGGGACGGATCAGGTTGAAACGCCGGAGATCGTCGCTTCGCGCATCCGCAAAGCGTTGCCGCACGTCGATCCCGAACGTTTGTATCCCTGCACGGATTGCGGACTGGTGCCGCGTTCACGAGCGATTGCGCGCGGCAAGATGAAGGCGCTCGCGGCGGGGGCGGCAATGGTTCGCAAGGAACTGTAAGTTTCAATGTCTCGAGCTTATGAGGAAATACTGCGCGCGATTCTCACCAGCCGCGTGTATGAAGTTGCAAAAGAGACGTCGCTTGACGCGGCGCCTCGCCTGTCAAAGCGGGTGGCTAACGCCGTCTGGCTGAAGCGCGAAGATCAGCAACCGGTCTTTAGTTTCAAAATTCGAGGCGCATACAATCGAATCGCCCGCCTCTCTCAGGCGGAACGAGCCGTCGGTGTAATCACAGCGAGTGCGGGTAATCACGCGCAAGGCGTCGCTCTCTCGGCGAAGCATCTCGGAATGCGTGCCGTCATCGTGATGCCCAAAACCACGCCGGATATCAAAGTCGACGCGGTCAAAGCTCTCAATGCCGAAGTTGTGCTTGCCGGCGATCATTATTCCGAAGCACAAATTCATTGCGATCAGCTGGCGGCAGAAACAGGTCTGACCTTTGTGCATCCTTTCGACGACCCGCTTGTCATTGCCGGTCAGGGTACGGTCGCTGACGAAATCGTGCGCCAGCACCCCCGCGACCTGGCGGCGATATTCGTGCCCGTCGGCGGCGGCGGACTCATTTCCGGCATCGGCGCGTACGTCAAATCCGTCATTCCCGAGGTTCAGGTGATCGGCGTTGAGCCGGTCGATTCCGACGCGATGAAGCGCGCCATCCAGGCGGGCAAGCCGGTCAGTCTGGACAACCCCGGACTCTTCGCCGACGGTGTGGCCGTGCGTCAGGTCGGCCGCTACACCTTTCCGATCGTCCAGTCGACCGTCAGCGAAATTGTTACCGTGACCAATGACGAGATCTGTGCCGCCATCAAGGACATCTTCGACGATACCCGCACGATCGTCGAACCGGCAGGGGCACTAGCCGTCGCCGGCATGAAATCCTACATCGAACGCACCGGCGTTCGAGGCATGCACTTCGTGGCCATTCTCAGCGGTGCGAATATGAATTTCGATCGCCTGCGCTTCGTTGCCGAGCGCGCCGAGCTGGGCGAATCGAGAGAAGCACTGTTTGCGGTAACGATTCCTGAACGGCCGGGATCGTTCCGGCAGTTTTGCGCCGCGCTCGGCAGACGTGTGATTACTGAATTCAACTACCGGCTGAATGACAGGCAGCGGGCGGATGTCTTCGTGGGACTGAGCGTCGGCGGACGGGAAGACGCCACCGAAGTGAAGGCGGAATTACTGCGGCAAGGCTACGAGACGACAGACCTGACCGACAATGAACTCGCCAAACTGCACGTTCGTTATATGGTCGGCGGCCACGCTCGCGATGTCCGACGTGAACGCCTGTGCAGATTTGAATTCCCGGAACGGCCGGGTGCCTTGCTTCAGTTCCTGGATACGCTTGGAGGAAAGTGGAATATCAGCCTGTTTCACTATAGAAATCACGGCTCGGACTTTGGCCGCGTGCTGGCTGCGCTGGAGGTGCCGCCGGATCAGGATGCGGCCTTCGAACATTTCCTGACCGATCTCGGATATCGATTCCAGATCGAAGATGGAAACGATGCTTACGGGCGATTTCTGGAACCGACGGGGGAGGGATAGCCAAGGACTGGCGCCCTTGATATTCGCCGGGTTTTGAGATTGTCTGGCGCCAGTCCTTGGCGTTTTGAGTGTCAAGTGGTGAGTTCTGAGTCGGACGCTCACCCCGGCTGATTCCTAAAGAGTGCCAGCGCGTATTTGTTCGGTGCTGAGGCCGAGCGCTTCAGCCGTATCCGCATCGACTTCAGCGGCGAACCGGAGGATGAACTGTCCTTCCGCAAGCGGAAGGACCTCCGCGAAATCCTCAACTAAGTACCCGTTGGTGGAGTTCTAACGCGTTCTCGATCGCGGCGCCGCCAGCCGTATTATCGAAAATGCACCACGTCTCAGCGGACTTGCGCGGCGAGCCGTGGAGGCGAAAGTAGACGATTCCATCCCACCCACCTGGCTCTTTTCCAATCTCGAGGATCGCGGGATCGGCGGCAACACGAGCAACCTGATACGAGACCAACAATTCAGAAGCAGTTGGCGAGAACCATGTTTCATGACGGGGCTCACAAACTAGCGAACCATCGTATCGAGCGCGAAGCCTGTCCAGAAATGCTTTCACTCGCCGGCGCTCAAATGACAACGACGGCGGGAGTTGTATCAGTAACGGCCCGCGTTTACTTTTCAGTCCGGAGCTCTCTTTGATAAAGCGCTCCATCGGGATGCCGACGCGCAAGAGTCGCTGGTCATGTGTGATGATGCGGGGGAGTTTTACGGCAAACCGGAATTGACGAGGGGTGGCTAATGCCCATTTGCGGTACGTTCCCAATTCATGGGAGCGATGAAAGCAGGAGTTGATCTCCGCCCCCGTGAGTACGGCTGAGTACTTCTGTAGATGCGTACCCGTGCAATCGAAGTGATGCGCCGCCGCGCGAGGAATGGTCCATCCTGCGGTTCCGATGAAAATGCGGGGTCCCTTTTGCACGACCTTCTTCATCTCGACCAGCAATTAGCGTTATCCCGCGCCTGGGCCAAAACGCGTTCGCCGAGGGAAATCAGATCTTCAAAATGACATACGCATTGATGGAAGATCGATCCAGGAAATCAGTTGCGGTGAGCGTCCGACTCAGAACTCACCACTCAACACTCAAAACGCCAAGGACTGGCGCCTGGACAAATCTCAAATACTCGGCGGATATCAATGGCGCCAGCCCTTGGCTTGGTTGCTACTTTGGCTGGGTTTCTTCCTTTTTGTCTTCTTTCTTTTCTTCCTTCGCGGGAGGTTCCGGCTCATTCATCGCGCCTTTGAAATCGCGAATGGCTTTGCCAAGCCCTGAGCCCAATTCCGGCAGCTTTTTGGGACCAAATATCAGCAGCGCAATGACGCCGATAATGATCATCTCTGGAAGCCCTAGTCCACCCATAATGATCTCCTTCGAGAACTGTACACTATCACATGTTGTGCCGGGGTGGATGTTTCGGGTGGTCCAGGTCCTGGAGGGGCATGCGGTCGGTATCGGGAGGTGTCCGCGGAACACCGCCCTGGCTCTCGACGTCGGTCTGAGCGTAATAATCTTTCATGGTCCGCTCAAAGTCGCTGGCCTCGGGAGTGTCTTCGTCAATGGCCTTCATGGTCCGGTCAGGTACTTGGTCCGGTGCCTCGGTGCTGACAGGCTGACTCGAGGCCTCGATTATGCGTTCCGCGGCTTCATGGGGCTGGACGGGCTTTTTCTCGAAAGCTTTACGTTTGGCCATAAAAATTGCTCCTAAAGCTTTCGACGTTCAGAAATCGATTACGCAGAGTGGGCCTTCGAAAATGACGGGATGATGTCCTTTCCGTACATCTCTAGCGTTTGCTCCTCTTCACCACACATTAAATAAATGTTGAATTGTGTGACGCCGATCGACTTCAGCTCATTCAACTTGCGGGTATGATCCGCGACATTTCCGACGATGCAGAAGCGGTCGACGACGTCGTCAGTCACAAATTCCGCATTGCTGCTGCCAACCTCCGCATGATGGAGATAGTTGTAGCCTTTCCGGTCGCTGATATATGCGGTCAATTCCGGAGGTAGCTCCTCGGGCTTGTACCTGGACACAAGATCGACGACGTGATTCGAAACCAGGGCCGGGAACCAGCGCACGCGATCACGCGCGGTTTTCCTATCGTCGGAAATCCAGACGGCGGTCGCACTCATCACTTTGATTTTCGAAAAGTCGCGGCCGGCCTCTTCAGCGCCTTCCTTGACGAAACCGAGACACCACTTGATGAGATGCGGATCGGCGAATTGAAGAATCACACCATCACCGATGCGGCCGGCGCAACGCAAAGCTTTGGGGCCGTAGCCGGCAACCCATATCGGCGGCACCCCGCGATCGGCCCAGCTCATCTGAATGGAATGACCTTCGTAAGTAATTTGCTTCCCGCTGTTGAGATCACGAATAACCCGGACCGCATCTTCGAGATTTTCTAGCGTGGTCGGTTTCTTGCCCATCACCCTGCGAGAGCTGTCTCCGCGTCCAATACCGCAGTCCATGCGTCCACCCGAAATTCGATTCAGTGTGGCGAGCAGGCTCGCCGTGACCGTGGGATCGCGAACCACCGGGTTCGTGACACACGTACCGAATCGCATTTTGCCGGTATTCGCAGCCATTAGGGTCAACAGCGGGTAGGGCTCCTGCCACAGGACATGAGAATCGAAGATCCAGCCGTACGTGAATCCTGCACCTTCAGCCTGGCGTGTCAGGGCGACAATGTGCTCCGGCGTCATATCCGGCTTTAGCGTGAAAGCAAATTCGAACATAGTTGAATCCAATCCCATTTTTGTTACCTGCGCTTCTTATGCCCCTTGTGGTTTCTTCCCTGTGCTGCGCCTTATTCCTTGACCAGCTCTCCGTACGACTCCGGTCTGCGGTCGCGAAAGAACTGCCAGACGTTACGGACCTCCCGGATCTCATCCAGGTTCAAGTCGGCAACAATTACTTCTTCTTTGTCGCGCGACCCCTCGGCAATGAGCTTTCCTCGGGGGGTGCAGAAGTAGCTCTGTCCGTAGAATTCACCGATGTTCCAGGGTTGCTCCCGCCCTACGCGATTGATAGCGCCGACGAAATAACCATTCGCGACGGCGTGCGCGGGCTGCTCCAACTTCCAGAGATACTCGCTTAAGCCGGCGACCGTTGCCGAGGGATTGAAAACGATCTCTGCTCCATTCAGGCCCAGCGCACGAGCCCCTTCCGGAAAGTGACGATCGTAGCAAATGTAAACGCCGATATCCGCGAACTGCGTTTTGAATACCGGATAGCCCAGGTTGCCGGGCTTGAAATAGAACTTCTCCCAGAAGCCCGGCGCGCAATGCGGGATGTGATGCTTGCGGTACTTGCCTAGGTATGTTCCGTCCGCATCAATCACCGCTGCGGTGTTGTAGTACACACCCTTCATGTCCTCTTCATAGATGGGCACCACGAGAGCCATGCCGTACTTGCGGGCGATCTCTCGCATGAGTTGAACGGTTGGCCCATCCGGAATCTTTTCGACCAGTCCGTACCAGCGCGTCGATTGCTCGGCACAAAAGTATGGACCGGTGAAGATTTCCTGCATGCAAACTATTTTCGCGCCCTTGGCGGCAGCTTCTGCGATCAGCTTGAGGTGCTTATCGATGGCGTCCTGCCGGATTTTTTCCAGGGATTCTTCTGTCGGCGTCGAACATGTGGCTTGAATCAATGCGCACCTGACGATTCGCGGCATTTCAATCACTCCTTACAACACAAATCCTAATCCAAAACGGAAGTTCAATCAGGCGAATGTTCCGCGCTTCAGGAATTGTCCAGCGCCAGCTTTGCCCAGGAACGTGCCCTTGTCGACGATGACATTACCGCGGGATAGCACGGTCTCGGTCACTCCGCGTACCTTGCGTCCCTCGTAGGCACTGTAATCCACCCGCATATGGTGCGTGGCAGCACTGATCGTCTGCTCTTTATTGGGATCGAAGATCACGATATCGGCGTCGGAACCGACGGCAATCGTTCCTTTCCTGGGAAAGAGGCCGAAGATTTTCGCTGCCGCTGTGGACGTCAATTCCACAAAACGGTTCACGTTGATTCTCTTCTGACCGACGCCTCCATCATAGATGAGGCTCATCCGGTGCTCCACGCCCGGACCGCCATTTGGAATTTTGCTGAAGTCGTCCCGTCCAAGTTCCTTCTGCTCCTTAAAACAGAACGGACAGTGGTCGGTCGATATCACTTGAAGGTCATTGCCGCGCAGGCCCTTCCAGAGTTGTTCCTGATTGGATTTGTCGCGAAGCGGAGGCGTCATGACGTACTTCGCTCCCTCGAAGCCTTCCTGTTCATAGTAACTATGGTCCAGAAAGAGGTATTGAGGACAGGTCTCCGCGAACGCGGGCAGCCCCAGATCGCGGGCGGCCTGGACTTCTTTCAAGGCGTCATAGCAACTCAGGTGCACAATGTAGACCGGCGAGTTGGCCATCTCGGCGATCGCGATGGCACGGTGAACACCTTCGGCTTCAGCCCGAGTCGGGCGGGTCAGGGCGTGATACTTCGGTGCCGTTCGGCCCTCGGCGATGGCGCGTTTGACCAGGACATCGATAACCACGCCATTCTCCGCGTGCATGCAGATCAGCCCACCCGCCGTCGTCATTGCTTTAAAAATCGTTCCGTCGTCGACGAGGAACACGCCGGGATATGCCATGAAAAGTTTAAAGCTCGAAACGCCTTGTTGGATAAGCCCGTTAAGTTCCGGCAGCCGCTGATCCGGCAAATCCGTGACGATCATATGAAAGCCGTAGTCAATCGTCGCTTTCGCCTGGGCCTTCGAAAACCACACATCGAGCGCTTCGTTCAGCGACTGGCCACGATATTGCACGGCGAAATCGATGATCGTCGTAGTGCCTCCGAATGCCGCGGCTCGTGTTCCAGTCTCGAAGTCATCGGAAGCGGAGGTACCACCGAATGGAAGGTCCATGTGGGTGTGAGGATCGATTCCACCTGGAATGACAAGCTTGTCGGTAGCATCAATGGTTTTGTCGGGCGCACCGACAATGCCACTGAGGTCCCTGCCGATAACGGCGACGGTAGAACCGTCGATCAGGACATCCGCAACGTAAGAATCAACGGCAGTAACGATTTTTCCATTTTTAATTAAGGTTTTCATCGCGGCAAACTATACGACACCACGCCAGGGCAATACAAAGGACCTCGATTTGCAAGAATGTAAGACAGACAAGGACAGTTTTTTGGGGAAGAGGGAATGAAAACAGGACAAGATGTAAGTGAACCAGGACTATACGCGTCAGAATGCTGCGGTGAGGAAGTGATGCTGGAAAGAGACGCAAGCTTCCCTCGCTGCATGATATGTAAGGGTCTATCGAAGTGGGAGGCGGTCGACGCGCCCACCCAGTTGGCCGCATAAATCAGCCATTATTTCCCGGAAGGAATTCGAGGACGGTTGCCTAAACCGTCCTCGAATTTCCCTACGGCACGGTCCTAGCGAAAGTGTTGTCGTAAGTCCCCGTGAGATCCACCTTTGAGCCCGAGATCTGCTCGTCCACCAAAGATAATGTCTTCAGAACGTTTGGAGGACCCTCGGGCGGCATGAGGCCATCGGGCGAATACATTCCCGAATTCGCTCGCAATAACGCAATGTACTGATCGCGATCGCCACCCCAGAAAGTCTCCGGCATCCTGGCGGCGACATCTTCGGCCGGGTGTTCCTTCAGATAACGTAGGACTCGCACGCCTGCCTTCACCATGGACTGGACGGTGCGCGGATGGCGCTGAATGAAGTCGATCGTGGTGTAGAACCCCCCAGCCGGCCACGGCCCGCCAAAGATGTCGAACGTTCCCTTCTCCGTGCGAGTGTCGTAGAGCACCCGAGCAATCCCATCGCGATCGAGTTTCGATGCCAGTGGATCGACGGTGACCCCTGCCCAAACACGATCCTGTTCGAGCGCAGCCATCATCGTTGCGATACCACCGGTGACAACGGGAATGGACTGAGGGTCAAGGTTGTTTTGGCGGAGAAGGTATTTGACGAGTTGATCGGTGGAAGACCCCGGGGCCGACACGCCGACGGGTTTGCCCACGAGATCTTTGATCGTGTGAACTTGATCGACGTGTTGCTTTCCCACCATCAACACCAGTCCGGGATACCGATCGAACAGCACCACCATCACGAGCCGCTTGCCCTGCGCCGCTGCTCGGATGGTGTGCTCATAAAAGCCGGTGACCATGTCTACGGAACCGCCCATCATCGCGGCCAGCGCTTCCGAGCCGCCACGAAGATCGGAGATGTTTACCGAGAGACCTTCATCTTTGAAATAGCCGAGCTGGTCCGCGAGAGTCAGCGGAAGATAAATAAATTGAGTCTGCCCGCCAACCGCCATTTCAATCGTCGTGGGATCTTTCTCTCTCGTGCACGCGGTGGAGAGCAACAGCAGCAAAAAGAGGGTCAGGAGTTTATGCGAACAGAGTGTCATCCGTATCTTTCCATCGAATCAAACGCCGCTCCAGCCTGGTTACACAAAACTCCACAACGACCACGACCAGACACAAAATGAACATGCCCGCGAAAACTCCGGCAGAATCGAAGTTCCCTTGTGCCTGGCTGATGATCCAGCCGATGCCCTGGGCTGCCGCGAGATATTCGCCCACGACGGCACCCACCAACGCAAAGCCGACGGATGTATGAAGACTCGACAAAATCCAGGTCATCGCAGACGGCAGGAGGACGTGCCATGCCAGCTGACGCTCGGATGCTCCAAGCATGCGCGCGTTGTTCACCAGGTTGCGGTCTACATCGCGAACGCCACGATAGGCATTAAAGAATACGATAAAGAAGACCAGTGAAAATCCTAACGCAATCTTCGAACGCTGGTCGATTCCAAGCAACAAAACAAAAATCGGCGCCAGCACAAGGCGGGGCAGCGCGTTCAAGACCTGAATGTACGGATTCAAAACCAACGACCAGAATTCGGATCGTCCGAGCAGGAAACCAACCAGCACACCGAAAATCACGCCGAGAGAGAAGCCGCCCGCCATCTCTTCCATCGTGACCAGCAGATGGTGATAGATACTCCGGCCGCCGAGGAGGAATCCGGGCTCCGTTAGCCAGCGCACGGCGCGGCTGCCGAAAACAGACGGCTGGGAGAAAAAGAACGGATCGATCCAATGCAGACGCGCCGCGGCCTCCCATGCCGCGATCAATACAACGAAGATGGCAACTTGC
>JADMIO011302037.1_pt1 | contig 12875 bp, 13 predicted proteins | sample 8958161 | NCBI WGS metagenome assembly JADMIO01 (sample SAMN16585339, study PRJNA669376) | soil metagenome | isolation source: Crop rotation soil | place: USA: Cullars Rotation, Alabama | collected 2011 | reverse complement strand
GACGAAAGGCCCAGTCTTTCGACTGAGCCTTTCGTTTTATTTGACCATGTTGGTATGATTTAAATTAATACGACTCACTATAGGGTCAGTGCGGCCGCGACTTCAAGTCACGTGAATTCCAAGCTTCGGATCCCACTGTGCTGGAAAGGAACTGCGGCGCATCACCCGCACGCCGATCCAGCCGATCACCAGCACGAAGCCGATCGCTTCCACCAGCACGACCAGCAGGTCGCCCACGTGCACATGGCCGCCGCCCTGCACCGCGACCACCATGCCGAGCAGCAGCATCGCCAGGATGTCGTCGATGACGGCGGCGCCGAGGATCACGCGGCTCTCGATCCGCTGCAGCACGCCGAGCTGCTTGAGGACGCTCGCGGTGATGCCGGCGGACGTGGCGACGAAGGCGGCGGCTACGAACAGCGAATGCGTCCAGCTCGGTCCGATCGCGTGTGCCCAGAGCGTCCCGAACACGAAGGGAATCGCCACGCCCAGCGTTCCCACCGCGAAGGCGCTGCCGCCGATGCGCTTCAGATCCTCGACCCGGTTCTCGAGGCCCACCGAGAACAGCAGCAGCACCACGCCGATTTCGGACAGCACGTCCAGCGGTTCGCTCGGCATCACCCAACCGAGCACGGAAGGGCCGAGCAGACAGCCGATGACGATCTCGCCCACGACGCTGGGCAGGCGGATCATGCGCGCGAGTTCACCGCCGATCTGCGCGCCGATGAAGATGATGAAGACCTCAAGCAGGATCGCGGTGGTGTATTCCATCCGGAGACAAGCCGCCCTCAGCGCCCGCGCCAAGGTTAAAGGGTAATCGGTAAGGAGTGCGGATGCGCGCTACTGCTGCCTGGAGCGGGGAGGGCATCGCCCGCCGATGATGTAGGACCGGGTCCGGGGCATGTCACGTCGCCGTTTCGGGCGTCTCCACCGGCCGCCGCGGCGGCCGGTCGCGGCGCAGGCGAGTGAAGATGTACGTCGCGATCAGGGGCAATGCCGCCAGGCACAGCACGGTGCGATGGAAGCCGCGCACGTAGGCGGCCGGATCGTGGTGGCGGCCCTGGAGGAACCATCCCAGCAGGAGCGAGGAAAACGCGATGCCGAAGCTGACGGCGAGGTACTGCACGGCGGAAGTGAGCGAAGACGCCTGCGATGCGCGCTCGGGCGGGAGATCCACGAACCCGAGCGTGTTCATGGACGTGTACTGCAGCGACATCACGAAGCCGTAGGCGAATACCAGCAGCGCGATCGCCCATGCCGGCGTATTGGCCTGGAGCAGGGAGAACGAAGCCAACAATCCCGAGGCAAGCAAGGTGTTGATGCGCAGCACGCGCCGATAACCATGACGCTTGATCAATCGGTCTATCAGCAACTTCATCAGGATCATCGCGACCGCCTGCGGGATCAGGATCAGGCCTGCAGCCGTGGGCGACCATCCGGCGCCGATCTGCAGGAACAGCACCAGCACGAAGGAAAAGCCACCGGTGCCGAGCCGCGTGCACAGGCCACCCGCAAGCGCGATCCAGAAGCTGCGTACGCGCAGCAATGTCAGGTCCGCGACGGGATGTGCGGTGCGGCGGCCGTGCCGCCAATAGGCGAAACCGGCGACGATGCCGCCGAGCGCACAGCCGATCACGATCGGCATGGAACCGCCGCTGCCCGCCATTTCCGAGGCCACCAGCAGCAGGCCGGATGCCGCGGCGAACAGCACGAACCCGAGCACGTCGAAGGCGCGGCGCGGTCCCAGGAAGTTCGGCATGGCGCGCTTGTTCATCCAAAGGCCGAACAGACCGGCCGGCACGTTGACCAGGAAGATCCAGCGCCAGCTTGCGTATTGCGAGAGTGCGCCGCCCAGCAGCGGACCCACCACGGGGCCGATCAGCCCGGGAATTCCTGCCGTGCTCATGGCGGCTACGAAATCCCGCGGTCCGAACGCGCGTACCAGCACGTAGCGTCCGACCGGCATCAGCAGCGCGCCACCCAGGCCCTGCAGCACGCGCGAGGCGATCAGCTCGGTGAGATTCTGCGACAGACCGCAGGCCAGCGAACCGGCGGTGAACACGATCACGGACGCGGCGAACACGCGGCGCGTGCCGAAACGGTCGGACAGCCACGAGCTCGCCGGGATGCAGACGGCAAGCGTCAGCACGTAGCTCGTCAGCGCGGTCTTGAGATCGATCGGCCGCACGTCCAGCGCGTGCGCGATGCTCGGCACGGCGGTGTTGACGATCGTCGAATCCAGCGTCTGCATGAAGAACGCGGCCGCGACCAGCCAGACCAGCCCGCGCAGATGCGAGGTGTCGGACGTGCCGGAACGGGAATCGGATTCGGTGGCCGCGTGAGGAGAAGGCGGATCGGGAGGCGCGGACATCACGCGTATTGTACCGACCACGCCCGAACTGCCGATAACCATCCGCCCCGCGGGTGGAGTTCGCGAGGGGCAAACGACGTCGACGTGTGCTAATGGAAGTGGTGCACGAATCCCACTTCGAACCCGTGCGGCAACCAGCCGAGGATCAGGGGCGACTGCCGGTGTGCGGCCCAGATGCCCGCGCCGGTGCCGATCGCCCAGCCGGCCAGCACGTCGGACTGCCAGTGGCCATGCACCTTGACCCGCGCGACGGAGTCGTAGAGCGGCAGCAACTCCAGCGCGTACACGGCCGGATGATCATGGCCGTACTGCACGACGAAAGGCGTCACCGCTCCGGCGATCGCGGACACTTCACCGCTGGGGAAGCTCTGGTACTTGATGCCCTTGAACCACTCGTCGGGATTGCTCGTCTCCGACGGCCGCTCGCGCTGGAATATCCACTTGCCGCCCTGCGCGACCGCGGCCGAAACGGCCATCGAGTCCAGCGAACGCCAGAAGGTGTCACCCAGCCTGTTTTCATCGCCCAGCAGGACCGAGCCGCCGATCACCGTCACGATGGTGGCGCCCATCAGGGCTTTCTGGTTGCTGCGCTTCCAGATGCCACTGTTGTCGTAATTGACAACGTGGTCGATGCCGAATGGACCGCCCCCGGCCTGCGCCGCCCGGGGAGGGAGACCGACGCAGGCGAGGGCGAGGGTGAGAACAACAAACAGCCGGCGCACGAGGGTTGCTCCTGCACTGTACGGCGGTCATGGAACCGCCATCTCACCTGTATTCGAGTCTCCCCTCGCTACCTTTCCGGCAGCTTTCGCGAATCCGCGGCTAGCCCGCGGCGCTCAGCTTCCGTTTCGCATAGCCGATTTCGAGTGCCTGGCGCGCGTCCATCGGCTGCATGGACGTGGCCGTCTCCAAGGCCTGCCGCCGCTCGCGCGCATGGAGCCTCGCATCGAGCAGTCCGAGTCCGATGCCCAGTCCCACCCATGCATTGGGCGCTTCCGGCGTGATCCGGAGGGCCGTGCGCAGGTGTGTCTCGGCGGCCGAAGGATCCACGCGCAAGGTCATCCTCGCGAGGCCGGCACCCAGCTTGTTCACGGCTTCGGCGAAGTACAGACCGAGCGCGGTATGCGCCTCCGGATGGTCGGTGTCGAGTTCCAGCGCGGCATCCAATGCCGCGTGCAGCTTGCTGCCGAGCCCTTCCGCCAGCACCTGCATGGAAGGCAGCATGCGGGCCAGCAGGCCCAGCGCCCATCCATAACGGTAATGGCTGCCGGCCTGCATCGGCAGCAGGTCGATGGCGTCGCTCGCGCGCTGCACCAGCGCTTCGCAGCGTGCGATTCTTTCCGCGCCGTCCGGAATCAGGAAGAACGCCTGCACCCCGTCGGCGGTCACCGCGACCGCCTGGCCCAGCGGGCCGACCGCCAGGCCGCGCTCGAACGCCTCGCGGAATTCGCCGCGATGAAAGGCACGCCAGGCGTCCTGCAATTCCGCTGCGATCCTGTCCGCGTCCGCGCCGAAGGCGTTGTCGCCCAGCCGCGATTCGGCCGCCAGCCATTCGGCAATGGCTTCGCGGTCCGGAAACGGTTCGCGATCGCCGGCATGTAGCTGCGGCCACGCGTCCCGCAGGCGATCGCCACGGAAATCGAAGGCGGGATCCGGGGTCGGAAACGGCATCCATTGCGCGTCGGGCATGTCGCGGTCCTCCTTGTGCGAGCATTGATCGTGCACCGCGCGGCCTGAACGGGCAAGCAGCTAAACTTCATCCATGAGCCGTCCCAAGGAATCGCCCGCAGCGCGGGCCGCGCAACTGCGCGAACGCATCGAGAACGCGAACTACCGCTATTACGTGCTGGACGATCCGGACCTTCCGGACGCCGAGTACGACGCGCTGCTGCGCGAGCTGGAAGCGCTGGAAGCCGCGCATCCGGAACTTGCCACGCCGGAATCGCCCACGCAGCGCGTCGGCGCGGCGCCATCTTCGGCGTTCCTGCCGGTGCGGCACGAGATCCCGATGCTGTCGCTGGCGAATGCGTTCACCGATCCGGAACCGCCTCCGGGCCAGGACCCCGACAAGGAGGCGCGCGACTTCGTCCGCAAGGTCGAGCAACGGCTGGGCATGGACGATCCAGTGTTCTCGGTCGAACCTAAGTTCGACGGGCTGGCGATCAGCCTGCGCTACGAGGACGGCGCATTCGTGCGCGGCGCCACGCGCGGCGACGGCGAAACCGGCGAGGATGTTACCGCCAATCTGCGCACGATCCGCGCGATCCCGCTGAAGCTCCGCGGAGCAGGCTGGCCGCGTGTGCTGGAAGTGCGCGGCGAGGTGTACATGCCGCGCGCCGGTTTCGAGGCCTACAACGAGAAGGCACGCGCCTCCGGCGGCAGGATCAGGCCGCTGGTGAACCCGCGCAACGCGGCGGCCGGCAGCCTGCGCCAGCTCGATCCGCGCATTACCGCGCAACGGCCCCTGGCGTTCTACGCGTACGCGCTGGGCGCGTTCGAAGGTGCCGAAATGCCGGCGCATCATTCCGAAGTGCTGCAGCAATTGCGCAAATGGGGCTTCCCGGTGAGCCCGCTGGTGACGACCGCGCGCGGCGCCGACGGCTGCCTAGCGTACTTTGCGAAGATCGGCGCGATGCGCGACACGCTGCCGTTCGACATCGACGGCGTGGTGTACAAGGTGGACGACCTCGGCGCCCAGCGCGAGCTGGGGTTCGTCGGGCGCACGCCGCGCTGGGCGATCGCGCACAAGTTCCCGGCGCAGGAACAGACCACGATCGTCGAAGACATCATCGTCAACATCGGCCGCACCGGCGCGGCGACGCCGGCGGCGAAACTGAAGCCGGTGTTCGTCGGCGGCGTCACCGTCACCAACGCCACGCTGCACAACGCCGACCAGGTGGCGCGGCTCGACGTGCGCGTGGGCGATACCGTGATCGTGCGCCGGGCCGGCGACGTGATTCCCGAAGTCGTGCGCGTCGTGCCGGAAATGCGACCGAAAGGCACGAGGCCGTGGAGCATGCCCGCGCATTGCCCGATCTGCGGTTCGGACATTGTGCGCGAGGAAGGGGAGGCCGTCGCCCGCTGTACCGGCGAGCTGACCTGCGCCGCGCAGCGCACCCAGTCGGTATTCCATTTCGCCAGCCGCCGCGCCATGGACATTGATGGCCTGGGCGAACGCTACATCGAGGACCTCGGCGAATTCGGCTATCTGCGCTCGGTCGCCGACCTCTACAGGCTCAAGCTCGACGACCTGCTGGAAATGAAAGCCCGCGCCGATGAGCGGGACGGCACCACGCCCGAGACCGTCAAGGCCGGCAAGGTCGCGACCAAATGGGCCGAAAACCTGATCGGCGCGATAGACAAGAGCCGGCGTACCACGCTCGAGCGTTTCCTGTATGCGCTCGGCATCCAGCACGTCGGTGAAAGCACCGCCAAGGCGCTCGCCGCCTGGTTCGGCGACCTCGGGTTGATCCGGCACCTGCCGTGGCCGCTGCTGAAACTGGTACCGGACATCGGCGACGAAGTCGCGCGCGCCATCGACGCGTTCTTCGAGCAGCCCGGCAACCAGAAGGTCATTGACGACCTGCTCGCGCGCGGCGTGGAAATCCGCGACACGCATCCGCCGAGCGCGAAGCTGCGTGCGGCGCTTGCGCTGGAGAATGTGCTTTCGCGCGCCGGTATCCCGAAACTCACCGCAAAACGCGCGGAGCAAGTCGCGTCGGCGTTCGATTCGTTCGAGGCTGCCGCCGCGGCAGACGTGCAGGCATTGGCCGAGGCCGGGCTGCCGCAGGACACCGCCGAATCGGTGCACGGCTTCCTGCACGGCGAGGAAGGCCGCGCGCTGGCGGGGCGCGTCGCACATGCGCTGCGGGCGTTGCACGAAGCGACCGCACATGTAAGAGCTTCCGCGGCCGGACCGCTGGACGGCTGCACGGTCGTGCTGACCGGCACGCTTTCCTCGCTGACGCGCGACGAGGCGAAGGAGAAGCTGGAGGCGCTCGGCGCCAAGATCGCAGGCTCGGTATCGAAGAAAACCTCCTTCGTCGTCGCCGGCGAAGCGGCCGGCTCGAAACTCGACAAGGCCAACGAGCTCGGCGTCGAGATCTGGGATGAATCGCGCCTGCAACGCTTTCTGGAAGAGCAGGGGTGACGGCGACGATGGTGTTACTTCATGCCTTCCACTCCCTCTCCCCCAACGCGCTTCTCATTGGGGGAGAGGGTTGGGGTGAGGGGGCGGAGGCTGCAGGCAAGGCGTTCACTCCGCGGCTGCGCGCGAGGAGCTTTTGATGGAACGCGCCAAGGCACTGCGTCGCGGCCAGACCGATGCCGAGGCAAGGCTCTGGTCACGTCTGCGCGCTTCCCAGCTTGGCGCGAAGTTTAGCAGGCAGCACCCGATCCACGGCTACATCGCAGATTTCTGCTGCATCGAGCAGCGGCTGATCGTCGAACTCGACGGTGGCCAGCATCTCGAAAAGCGCGGCTACGACTTGCGCCGAAACGAGGCCTTGGAGGCACTCGGTTTCCGTGTGCTCAGGTTCTGGAACGACGATGTGCTTCTGCGGACGGATGATGTAGCGAATGCCATTCTCCTCGCGCTGAACCAGTCCCCGCCCCCTCACCCCAACCCTCTCCCCCGATACAGCCGGGGGAGAGGGGGCAAAAGTGGCGGCGCGCGGATCACCCCCGGAGCCCGCGGCGAAACTCCCTCTCCTCCATCAGGCTCTTCGTTGGGGGGGAGGGCTGGGGTGAGGGGGCGAAGCCCGGAGGAAGCAGCGAGGCAGGAGAAGTCCGGCGGACCGTTCTCGCGGCGCGAAGCTCTCCGCTTGCGCGCGCGTCTCAATGCGCTTGAAAACCCTCTCCCCCAGACAGCTCCATCGCTTGGGGGAGAGGGTTGGGTGAGGGGGCGTGGCTCACGTGGTCAAGGGGCATCAGGTGATTCATCCAGGTCGAGTACATGCCGGAGCTCCAAGGTGCGCGAAGTGTTCCTCCTCCGCGCGCGGCTCAACGCGCTGATCCGCGATTTCTTCGCGCAGCGCGGCGTGCTGGAAGCGGAGACGCCGATCCTGTCGGCGGCGGGGAATACCGATCTGCACATCGAGGGTTTCGCGACGCAGTTCAGCGGCAGCGTGCAGGCAGGTGCGCGCGAGCGCTTCCTGCGCACCTCGCCGGAGTATCCGTTGAAGCGCCTGCTCGCGGCCGGCGTGGGCGACTGCTACGAGCTGGGCCGGGTGTTTCGGAACGGCGAGGCGGGGCGTTCGCACAATCCGGAATTCACCCTGCTGGAGTGGTACCGCGTCGGTTGGGATCACCACCGGCTGATGGACGAATGCGCCGAACTGGTGCGCGCGGCGCTGGGCTTGGTGGGACGCCCAGTCGAGACAAATAAGACAAGCTATATCAACTGGTTCAGGAGTGAATTTGATCTCGATCCGAGTAATGCAACCGACGCCGAACTGCGGGCGCCGCTGGCCGAATTCGGAATCGAACCGGATGGCCTGACCCGCGACGACTGGCTGGACCTGCTGATCACGCACCGCCTGCAGCCGGCGCTGCCGCGGGATGCGGTCACGCTGGTGTACGACTACCCGGCCAGCCAATGCGCGCTCGCGAAGCTGCGCCAGGTGGAGGACGGACCGTCAGTGGCAAAGAGCTCCGTTGTCGCCGAGCGCTTCGAGCTGTATCTCGGCCCGTACGAACTCGCCAACGGCTATCACGAATTGAACGATGCGGCCGAACAGCGTGCGCGTTTCGAGCGCGACAACGCGCGCCGCCGCGAACGCGGCCTGCGCGAGTTGCCGCTGGACGAAAACCTGCTGGCCGTGCTGGACGCCATGCCCGATTGCGCAGGTGTCGCGCTGGGCGTGGACCGCCTGCTGATGTGCATGCTCGGTACGGACGACATCCGTGAGGTGCTGGCGTTCCCGTTCGCGGAGGCTTAGGTCGCCTGCACGCAGGCTCCTGCGGAGCAGCTGTTGTAGGAGCGAGCGTGCTCGCGACTGCGCGAAGTCGCCGGGGAGTGCAAAGGTATCAGTCGCTTGCACGGAGGCTCCTGCGGAGCGGCTGTCGTAGGAGCGAGCGTGCTCGCGACCGGCGCGAAGCGCCGCCTGCCGGGTTAAGGCACCGGTCGCCCTGCCCGCAGGCTCCTGCAACAGCGCGAATACCGGGTCGCTTGCACGGAGGCTGCTGCGGAGCGGCTGTCGTAGGAGCGAGCGTGCTCGCGACCGGCGCGAAGCGCCGTCAAAACTCCAGCTCCAGCGCCGCGCACAGATAATCCATCAGCGGCGTCAGCCGCCTGAAATTCTCGACCACGTACGGACGCAATTCCGTCGAGCAGGCAAGCTTGTCTTCAAAGCCGCAGCCCGCTGCGTAGCTCTTGCGCTTCAGGTCCTCGATCAATTCGTGGTCGGGCGGATGGCCCTGCGGCGCGCGGCTCAGGGACTCGCCCCAGAATTCGTAGCGGTCACGAAACGTCTTTGAATGCGCGGCGCGTTTCCATGCAGCCGGATTGTCGGCAATGAATGCGCGCAATTGCTTCAGCGTGGACGATTCGGGATGCCAGATGCCGGCGCCGACGAAGCAGTCGCCGGGCGCGATGTGCAGGTAGAACGAGGGCGCGGGGCGTTCGCGTCGGCGCTCGTGGAAGAAGCGCGCGCCGGCCCAGGTTGGGTCTGTTGGCACCCGCCCAAACGAGCCGCGTTGCTTTCGCAGCGGCTGCCAGACAAAGTCGCGCACCGTCGCGCCATAGCCGTTCTATGGCCAAGGTGCGCGCTGCAGTATGGCGGCCGCTGCGGAGCAACCCGATGGGCCGTGACCCTTTGGCCGCATGGCTGCGTCATCGCTCGTCGATGTATCGACATACATCTTCCTCACTCTTCCTTGCCCTGCGGCCAAAGGGCCGACGGCGCGGTCGTCTGGGCAGGCGCCAACAGACCCCACGGCGCCTTGTCGCCGGCGAAGCGCACGTCGCGCTGGATGCGGAACAGCGAGCCGCCGACCTTGCGCGGATCGGCGCGGTAGTGCGCGCTGATTCTCGCCAGCGCCGGTTGCAAGTCAGCGATGAACCGCAGGTACGGCTCGCGGACATCGCGTTCGTATTCGGCCTGGTGCGCCTTGAACCACGCGCGGTTGTTGTTGCGCGCCAGCGCGCACAGGAAACGGAAGGTCGCGGGAGAGAAGTACGGGTTCGGCATGTTGGTCCTTCGACTTCGGCCTTACGGGCCGGTGCCCGCGGCGAACGGTGTCGGGCGTAATTCCAGCTCGCGCCGCAGCTCGCCGGCCCACGCTTCCAGCCGGTCCAGCAGGATCTGCTTGTCGCCCGGCGGCGTCTGCGCGCGCAGCGCTGCGATTTCCGCTTTGTACTGCGCCAGCGTCAGCGTGGTCAGCGGCATGTCTTTCGTGAGCGTGTCGCGGCAATGCGCCAACCAGCGCGCATGCTCTTCGTGCGAGAGCGCGGCCGGCCAGTTGCGGGCACGATAGCGGAACAGCAATTCGATGTATTTCGGATCGGTGAAACCGAAATCGCGCAGCGCGAGCTGTTCCGGCGGCGTTCCGCGCACCTGCGTGCAGCGGCGGCGATCGGCATCGCTGGCGAGGCCGGCGTAGAGGGCCAATTCCGGATCGGGCATTTCGTTCGGCCGTTCCTGGCGGAACACCTCGCGCACGCGTTCGCCCAGGCCTTCGCTCGCGCGCAGTATTTCCAGGTGCGCCATGCAGCGGTCCAGGTCCAGCCGGATGCGCGCGGCGTCCACGCCCTGCAGCACCGAGAGCGGCGCCAGCGCCGGCGACTTGTTGGCGTGGATCGTCTTCAGCGGCACCCGCTCCACGCCCTCCGGAAGATCCTCGCGGGACACGTACAGGCGCTCGCGGATGGCATCGGCATCCAGTTGCGCCCAGGACGGGTCGGGATCGAGGTCGGCCACGATGATTTCGTTTTTGCGATGCGGATGTTCGGCCAGCGGCACAATCACGGCCAGGCAGCCGCGCTCGGCCGGATAGCGTTGCGAGACGTGCAACAGCGGCGTCATGCGCGCCACGTCCAGCAGTTCGAAGACGCGTTGCTTGCGCCGCATGCCGAAGTGCCACTCGAACAGCCTGGGCTGGCGTGCGCGGATCAGGCGCGCCAGCGCGATCGTGGCCTCGACGTCCGACAGGGCATCGTGCGCGCGTGCCTGGTGCAGATGATTGGCCGCGGCGAGATGTTCGAGCTTGAAACTCGGCATGCCGTCCTCGCGCAGCGGCCACTCGATGCCTTGTGGACGAAGCGCGTAGCACAGCCGCACCAGGTCGATCAGGTCCCAGCGCGAGCACTGGTTGTCCCACTCGCGCGCGTAGGGATCGAAGAAGTTGCGATACAGCAACTGGCGTGTGACTTCGTCGTCGAAGCGGATCGAGTTGTAGCCCACGGCGCAGGTGCCGGGCGTGGCCAGTTGCTCGTGCACGCGCGAGGCGAATTCGGCTTCCATCAGGCCGTCGCGTTCGGCGTCCTGCGGCGCCAGGCCCGTGATCAGACAGGCCTGCGGATGCGGCAGGCGGTCGCGCGGCGGCTTGCAGGTGAGGGCAACCGGCTCGCCGATGATCTCCAGTTCGGCGCTGGTGCGGATCGCGGCGAATTGCACCGGGCGATCGCGGCGCGTGTCCGCGCCCCATGTTTCGTAGTCGTGCCACAGGAAAGTGTGCGCCATCGCGGGCGAGGGTAGCGGCCTGTGCGAAGGCGATCAATCGCGGGTGTTGTCGCGCGGAGCCGCGGGTTACACTCCCTGAAGGGAGGGAGAGCATGACCCATATCGCCGACGACAACCTTGTCTGGATCGATCTGGAGATGACGGGCCTGTGCCCGGATACCGATTCGATCCTGGAAATCGCCTGCGTGGTGACCGACCGCGACCTCAACGTGCTCGCGACCGGCCCGGAATACGCGATCCGCCACGAAGAGGCGCGGCTCGCCGCGATGGACGACTGGAACCGCAACCAGCACGGCAAGTCGGGCCTGTGGCAGCGCGTGCTGGAATCGGACGTGGACCATGCCCGCGCGGAAGCCGACACGCTGGCGTTCCTGCAGCAATGGGTGCCGGCCGGCAAGTCGCCGATGTGCGGCAATTCGATCTGCCAGGACCGCAGGTTCCTTTACCGCCAGATGCCGAAACTGGAGAAGTATTTCCATTACCGCAACCTGGACGTGTCCACGATCAAGGAGCTCGCGCGCCGCTGGGCGCCCGACCTGATCAAGGGCTTCACCAAGGAATCCGCGCACACCGCGCTGTCGGACGTGCAGGACTCGATCGCCGAGCTGCGGTATTACCGCGGGCACATGGGGGAATTGGCCGGCAGGTCCGCCGCGGCGAGCCCGCAGGAGCCTTGACACGGATCAACATGGATCAACACGGAAACACACGGATTGAACAGCTTTGATCCGTGCTCATCCGCGTTGATTCGTTTCAAAAAATCCCCGGGTCCGCGGGATGTCGCACGCGTAGAGCCGTAGGGCGGGTCTTGACCCGCCACAAAAAACTGCGCCCTGCGGCAAGCAACCATCCATGGTGCGGGCGCCGGCCCGGCCGCCCGTGGCCGGTCGCTCAGCCGAGCACGCGATGCGATTCAACGCATCGCGTAAGCGCTCGCCTTCGTCTTACAAGAGACCCGATTCGGTGAGCACATCCACGCCGGACGCGGGGGCGATGGCGGATGCCGGAATGCGATCGCCCGCGCGCCAGCGCGCGATCGCTTCGCGCTTGGCTTCGCCGTCCACCAGGAACAGCACGCAACGCGCGCGGCTCAGCCGGGCCGCGCTGAGCGACACGCGTTCGGGCGGCGGCTTGGGTGCGTCGAACACGCCGAGCGCATCGGCGGCGTCGTTCGAGTCGCCCCAGTCGTGATCGGGAAACAGGCTGGCGGTGTGGCCGTCTTCGCCGAGGCCCAGCAACACCAGGTCGAAATCGCCGACCGCGCGCAGCGTCTGCGCGTACTGTTCGGCGCCTTCGATCGGCCCGGACTCGGCCGGAATGGTGTGGATGTTCGCGCGCGGGATCGGCACCTGGTCGAGCAGGGTGTCGCGCGCCATGCGGCTGTTGCGCTGCGGATCGCCCACGGGCAGGCAGCGCTCGTCGCCGAAATACACCTGCCAGCGCGACCAGTCGGTGATCGCCTTGCGCAGCATCTGGTAGATCGCACGTGGCGTGTTGCCGCCGGCCAGCACGATCCGGAACACGCCGCGCGCGGCCATCGCGCTGGATGCCGCGGTGCGGATGCGCAGCAACGCATCGGCCTGCAGGTCGGCCACGTCCGCGAAGCCGTGCCAGCGCAGTTGTTGCGTGGAACCGCTCATGTGGCCGTTGGGGGTGGGGTGAGGCCCTCGTGTTTCATCGCATGTCCGCCGAACTCGTTGCGCATGGCAGAAAGCAGTTTGTCGGAGAACGAATCCTGATCGCGCGAGCGCAGGCGCTCGATCAGCGCGGCGGTGATGATCGGCGCCGGCACGTCGAGGTCTATGGCTTCCGCGACGGTCCAG
>JADMIO011070375.1_pt1 | contig 12875 bp, 7 predicted proteins | sample 8958161 | NCBI WGS metagenome assembly JADMIO01 (sample SAMN16585339, study PRJNA669376) | soil metagenome | isolation source: Crop rotation soil | place: USA: Cullars Rotation, Alabama | collected 2011 | reverse complement strand
GGCCCGCCGCAGCTGCGGGAGGTGGAAGGCCTACCGTGGCCGGGCGCGGAGCGGGAGTGGGGTAGGAAGAACGGTCCGAGCATCGGGTGGCCCATGCTCTTCCATCCCCACGACGACTCGGCCCAGGCGCTGTTGAGCAAAGTCCACGGCCTCGACACGGAATACCTGCTGCGGAAGGCCCGGAAGGTGGGCGTGGGACACGTGCTGGTGCTGGACCCGGACGCTGCTTCGTGGCGTGGGTGTGAACCCGTGCAGGGCCGCGTGGATTTCCGCAATCTGGACGGGATTTTGGAAGAGGTACAGCGGTCCGGACTCAAAGCCATCCTGCACATCCCGTCGCTGACCAGCGCGTGTCCTGCCTGGTTCAAAGACCCGGCGGGCGCAGAGACCTCGTTTGTGGCGAGCGATGGGAGTGCGCGCTCCGGGGCGGGGGTATTCCTGGAGCCGCGGCGTGGCCGCGACCAGTTTTCCGTGCTCCAGGAGCGGGGACGCGACAAAGGCAGCGAGGCGATCAACCTCCACAACCCGTCGGTCCGGGCCGCCTTTCAGAAGTACCTGGATGCTCTGGGAAAGCACCTTCAAGAGCGCTGGCGGGGCACGCTTCTCGGAGTGCAGCTTGAAAGCAACGTCGCGATCTTCGGCACCCGCACTTACGATGGCCGGCTGCGTACGGACCTGGATTACTCCCGGTTCGCAGTCGCCAGTTGGCGCGACTTCCTGGGCGCTCGGTATGGCACCGTCCAGTCGCTGAACCGCGCCTGGGGCACCGCGCTGCCCAGCTTCGACGCCCTTGACTTGCTCAAGCCACTCACCTTTGAACCTTCCAGAGTAGCCGCACATGGAGCGAACTCGCCGACATCTCTATCAAGCGAGAGCCGCGCCTACGTGTCGCAGCTCCCCGCTCGGGAGCGTTTCGACTTCCTGGACTGGCGCGATGCGTATGTGGTGAGCTACTTCCAGTTGCAGGCTACTACATTACGCCGCGCGCTGCCGGACCTTCCGATCACGATGGACGTGGAGGACTTCGACGGGGAGACCCCGCTGTTGGACCGGCCGGAGTTCGCCTGGAGCGCCGCCCAGCTAGCGCAGAAGGTAACCGATCTACCGCAGGGAATGTCCAGCGCCGGGTGGGCGGGCCACCTGCTGCGTGCCCACGCGAGGCTGCGCAACCCGGTTTCTCCGACCTGGACGGCCAGCCAGAGCGACGGAGTGTTCGGCCGGGGAAGTACACAGAACCTTACCGGACCGTATTACAAGGATGCGCTCCTCCTGAACCAGCGCTTCGGTCCGGCCGGCGCCTTGCGCTGCTTCCCGGAGCTGAGCGACTGCAACTACGCGGACCAGCAGTTGAGCTCGGAAGGAGCGAATGGCGCGTTCCTGGCTGGCCGCGAAAACCAAGCCGTGGCGCCGGAGATGCTCAACTCGCAGGTCGCCCGGGGACAGGTAGGCATTCTCTGGCCCGATGCCAGTTTGCGCTGGGACCCCGACACCCTGGTCTTGCGGGAAGCCCAGTGCTGGGGAGAAGCGCTGCGCGCCCTCGGTTACAGCTACGACTACGTGGTGGAAGCCAACCTCTATCCGGAAGCGCTCAGCGGGTACCAGACGCTGGTGCTGCCGGCCGCACAGTGCCTGAGCGACCGCTCGGTGCAGGCAGTGCGCGCATTCGTGCAGGGCGGCGGGCGGCTCGTAGCCACCAGCACGCCCGGCATCCGGGATGAACTAGGAAAAACCAGGGCGCAGTGGCCGCTGGCCGACGTGCTGGGTGTAGACCGGCCCCGGTTTGTTCCAGTGGCCCCGGTGCCCGGCACTCCCCTCGGCATCACGCAGCCGCGAGACGGGGCGGCACTCCGGCAGTCCGCAGAGGACCTGACGTACGCGGGCCGTCTCACGTGTACGTATGACCGGGCGCTGCCGGAGAGCGACAGCTTCCGCATCCTCCACCGGTTTGCCGACGGCAGCCCGGCGGTGGTCCACCGGCGGTTTGGCCAGGGACAGGCATTGCTGATGGGCTACCCGTTCGGCAACGAATACGGGTGGAGCAACTACGATGAGATTGCCTATGGAAGCGTTCAGCGCGGCGCAGCCAACCCCGTCCGCCGGCAGATGGAGGGCTGGCTGCGGCGGCAACTGGAAGCGCTGGGTCTGCGCCCGGTGTGCGAGGCCGCGCTTTCCGTCACCCTCCGACGGGCCGCTCCGGAGTCCGCAGCCGGCTCCCGCACTGCCGCTGAAAGCTTCCTTACGGGGTACGAGCTGACCGAAGACCAGCCGGAGAGCGCCGTTGAGTTCGTGCTGCGCGAACGAGAGGGCGTGGAGACCCGCTACCTGTGCGTCTGGAACCGGGAAGCCCCCCAGCCGCGAGGGAACGGTTCCGTCGAGGCCTTCGCAGCGCCCAAGTATCTCACCCTCCGTATCAACCTGCCGGGCGTGCAGTCGCTGTGGGACATCCAGAGTCGCACCCCGGTTCGATTTGAGAGCCGGGGGGCCGAGGGGGTAGTGTTCCGTACCAGCCTGGCCCCCGGAATGGGACGTGTCTTCGCCTTTTCCACCGCGCGGGAGATCGTGCTGTTCCGCGGGGAGCGATCGAGGGGAGTGCAGGATGCAGAGCTGTTGTCGCGGGTCCGCGAATCGGCGGGCCAGGCACGCGCCGCGGAATCGCTGACGATCCTGCATGAAGCTGAAGTGAGGGCCGCGCTGGGAGCGCTCAAGGGGAAGGCGGTGCGCATCGGATGCGGAAGCGGCGCTTACCTGGAGCTGGGTGAAGAACTGGCGGCGCAACTCGGCAAGCGGCTGGCATGTCAGGCGGAAGTGACGCTTGCAGACGTGCAGCACTCGGCAGCGACCGGCAAGGGTAAGCCAGGTGGCGCTGACGGGGAGGACCTGCCGGAGATCCTGGTGGGTAACGCGACAGATAACTCCTGCATCGGCTATCTCACCTCCTCGCAAGGCCTCGCAGAGAGGGTTCCGCGCCTGTTCATGCCGCTGAGCGTGACTCAGGGGTTTCCCGGCTCCGGGCGGGGGGTGCTGCAGGTTTCGCGCCCATATCAGGCGGTCGATCGCCGGCAGCGCCCGGAAGATCAGCCCGCGTTCTACCGCTTCGATCCCGCTCCCCCACTCATCATCGTGGCTGGCAGCGATGTGACCGGGACCGCCGCGGCCGTGAAGGCATGCATCGAGCGGATCCCGACTCGCCGGTAACGGCGCGGGGACGAGCCGCCGTTGCACGCACGGCAGGTGGTCCCTTTCGCTTCCCCGGACCGCTGAGTTACCGGAAGGGCACTTGCCGGTGACGGTTACGTATTGTGGCGTGGAGATTGGGGGTTGCCCGGGAGTGCCCGCAAGTCGACCAGGTACATCGCTGCCACACCAACACAGTAGCAGACGATATCGTGCCAGGCGAATTGTGTGCCGACGAGCCAGCGGACTGCCGCCAGGTGTGCGTATCGACCCGGTAATCCCGTGGCCTGCACGACCTCTACGGCGAGGCAGAATGCCAGTGACGCCAACCCTGCCTGCCTCGGCTGAGAGTGGGGGCGTAGCAGGCCGAACACCAGATACACGGCCACTGCGTACAACGCGTCGCCCAGGCTCTTGTCCCACACGGGGACGCCCAGGTGGACTCGCCGAGAAGCTATTCCCAGCGCGACGGTAACCAGCAGCGCGCCGGCCAGTCTGCGCCGTCGCAGGTCGCGCGTTCCGTGAGACTTCGCAGTGATAGCTTGTGGGCGCATGATTACTGGCTGGAGGGCAGGGAGGCGAGAGTAGGAACCTGGGGTATCTGCCCCCCGTTAGTGCCAGAAGGCGAGGATGCGGTTCGCGATGCCGGCCGGCAAACGCGCAAACAGCCCGGAACGGATGCCAGTGGCTTCTGTTCCGGGCTGTTCTCGAATGGACGTTCAGGAGTGAGCCTCTCGCAGCTCACCCGACCGGGGCGCGCACGGCTGGGAGCTTACCAGCGCCCGCCGCCGCCACCGCTGCCGCCGCGGTCTCGGCCGCCGCCGCTGCTGCGACCGCCTCCACCCCCGTAGCCGCCGCCGCCACCGTAGCCGCCGCCACCGCCACCACCGTAGCTGCCGCCACCACCGCCGCCGCCGTATCCGCCGCTGCGGCCGCCACCACCGCCACGATCCTCACGCGGGCGCGCCTCATTCACGTTGATGGGCCGCCCGTTCAGATCCTTACCGTCCCACGCGGAGATGGCCGCCTGCAACTGGCTGTCTTCCACGTCTACGAACCCGAACCCCTTGGACCGCCCCATCTCGTTGGTGGGGATGCTGGCGTTACTGGAGCCGTACGGCGCGAACGCGGACAGGAGATCCTCCTCCGAGGTGTTGAACGAAAGGTTGCCGACGAATAGTCGCTTACTCATGCTGATCCTCAAACCTGTGCACTCTCCAGTGCATCAAGCACGTGGCGGCCTGCTGGCACCCCGGCCGCGTGGGGCTCATCAGAGGAGGTCGGACGGTCGTCCCGGATAGCAAAAACGCCCACCCGTAAGGCCGCATAGGCACTAACGGACGGGCGGGATGGTTCCGGATCGATAATGCGCTACGAACTCGGTCTGAACTTGTTGGAGAAATGTTACCACGGGTTTTGGGGGTTGACAAGCTTAAATGGAGTCCACAAAAAAAACAACCGGGTGCTGGTTCGAGACTATGGTGGGTGCTTGCCGGCTTTGTGGCTGATCGATGGCGACTTTATCCCGGCTGCATTCCGATTTGCGTGACGCAAGCGCCTGTTCTTACACCGTGCGCGGCCGTATCCTCGCCTCTGGCGAATGCCTCCGCTTCCCGCGGCGCCTGCACCTTGAACTCATCGGCATCTGATCGGCTGCCGCAAGCTGGGGTCGCTCGTCTCTCACCGATAGGCTCGTGGTACTGGCGCGGTACCGATTCGCGACCGCTTACAATGCGCCGCGGTCGTTCGGATGCCGTCACGCCGGCGGGCTCCGCTGCCTCGTCCGTGGCTTGACGCTGGGACACGGCGTTCCCTATAATGCAGGCGTTGCACGATCCTCGCCCTGCTCCCTTGCCGAAGTGGCGGAATGGCAGACGCGCCGGTCTCAAAAACCGGTTCCGAAAGGAGTGTGGGTTCGACCCCCACCTTCGGCAAAGCCCCGAAATCGTGGCTAAAAGTAAGGCCCCGAACACCGATCTGAAGCGGTGTCCGGGGCCTCGTTTTTGCGAGCCCTCATCCCTTTCCAACTCAAGCATTTCAGCGCGCCAAGGTGCCTCTCCTGTCTAGGTGATCACTCCCACCCGCTCCGCGCTGTAGCCGGACGTCCCGCACAGGTGAACCGTGCGGGACGCCTGCAGCACCACGGACGAAGCGCGCTCGTCCACTCCACCTGAAAGCAGGCGGTGGTGTGTTTACCTCACGATTACCCGTAGGCAAGCCAGTGGGTCCGGTGTTCGTGTGCCTAGTGACTCGATCCTTGGAAGCACCCGGCGTCGGGAGCGCGTCACCTGGCCTCCCGTAGCTGTTCCGGAAACGCAGCCACCAGCGTCCGCACTACGAAGTCCAGTGCACCCGGGTCCACGTCGTCGTGGGCGATGGGCGGCAGTCCGTCGGGGCGCACGTAATGGGTGTCGAAGGGCGGCTTCTCCCCGGCAGCCGCATCCAGCGCAGACTCCGTGGGCACAAAGGTAGGTACGGTGCGAAGATAGCTGCCGGCAATTCCCAGCGGGAACCGCACGCGGAAGCGCTCCGCCATCTTACTGGGCAAGAGCGAGCCCGGAGCGGTGTCCGCACAGTCGCCCTTCTGGACCCAACCGGCTCCGAGCGGCAGCCACAGCCGGAAAAGCTCGGGCCGCTCCTGGGTGCCGCTGCTGCACCCGTCGGCTGGTGCCTGCTGCCAGCTCCCCTGTGCCACCGCGACTACCCGGCAGCCGCGCGGATAGCCGTGGTTTCCGTTGAGGGCCTGGAGACGGCGAGCGAAAGCCGCGTAACCCGAGCTGTCCGGAGTACAGCGCACGGGAACCTGGCGACGGGCTCCGGGCGGGCCAATCCGCTTCCACTGCACCTCCCCGGGCACGCAGGCGAGGAGGGCGCGGGCCGCTGGGCACGTCAGGGCCTCCCGTTCTCCGTCGCCGCCGTATCGGCATACCATCGCCTGCAGCCCGGGGTTGAGCCGCGCGCCGCGATTGGGAGAGTCCAGCAGCAACAGCGTATGCACGGGCAATGTCTCCCCGCGCTCCTCCGCCGCCGCCAGAGCCCAGCGCGCCGTAATTCCGCCGGCGCTCAGGCCCACCACGGCCACCGGTTGGCCGGCCGCCTTCGCCGCCGCGCGAATGGCCCGGTCCAGGTGCGGAGCAAGCTGGTCCGGCGCCAGGTGTGAGTCCGGAAAGTCGACGACAAGCGCGTCGAAGCCGAGGGCTCCCAGGCGGACCGCTACCGGCGCGATCATCCGCATGACCCCGCGTGCGTCCATGCGGTTGAAGAGGTCGAAACCTTCCACAAGTACCGCCACGCGGTCTAGCTTTCGGTCTGCCCCCAACCAAACCGGGAAACCGTCGACGGAGAGGTCGGCCGGAGGGTATTCGTGCAGTTGCAGGGCGGAAACTGGCGGCGCGGCGGCCGATGCTGCAGGAGCCGAAGGCGATGCCAATCCTGCCGCAGGCGGCAGCAGCGCGAGCCCGAACGCTAGAAGACCGGGCAACAAGGGGAATCGACACATGAGCAGAGCCTCCGCACGCTGCACCCGGTACGGGTGGGCGTAGAGTGGAGCTGCCATCCGTGCGGACGGCAGCATGTGGGTCTGCTCACGAGGTTACTGTGGGGGTCAAAAAGAACTCGAAAACGGGGATTTGTGAGGCGGAAGGGTCTCAGTGCGGGCGGGTCGCGGCGGCTACGGGGACCGCGGCGTCCAGCCCGGCGAAGAAGACGCACGGAGACTGCTCTGTTTCGCTGCGCCCCGCGGCTTTCAGCAGCGCCGCCAGCTCCCGCTGCACGCCAGTGGCCAACTCCGCGAAGGTGACGGCGTTCCTGGTGGCACCCTTACCGGCGGTTAGGTCTCCCTCCGATCCCAGGGCACGCAGCAGGGCCAGGGTAAAGGCGCCGTGCTGCCATTCGGGGCTCTCGTAGGCGCTGTCGCCCACACCGGCGGAGGCCAGCAGGTAGACGCCGCTGCCCACTTCGATCGCCAGATCGTCGTTCCGGCAGGAGAGGGCGCCCGCATGGCAGGTGTCCACCAGCAGGAACACCTTCCCGGCCCGCAGCTTGCCGCCCAGTGCCTCTTTCAGCTCCGAAGCAGTGAGGCTGGTCTGCGCCGGGTGCGCGCCGTCGAAGTCGTACGGGGCGAAGGCGTAGTGGCCTTCCGCACTGCTGGTGCCGTGGCCGGAAAGGTAGACGACGACCGTGTCTTGCCCGCCCGCACGTGCGCCGGCCTGAAGCCATCCCAGCCCCGCGCGCACGTTTGCCAGGGTGGCCTGCTGCTCCGATAGGGTCTTCACCCGTACCTCCGCATACAGGCTTGGCCCCGCGTTCCGCAAGCGCTGGGCAATCGCCTGGGCGTCCGCGGGCGCGAACCGGAGCGGACGGATACCCGGCGACCGGTAGCGGCCCACACCAATGGCCAGCACCAGCAGCCGGCCGGAGGTGGCGCGCGGCCGAGCCCGGCGGAGGGTGACTTCGGCCGGAGCACTGCTGAGCTGCTGCTCATCCGCCGCGACAGCGCGCAGCCGGATCTCCTCCCCCACCCCAGGAAGCGTGAGGTCATAAGTGAAACGGCTGGTGTAGGGCCGCCGGGCGTCTCCACGGGCGGCCGGCAGCTTCTCAATACGGACGGGCCGGGCCTCCGCCGGCGCAGGAGGGCGACCGTTTACCAGCAGCTCCACCGCCGCCGCCGGCCGCGCCGCACGCACCTCCACCGTCAAGCGCTGCCGGGGGCCGGCAACTGGAGCGCCATCGGCCAGCCCCACCAGGCGCGCGGTGGGAGGCGCCTGCAGCGACATCCCCGGCGCGTCGATCCGCTCGCCGCGCAGGGCCATGCGCACCAGGTCGGGACGGCGGAACCGCTTAAGGAACCGCTCGGCGGGGTACAGCTCGCCGTTCACATTCCACTGGACGAAGCCGGCCGCATGGATAGAGCAGTCGAAGTAGCCTTCCGTTGTGGCCGCGAACCATTCGTCCCAGGCTCGCCCGATGGGCCGGGCATCGATGTCGATGGGCCGAGCTTCAATATCGATGGGTTTCCCGCCCGGGGCAGCCGCGAGCGCCGTAGTGATGGGGAAGAGAGTGACCCGTTCCGCACCGCTCTTATCGTCTCGCACCACCAGTCCCGGGCCGGCGGCCGTAGTGGCCCCCAGGGCGATGCCCGGGCTCACGAGCCGACCCTTTGCGGGCGAAAGCGGTGCTCCCGTGGCCGTATCCCACCGCAGCACCAGGCCGTCGTCGTCTACGGTCGACAGCGATCGACCGTCCGCCGAGAACTCGGCGGACCTGACGGACACGTTGTGGCCTTCGAGTACGCGCTTCAAGTTCCCGGTCCGCGCATCCCAGAGTCGGGCGGTCTGGTCCACACTCCCGGTCGCAATCAGCTCGCCGTTCGGAGCGAAGGCGAGCGCCCGCACCGGATTGTGATGGCCGTGCAGGAGCACGCGGACCTCGCCGGAGCGGGAGTCGTAGATGCGTACGGCGGCTCCCGAGGAGGCCGCCAGCACCGTACCGTCCGGTGAAAAGAGGAGGGCGTCGTGGTCGCTGCCCGGAATCGACCACGACGGTTTCCCGGATCGTAGATCCCACACGCCTACGCCCTGTCCGGTGGCTGCAAAGAGGCTCCCGTCGCGTGAAAACGCCATGCGGGTCAGCCAGCCGGATTCAGTTCGGAAAGTGAACTTCTCCCGGCAGGTGCGGGTGCCATCGGGGCGGAGACGGCCTAACTCCCAGATCCGGACCCCGCCCTCCCACAACGGAGCAGAATCCGGGTTCCGCGGCACCTCCATGGCCAGCGCCAGCAGCTTTCCGTCCGGTGAGAACTGGATCGCCTTGACCTCGCCCACGACCGCGGGGATCAGTGCCTGGAGGCTGCCCGTCCGCCCGTCTCGCACTTCGATGGCTGTGATAGAGGAGGAGCCCGCGTCGCTCCGCTTTACGGGCGGATGCATAGCGAGCGTGGCACTGTCCTGGGAGAACGCCAGCAGCGAGTCCACTTTTTCACCGTAGCCGATGCGGTCCAGTATCACCCCCTGCGAACCCAGCCAGCCCGGTACGGTCTCGGCCTCGGAATGCATGGTGGCCACTATCTGGCCGTTACGAGCGTCCCAAAGTCGCAGCACCCCATCCACGCCACGGGAAATCAGGCGGCGGCCGTCTGGTGATGCTACGATCGTCGCCACCCAGCCGCCGGAAGGCCGCATCACCGCGCCCGCGCCCCCGGTTGCCGGGTTCCATATGCGCACGGCGGCATCATTGTCAGCCGTGGCCAGGAGCCTTCCGTCCCTGGAAAAGGCCAGAGCGGCTACACCCCAAACGTGCCCGTTCAACACAGCGCTCACTCGGCCATCCGCGAGATTGAACACGTATGCCCGGTAGGGTCCGGCGAGACTTGTCGACCAATGTCCCCCGAAGGCAAAGGTTTTACCATCCGGGGAGAACACTCCCGCCAATGGAAGCTCGGGCAGGGCGAACTCGCTCGTTCGGCGCCAGCCCTGTTCGGTTGCAGACTGTGCCCAGGATTGGAGCCGATATCCGGAGGGCGACGCCAGGAAGGAGATCATTAGCACTCCGTCGGGAGCGAACCAGGGCCGAGGCTCCGCGGAGTCCGCCGGAATGCCCGAAGCGAGAGTCGCGGACAGCTCGCCGGTGGCTGCAAGCCAGAGGCGTGTCTGCCCGTCCGGGTGGCCGACGGTCGCGAGCAGCCGGCCATCGGGTGAAAACGCCACGGTCCGCCCCGCCCATCCGAGGGCACGCATCGGAAGTGTCGCGCGCCTCTTGCCGGTGGCCGCATCCCACAGGTGGATTTCCTGCCCCACCGTCGCCAGTGTCGCGGAGTCGGGGGAAAAGAGCACCTGGTCTACACCGTGCGCGGAGTGCGCCCCGGAATTCATCAGGACCGTGCGCCGGGGGAGATCCCACAGTTGGATGCCGCTAAGCAGTCCGCCCACCACCATGCGATTGCCGTCTGGAGAAACGGCGAAATTTCGGATCCCAAAAGGTACATCGAGGCGCTCGAACTGCTTCCCGGTGACGGCGTCCCACCGCCGTACCGTCCGATCAACGCTGGCGGTCCAGATCATCGCACCGTCAGATGAGAAGACAGCCCCCATCGGCGCGGTGTGCCCCTGTAGGGTGGCGAGGAGCCGCCCGCTTGGGACCTCCCACAGCTTGGCCGTGCCGTCGTTGCTGCCACTAAGCAGCTTCCGGGTGTCCGGCGAGAACGCCAGGGTCGAGATGGCGGAGGCGTGGCCCACCTGCAGCGCCAGTACCGGCCGCCGTACCGCGGGCGCGAGCGGCGAGACGGGCGGCGGCGCCGCTGCCGAAAGCCCCGCGAGCAGCAGCGCCAGCCAGGCGCACCCGCCGGGACAGCTGATTCGCTGTGCGGTCGTCATCGCGCACCGGCCAGGCTCTCGCCGCGGAGGGCGCGCTGCACCAGGTCGGGTCGGCGGTACTGCTTTTCGTACCGTTCCAGCGGGTACAGGGTGTCGTCCACGTTCCAGCGAAGCCAGGGCCGCGCGCCTTCCGACGCCGTGAAGTACCCCTCCGGAGTGGTGATGGCCCACTCCAGAGGCTCGGATGCCGGAAGAGACGGCATAGCGAAACGAGTCCGGTCTCGCGGGAACAGGTGCAAGGTGGCACGCACCCGCCCGTCCAGCGGATTCCGCAGGAAGACGGAGGAGCCGGCCCTATCCACCGGCACCCGGAGCACCGCCGGCAGCTCCGCCAACGCGCCGAGTGGGACCCGCTTCGCGACCGCGCCGGTCGCCAGTTCCCAGATGCTCAAGATCTGGTTCTTGTAGGTCTGGAGCGCCAACAGCTTGCCGTTAGAAAGGAACTGCAGCCGGGATGGCGGTCGTCCCACCTCACCCATACTGCGGCGCAGCTCTCCGCTGCCCGGGTCGTGAAGGTGAAGCAAGTAATGGTTTCCTTCTTCGCAAATGGTAGCCAGCGTCTTGCCGTCCGGGGTTAGCGCACCCGTATACATTGCTGCGCCGCGCCCGTGACGCTTCCACTCCTCACGGTCGGAAATGAGGGTTAGGGCCGCACCTGTCCGGAGGTTTGCAATATGGCTGTAGGTGCCATTTGGAGAGAGCACGCGTTCGCCGTCCGGAAAGAACAGCATCAGGGACAGCGGGCCAATTCGTCCGGCTAGCGTGCTGACCGGTTCCCCATCGGGGAGTTTCCACACGCGACTTTGCACTTCCGCTCCGGGTTTGCCCGACATAATGGCGCTCGTGACCAGTAGCCGGCCGTTCGGCGAGAAGATCAGCTCAGAGGCGTCCGATCCGAGCGGAATGGGGACAACACGGTCCCGCAGGTTCCAGAGCCGGAGCAACCGGTCCGGCAGCTGAATGGCGAGGAGCTCGCCTCCCGGCGAGAACGTTAGGGTTCCGAGCTCGTATTTGCGAGGATTCGCGTCCAGCGCGGGTAAGCCGGTACCGGCCGCGCCTGTCGACGTGTCCCGCAGCTCCACGGCGCCATCGCTCCACAGGAGCGCCAGCTGGCGGCTGTCGGGTGAAAAGGTCGAGGAAAGGACTCTGCGGCCCGCGTCCGATAAGACGGCCTTCCGTTCCAGCCGCGGCAGAGCCAGCAATGCGGAGGGCCCTCGCCGGGTGCCCCCATATAGCGACTTGCCATCCGGCGACAGTGCCGAGACCGAAACTTGCCCCCATTCCGGATCCGCCAACTCGTGGAAACGCGCCTCGGACAGATCCCACAGGTGCCCCGGAGCTGCGAGTACGAGCCCGTTTTGAGAGATAACCGCCTCGTATTGGATATTCTGCTGCCGGTAAGTGGACGGCAATGGGCCGATGCGCTTCAGAAATGCAGGGCTCTTCCCGAGGCCGCCGGCGGCAGGATCGACCTCGAAGAACGCCAGTCCGTCATTCGACCATCCGGCCAGCCGGGGCGCATTTGGCATGAATGCAAGCTGTCCAGCAACGCGCGCCAGCGGGCTCCCGCCGGATACGTTGTAAAGTGTGCCTCCAGCCAACAGCTGGCTTCCATCCGGGCTCAGTGCGAACGCGGCGCCGCTCACCGCAATTCGAAAGCGTGACTCGGAAGAATGTATGTCTCGAGCCTGCACGGAGACTTCGTCCTGTACCAGCAGGGTGCCGTCGTCGGCACGCAGCACCAGCCGCTTGATCTCACCCAGAAAACCGCGGAGGTCCGCGCGGAGCCGCGCGGGAGCATCCGGCGGGAGGGCCCACACGCGGACCTCGTTGACCTGGGGTGGGTACGTATGCTCCGGTGAGCGCCCAGCGAAGAGGGTGCGCCCATCCGGCGAGAAACCGAGGTATCCGGGACGGTACGTTTCCAGGGTGGCGCGGACTACCCCGGTGCTCGGATCCCACAGTCGTACGCCGTTTTCCAGGCCGCTGGTGGCCAGGGTCTTGCTGTCTGGCGAAAACGCCAGGTACTTCGACCAGCCGTCGTGCCGCAGTGTCCGGCGCAGCCGGCCGGTAGCAGCCTCCCAGAGAAACAGGCTGTCGCTCCCGTCTCCCGAAACGATCAGCTTGCCGTCGGGAGAGAACTCGAGCGCCTTCACCCCCTGCAAGTGGCCGGTAAGGGTAAACCGCTCCCGACCTGTGCGGGTGTCCCACACCTCCACGGTGGAACCCGTGCCGCGCAGCGCGAGCAGGGCGCCGTCCGGCGAAAGCGCGAGCCCCTTTCCAGCACAGTGGGATCCGAAGCTTGGAATTCACGTGACTTGAAGTCGCGGC
>JADMIO010928698.1_pt1 | contig 12876 bp, 8 predicted proteins | sample 8958161 | NCBI WGS metagenome assembly JADMIO01 (sample SAMN16585339, study PRJNA669376) | soil metagenome | isolation source: Crop rotation soil | place: USA: Cullars Rotation, Alabama | collected 2011 | reverse complement strand
CCGCCGCAGCATTTACCTCTTCGTGAAGCGCAATATGCGGCTGCCGTTCCTGGAAGTCTTCGATGCGCCTGACACTCTGCTGAGCTGCGCCCGTCGCGAACAGAGCACGCACGCGCCCCAAGCGCTCGAACTCTTGAATGGCGACTTCTCGAACTCGATGGCGCGGTCGTTTGCGGAGCGCGTCGAGCGGGAAGCCGGGCCCGACCACAACCGGCAGATCGACCGGGCGTTCGTGCTGGCGCTCGGGCGGCCGCCGGACCCGACGGAGCGCAGGGCCGCGCTCCGGTACTTAAAAGATGGCCCGCTGAGCGAGTTCGCCCTGTCGCTGTTCCTGGTGAACGACTTCCTCTACCTATGACCGATCACGCCAAGCCGACGCGCAACCGCCGCGAGTTCCTCACCGACGCTTTCTGCGGCTTCGGCAGCCTCGCGTTCGCCGCGATGCTCAACGAGGATCGCGCGCGCGCCGCCACAGCCAAGGCGAAATCAGTGATCTTCCTCTACATGGCCGGCGGCCCGAGCCATTTGGAGACGTACGACCCCAAACCGCTCCTGAACCAGCTCAACGGCCAGCCGCGGCCCAAGGAGTTCGGCGAGGTCAAGCGCCAGTTCATCAAGGGCGAGCCGAAGCTGCTCGGCTCCAAACGCACGTTCAAGCAGCACGGGAAGAGCGGCCTCTGGATCTCTGACCTGCTGCCGCATACGGCGGAGTGCGCCGACGATCTCGCGGTCATCCGCTCGTGCCAGGGCGACGCCTTCGTCCACTCCGCCGCGCAGTACCAGCTCTTCACCGGCCGCATCATTCCCGGCTTTCCGAGCATGGGATCGTGGGTGCTCTACGGTCTCGGGTCGGAGAGTCAGTCGCTGCCGGGGTACGTCGTGATGCCTGACCCGGGCGGGACGATCGAGGCCGGCCAGCCGGTCTACACGAATGGCTTTCTGCCGGCGAAATTCCAGCCGAATGTCTTCCGGGCAGGGAAGAAGCCCGTGCTGAATCTCGACCTCCCTGCGGGCGTCTCGCTGGATCAGCGCCGCAAGACCCTCGATCTGATCCGCGAGCTCGACCGCGCCCGTATGTCGCCCGCGGACGACGAGTTGTCGGCGCGCCTGAACACCTACGATCTCGCCTTCCGGATGCAGACCGAGGCCCCGGCAGTTTTCGACATCGCGAAGGAACCGGCGCACGTGCAGGAGCTGTACGGTGTCGGCGAGAGGAAAACCGATGACTACGGGCGACGCTGTCTGCTGGCGCGCCGGCTGGTCGAGAAGGGCGTCCGCTTTGTCGTGGTGGTTTCCGGCGGCCCCGCGGTGTCGCAGTGGGATGCCCACGAAGACATCGAGGAGAATCATCTGAGCATGGCCGCCCAGACCGACAAACCGATTGCCGGTCTCTTGCAGGACCTCAAGCAGCGCGGTCTGCTAGAGACGACGCTGGTCGTCTGGGGCGGGGAATTCGGCCGCACCCCCGAGGCCGAGAACGGCAAGGGCCGCGACCACAACAACACCGGGTTCACGATGTGGATGGCCGGCGGCGGAGTCAAAGGCGGCACGGCGGTCGGCGCGACCGACGAGATCGGCCTGCGTGCGATCGAGGAGCCGCATCACCTCCGCGATATCCACACCACCGTCCTGCACCAGCTCGGGCTCGACCAGAATGCGCTCTCGTACCTGCACCAGGGCCGCCGCGAGCGCCTGACCGAAATTCAGGGCGAAGTAATCAAAGGAATCGTGTAGCGCCGCCTTCAGGCGGCACGCCAGCTTTAGCTGGCGGCGGTCTGCCAGCTGGAAGCTGGCATGCCGGCTGAAGCCGGCGCTACAGTAGCAAGATGAAGCTGCTGGTACTGCTGTTCGCTATCTCGGTCATCGCCTCCGCCCAGACCCCCGAGATCATCGCCGGAACGGGCGTCGCGGGCTTCTCCGGCGACGGCGGCCCCGGAGCCAAGGCCCAAGTCAACAACCCGTACGGCCTGACCATCGGCCCCGACGGCGCGCTCTACATCTGCGAGATCGGCAATCACCGCGTCCGCCGTCTCGACCTGAAGACCGGCACGATCTCGACCGCCGCCGGCACTGGCCAAAAAGGCTATGCAGGCGACGGCGGTCCCGCGCTCGAAGCCTCGCTCAACGAGCCCTACGAGGTCCGCTTCGACCGCGCCGGCGACATGTTCTTCGCCGAGATGCAGAACCACGTCATTCGCCGCGTCGACGCGAAAACTCACGTCATTACGACCGTCGCGGGCACGGGCGTCGCGGGTTTCTCCGGCGACGGCGGTCCCGCCGCCAAGGCGCAGTTCCGCCAGCCCCACAGCATTGCGTTCGACCCCGAAGGCCGCCTCCTGGTCTGCGACATCGGCAACCACCGCATCCGCCGCATCGATCTGACGGCCGGCACAATCGACACCTGGGCAGGCACCGGCGAGCGCAAGTCGACACCGGACGGCGCGCCGATCGCCGGCACGCCGCTGAACGGTCCGCGGGCCATCACCGTCGCGCCGGACGGGCAGCTCTACCTCGTCCTCCGCGAAGGGAATGCCGTCTATCGCATCGACCCCCGCGCAAGCCGGATCTTCCACGTCGGCGGCACGGGCGAGACCGGCTACACAGGCGACGGCGGACCGGCGAAACTGGCGAAGCTATCCGGTCCCAAGGGCATCGCCTGGTCCCCCGACAAGAGCCTCTACCTCGACGACACCGAGAGCCACACGATCCGCCGCATCGATCTGAAGTCGGGCGTCATCACGACCATCCTGGGCAATGGGCAGCGTGGTCCACTCGCCCGTCCGCACGGCATCTTCGTCGGCGCAGATGGAACCGTCTACATCGGCGACAGCGAAAACCATCGGGTGCTTCGGCTGAAACCGGCTCACCAGTAGCGGTGCCCGCTCGGCACAGCCTGCGGGAAGACGTACGCGTAGATCAACACGATCAGCCCCACGATCACGAGCAGCCCGATGCTGTGCTTCAGAACCGCCCGGAACAGCTCGCCCTCCCGGCCTTCCTGTCCCGTCACCGCGCACCCAATCACCAGCGACTGCGCCGCGATCATCTTGCCCATGACGCCGCCGGCGCTGTTCGCCGCGCCCATGAGAATCGGACTCAGCCCGAGCTTGTTCGCCGCGATCACCTGTAAGCTCCCGAACAGCGCGTTCGACCCCGCGTCCGTCCCGCTCAGCGCGACCCCCAGCCACCCGATCATCGTGCCGAAGAACGGGAACAACACGCCCGTATGTGCCATCGCCATTCCCATCGTCGCGTCCATCCCGCAGTAGCGCGTCACGTACCCGAGCCCGAGCATCGCCATGATCGCGACCAGGCTCCACTTGAGCCGGTTCAGCGAGACGAAGAACACCTGAATCGTCCGCTTGAACGACAGCCCGATCAGCGGCCCCGCGATCAGCCCCGCGATGAAGATGCCGGTCCCCGGTGTCGACAGCCACGACACGTCGAATAATGCCGGCTCCGCGAACGGCTTCAATGTCACCGGCGGCATCCGCACGACCTGCAAATGGAGACCCGGCACCGGTGTCTTCCACGAGAAGCTGTCGAGGTACTTCGCGACTGCCGGCTGCCCCCACAGCACCACGAACGCTGAGAGCAGAATGAACGGAAGCCACGCCAGCAGCACCGGGCCGACCGTCAGATGATGCTTCTTGGCGGCGGCCTCGCCTTCATATCTCCAGACCGTCCGCGGGCTCCAGAACTTGAAGAAGACCGCCAGCAGCAGCAGCGTTCCGATGCCCGCGATGATGTCGACCAGCGCCGCGCCCATGTAATTGGACCAGAAGAACTGCAGGCCGCCGAAAATCAGCCCGCACGCCAGCAGCCCCGGCCAGACCGCCATCGTGTCGCGTCTCTTACAGAGCACGCGCACGAGCCAAAACGGCAGCACGAGCGTCGTCAGCGGCAGGATGCGCCCGAGCATCGCGCTAAAGTCCGCCTCCGGCAACCCCGTGACCGCCACGAGCGTCCGCACCGGGTTCCCGAGGCCGCCGAACGCCACGGGCGACGAGTTCGCGATCAGACACATCACCGCCGTTTGGAACGGCGGGAAGCCCATCCCGATCATCATCGCCCCCGTAATCGCGACCGGCGCCCCGCCGCCGCCCGCGCCCTCGAGCAGCGCCCCGAAAGCGAACGCGATCAGCAGCACCTGCAATCGACGGTCGCTCGATATTCCGCCCACCGACTGCTTCACGACCTCGAACTTGCCCGACTCCACCGACAGCTCGTACACGAACACCGCCGCCACCACGATCCACGCGATCCGGAACCACCCGAACACCAGCCCGTCGGCCACGGCGCCAACCACCATGTGCGCCGGCATCCGGAACACCGCCAGCGCGACCACCACCGCCGCCAGAAATCCGAACAGCGCCGCCTTCCAAGCCACAGTGCGCCGCACCGCCAGGAAGTAGAACAGCGTGCAGATCGGCACCGCCGCCGCGAGCGTCGAGAGAAGGGTGTTGCCTAAAGGATCGAAGTTCTGCTGCCAGGGCACGGACGAATGGTATCAGAGTGCAGCTACTCGTTGAGCAGCAAAAGGCGCTCCGGCGCAAGCCGCACGTGACACTCCGCGCGCGCGGTCCACGACCCCGACGGCATCTCCGCCTCGATGGTCGCGTCGCCCGCCCGCAGGTACAGCGTCACCTCGAAGGGCGACTCCACCACCTCCGCGACCGCGCACCGCAGCGTGTTCTCGCCGACGCCATCCTCGACGATCTCGACATGATGCGCCCGAATGCCGACGTACCGTGCGTCATGAACCGCCTCCGCCACTCGCAGAATGCAGCCCCACTCGTCGACCCGGATATGCTCCGGCCCGCACGGCCGCATCCGCGCCAGGTTCTTGCATCCCGTGATGCGCGCCGCCGCCAGCGTCCGGGGCCGCGCGAACAGCTCGCGACGCGGTCCCGCCGCGTCGACCCGGCCGTTCGCCAGCAGCACCAGCTCCTCGCAGATCCGGTACGCCTCGTTCCGATCGTGCGTCACGAACACCACCGCGCCTTCGTACGACGCCAGCAGCGCCCGCAACTCCTCCTCCAGCCTCCGCCGCAGGTGCGGGTCGAGCGCCGAGAAGGGCTCGTCGAGCAGCAGCGCGTCCGGCCGCATGGCCAGCGCCCTTGCCAGCGCGACGCGCTGTTGCTGTCCGCCCGAAAGCTCATCAGGATAGCGGTCGAGCAGATCCTCGACGTGCGCCAGCCGCGCGAACTCCCGCGTCACCCCTTCCCGATCCGCGCCGCGCAACCCGAACGCGATGTTCTCCCGGACGCTCAGGTGCGGAAACAGCGCGTGATCCTGAAAGACCACTCCGACCCGCCGTTCCGCCGGCGGCAGCGACACCCCCGCCTTCGAGTCGAACAAGACCCGGCCGTTGAGCACGACGCGTCCCTGATCCGGCCGCTCCAGCCCCGCGATGCACCGCAGCGTCATGCTCTTGCCGGATCCGGAAGCGCCCAGGACACCGAGCGTCTTCCCCGCGTTCGAGAATCGCGCCGTCATTTCGAATTCTGCGTACCGCCGCTGAATATCGACCGACAGCTCCGCCCGCGCCCGCTCCCCCGCCGCCGCCACGACCGGCGCCGCAGCCACCGGTTCGACGACTCCCGCCGTCTTCACGACCCGCCGCGGCGTCCCCCAATAATGCAGCGCCGCGATCGACACCATCGACAGCGCCGCCGTCACCGACACCCACAGCATCGCCCGGCGCATGTCCCCCGCGCTTGCCGCCGAGAAGATCGCCACCGGCATCGTCTGCGTTCGCCCCGGGATGTTCCCCGCCACCATCAGGGTCGCGCCGAACTCGCCGAGCGCCCGCGCGAACGCCAGCGCCGTTCCCGCCACGATCCCCGGCCGCGCCAGCGGCAGCAGCACGGCCCGGAACGTCCGCCACTCGCTCGCCCCGAGCGTCCGCGCCGCGCCAATCAGGTTCGGACTCACCTGCTCGAACGCCCCGAGCGCCGTCCGGTACATCAGCGGGAATGCCACCACCGCCGCCGCGATCACCGTGGCCGGCCACGAGAACACGATCGTCACGCCGACCTGCTCCAGCGCCCGCCCGACCGCGCTCTGCCGCCCGAACAGCAGCAGCAGGAAGAATCCGATCACCGTCGGCGGCAGCACCAGCGGCAGAATCAGAATCCCGTCGACGAGCGCCCGCGCGCGACCCCTCCAGCGCGCCATCGCCCACGCCGCCGCGACGCCGAGCACGAACGCCAGCGCCGTGGCCGACGCCGTGGTCTCCAGCGAGATCCGTAGCGGACTCATGGCGCCGCGGGCGTGAAGCCGCGCGCCTCGAAGATCGCCCTCGCCTCAGGCCCCGTCAGGAAATTCACGAACGCGCGCGCCGACTTCTCGTCGTGCGTCGTCCGCACCACCGCGACCGGATATAGGATCGCGCGATGTGTCTGCGGCGGCGCCATTGCGACCACCCGCACGTGCGCGCTCGTCTTCGCGTCGGTCGCGTACACGATCCCCGCGTCCGCGTTCCCCGACTCCACGTACGTCAGCACCTGCCGCACGTCCTTCGCCAGCACGAGCTTCGGCTGCACCTGCTCCCACAAATGCATCGAGATCAGCGACTGCCGCCCGTAATCGCCCGCCGGTACGCTGTCGGGATCCCCCAGCGCCACCCGTTTCACCTCCGGCCCCGCCAGCCCCTCGAAGGACGTCAGCGACGCCGCCGCGTCCGGCGCGACCAGCACGATTTCGTTCCGCAGCAGATCGCGACGCGTGTCCGTGAAGATCCGGGCGTGCTCCTGCAAATCGTCCATCGGATTCGTACCCGCCGAGAGAAAGACGTCGACCGGCGCCCCCGCCGCGATCTGTCCCGCCAGCGCCCCCGATGCGCCGAAGTTGTAGTCCAGATGCGCGCCCGCAAATTTCTCCGCGATATCCTCCATCGCCGGCTGCAGGCTCGCCGCCACCGACACCGTGAGACTCGCCGGCCGCTGCCGCTGCACACAACCCGTCGTGAGCGCCAGTAGCCCGAGAGCCAGCAGCCTCCGCATCGCCGCTATTGTCGCATGCCTCTATAATGGTCGAGCCATGTTTCCCTACGACCCGCAGCTCCAGCAACTCGTCGCCGCGCCGCCGCATTCCATCCCCGACGTCCTCGGCACGATGCGCGCCATCGACGCACTGGCCGCCGACGGCGACGGCCTCAAATGGTTCAACTGGCTCTATCTCCAGGTGACCGAAGCCGTCGAGCAGCGCGTCGGCGCATCTGGCGGATTCTCCGAGCCCGCCTGGCTCGCGCGCCTCGACGTCGAGTTCGCCGGCCTCTATTTCAGCTCCCTCGCCGCGTGGCTCGCGGGACGCTCGGCCCCCGGATGTTGGACCGCGCTCTTCCAGAACCGTCGCAATGCCCCCATCGCGCGCATCCAGTTCGCCCTCGCGGGCATCAACGCGCACATCAATCACGACCTCGCCCTCGCGATCGACAACACCTGCCGCGCCACCGGCACAACCCCCGTCCACGGCGGCGTCCACTACAAAGACTACACCGCCATCAACGGCACACTTGACGGCCTCGTCGATCTCGCCAAAGAGAAACTGATGGTGCGGCTCCTCGGCGACGCTCTCCCCGCCGTTTCGCATCTCGAGGATACCGTCGCCGCCTGGAACGTCGCCGCCGCCCGCGAGGCCGCCTGGGTGAACTCGGAAGTTCTGTGGAGCCTCAGCTCCGTCCCGCCCCTCTGGAATCGCTATCTGACCACCCTCGACGGCATCACGACTGTTGCCGGCAAAGCCCTGCTGGTCCCCGTCCCATTAGCCGCCGCCATCGCCGCGTAATCCCGTGGAGCAAGCCGCCAGGCTTGCTATGCCGGCAGTCATGCCGGCAGTCCGTCTACGGCGCCCACCCCGGCATCACGTACGCATAGAACATCGCAATCAACCCGATCACCGACGCCAGCAGCACGCTGTGCTTCAGCGTGAACCGGAACAGCAGCGCCTCATCCGTCCGCTTCATCGACGTCGCCGCCGCCGCCACCGCGATACTCGTCAGCGAGATCATCTTCCCCATCACCCCGCCCGCCGAGTTCGCCGACGCCATCAGCACCGGATTCATCCCGAGCTTCCCCGCCGTCACCACCTGCAGCGTCCCGAACAGCGCGTTTGCCGACGTGTCGCTGCCCGTCAGGAACACGCCCAGCCACCCCAGCAGCGAGCTGAAGAACGGGAAGAACACGCCCGTCGCCGCGAACGCGAGCCCCAGCGTGGCCGTCGCGCCCGAGTAGTTCATCGTGAACGCCAGCGCCAGCACCGCCGCCAGCGTCAGCTCCGCCAGCACGAGCTGCCGCGCCGTCTGCCCCAGCACCTTGAAGAACCGCGCCGGACTCAGCCCCGTCACGATCGCCCCGAGAATCGCCGCGAACAGACACGCCGTCCCCGACGCCGAAAGCCACGTGAACCGGTACGGCGGCTTGTCCGCCAGCGCCGGCCAGTGAACCGGAATCGTGTACGCGTCGAGCTTCACCTGCAGCGGCTTGTACCCCCACAGCAGCACGAACACCACCAGCAGCGCGTACGGCGCCCACGCCAGCATCATCTCCCGCGACGAGTGCCCCGTCGTCTTCCGCGACTTCCGCGGCATCGTCACTATTAGCGCGACCATCGCCGCCAGCGACGACAGAATGTCCGTCAACTGCGGTCCGATGAAGTTCGACACGCCGAACTGTGTCCCCGCGAACGCTATCCCGCACGCCAGCGTCGGCACGATCGCCGACCGCAGCCCCTTCCATCCCGACATCACCACGATCAGGTACGCCGGCACGATCAACGACACCGGCGCGCAGATCCGCCCCACCCCCGCGCTCAACCGATCGACCGGCAGCCCCGTCGTGACCGCCAGCGTCGTAATCGGAATCGCGATCGACCCGAATGCCACCGGAGCCGTGTTCGCCAGCAGGCAGATCGACGCCGCGTAGAACGGCGCGAACCCGAGCCCCGTCAGCATCGCCGCCGCGACTGCCACCGGCGTGCCGAATCCCGCCGCGCCCTCCACGAACGCGCCGAACGCGAACGCGATCAGCAGCGCCTGCATTTTCGGGTCGTCGGTGAGGTGCCCGATCGAGTCTTTCAGCACGTCGAACTTGCCGCTCTCCAGGATGATCCGGTAGAGCAGAATCGCCGCGAACACCACCCACCCGATCGGGAACAGCCCGAACGCTGCGCCATACGTGATCGATGCCACCAGCCGGTCCGCCGGCATGTGATACGCCGCCGCCGCCACCACGACGGCCGTCGCCAGCCCCGCCAGCGACGCCATCCACGCGGGCTTCCGCAGCACGCCCAACAGTAACAGCAGCACGAAAATCGGAGTCGCCGCAATCAGCGTCATCCCTGCACCCGTTTCTCTTTCCCCTGCCAGAACGTTTCCCGCAACTGCCGTTTGATGATCTTCCCCGTCCCCGTCTTCGGAAGCGCCTCGTCGCGAAACTCGATCCTCCGCGGCATCTTGAACTTCGCGATCTTTCCCTGCAGGTGCGCGCACATCTCCGCCTCGTCCACCGACGTCCCCGGCTTCCGCACCACGATCGCCGCCGGAATCTCGCCCCACTGCGGGTCGGGCGCCGACACCACCGCGCACTCCAGCACCGCCGGATGCGAGAAGATCGCCCGCTCCACCTCGATCGACGAAATATTCTCTCCGCCGCTGATGATGATGTCCTTCTTGCGGTCGACGATGTGGATGTACGTTTCTTCGTCCCACACCGCCATGTCGCCGGTGTGCAGCCACCCGTCGGTCATTACGTCCGCGGTCGCCTTCGGCTCCTTGTAGTAGCCGTCCATGATGAGATCGCCGCGAATCACCACCTCGCCGATCGACTCCATATCCCGCGGCACGTCCTGCATCTGCAAATCGACCACCCGCACCTCGCCGCCGATCAGCGTCCAGCCGGCCATCGACTGCCGCCGCAGCCGGTCCTCATCGTCCTTGTAAGTGACCGTCCCTTTCTTCCGCGCCGACGTCGCCACCGGGCCGCTCTCCGTCAGTCCGTACCCGACCAGCACCCGCGCTTTCGGAAACGCCTGCTCCAGCCGCGCCAGCAGCTCCGGCGCCGACGCCGCGCCGCCGAGCATGATCTCCTTCATCGACGAGACGTCGTGTTTCCCCAACTCCGGGCAGTTGAGCAGCGCGTTCGCCATCGTCGGCACCAGCGTCATTCCGTTCGCCCGCTCCTTCTCGATGAGACAGAGCACCAACGCCGGGTCGAACCGCCGCACCATCACCTGCGTCAGTCCCATCGCGACCGACGAATGCGCCCGCCCCCACCCGTTCGCGTGAAACAGCGGGATCGTGTGCAGCTCCACCGTCTCGTCCGATGTCGCGAAGACGGTGATGCACGCCAGCGCGTGCAGGTATAGCGTCCGATGCGAGAGCATCACGCCCTTCGGCGTCCCTGTCGACCCGCTCGTGTAGAACAGCTCGCCGATCGCCGATTCGTCGATCGAGAAGTAGTCGGGTCGGGGAAGCCGCCCCTGCTCCAGCAACGCCTCGTACGCCGGCCCGATCTCGATCCAGTGCTGCACCGCCGGACAGACCGTCCGCAGATGCTCGACCGCCCCCGCGAAATCCGCCTCGTAGAACAGCACCCGCGGCTCCGCGTGATTCAGGATTCCGGTCAGCTCCGCCGGCGTCAGCCGCACATTGAGCGGCATCGAGATCGCCCCCGCCAGCAGCGGCGCGTAATACCCCTCCAGCAGCTCGTTGTTATTGAAGCTCAGGTAGGCAACCCGGTCGCCCTTCTGGACCCCCAGCGAAAGCAGCCCCGCCGCCAGCCGCTCGCACCGCTCCCCGAACTCCGCGTAGGTAAACCGCCGCTCGCCGGAGATCACCCCCACTTTCCGGCCATACAGATCCACCCCTCGATAAAGGCATCGGATCGGACTCAAGGGCACGTGCATGCCCTGAGAGTATATATCAGGGTCGACCGTTCGGATGCGACACGGAGACACGGAGACGCAGAGAAAACTAAAAGAATGAAATCTCTGTGCCTCTGTGTCTCCGTGTCAAAAAACAGCTCGACTAGTCCTTGCCGCTCTCGATCCGCATCGCGTAGAAGCTACGATACACGAACACCACCGACACCAGGAAGAACACCGCCGCCAGCATCGTCGTCAGCCCGGCGCCCTGCTTCCGCGTCAGGTCCACCGCCAGCGACACGGCCAGCAGCCCGAACAGCGTCGTGAACTTGATGATCGGGTTCAGCGCCACCGAGCTCGTGTCCTTGAACGGATCGCCCACCGTGTCGCCCACAACCGTCGCCGCGTGCAGGTCCGTCCCCTTCGCCCGCAGCTCCGTCTCCACGACCTTCTTCGCGTTGTCCCACGCGCCGCCGGCGTTCGCCATGAAGATCGCCTGGTACAGCCCGAACAGCGCGATCGACACCAGGTACCCCACGAAGAAGAACGGCTCCAGGAATGCAAATGCCAGCGTCGCGAAGAACACCACCAGGAAGATGTTCAGCATGCCCTTCTGCGCATACTGCGTACAGATCGCCACCACCTTCTTCGAATCCGCGACCGACGCCTTCTCCACGCCTTCCAGCCGGATATTCCGTTTGATGAACTCCACCGCGCGGTACGCGCCCGTCGTCACCGCCTGCGCGCTCGCCCCGGTGAACCAGTAGATCACCGCGCCGCCCGCGATCAGCCCCAGCAGGAAGGGCGCGTGCATCAACGAGAGCTTCTCCATATTCGTGGTCAGCCCGTTGGTGAGCGCCACGATCGTCGAGAAGATCATCGTCGTCGCACCGACCACCGCCGTCCCGATCAGCACCGGCTTCGACGTCGCCTTGAACGTGTTCCCCGCGCCGTCGTTCTCTTCGAGGTGGTCCTTCGCCTTCTCGAACTCCGGCGTGAACCCGAAGTTCTTTTGCAGATCCGCCGCCGCGCCCGGCAGCGTCTCGATCATCGACAGCTCATAGATCGATTGCGCGTTGTCCGTCACCGGTCCGTAGCTGTCTACCGCGATCGTCACCGGGCCCATGCCGAGAAATCCGAACGCCACCAGCCCGAATGCGAACACGGCCGGAGCCACCATCATGCTCGCCGGGAAGCTCGTCGACACCGAGTACCCCACGCTCATCAGCGCCAGCATCGCGAAGCCCAGCCAGTACGCGCTGAAGTTCCCCGCCACGAACCCGGAGAGAATATTCAGCGATGCGCCGCCTTCCCGCGAGCTCGTCACGATCTCGCGCACGTGCCGCGAATTCGTCGACGTGAACACCTTCACGAACTCCGGAATCAATGCGCCCGCCAGCGTTCCGCAACTGATGATCGTCGCCAGCTTCCACCACAGCGTCGAATCGCCCGCCAGATTCGGGATCATCATAGAGCTGATGACGTACGTCAGCGCAATCGACAGAATCGACGTCAGCCATACCAGCGACGTCAGCGGCGCTTCGAAGTTCATCTTGTCCGCGTTGCCGTACTTCGCCTTCGCGATCGCGCCGTTGATGAAGTAGCTCACGCCCGACGAGATCACCATCATCACGCGCATCGTGAAGATCCAGACTAGGAGCTGCACCTGCACGATCGGGTCGTGCACTGCCAGCAGGATGAAGGTGATCAGCGCCACGCCGGTCACGCCATAGGTCTCGAACCCGTCCGCCGATGGCCCCACCGAGTCGCCCGCGTTGTCGCCCGTGCAGTCCGCGATCACGCCCGGGTTGCGCGCGTCGTCTTCCTTGATCTTGAACACGATCTTCATCAGGTCGCTGCCGATGTCCGCGATCTTCGTGAAGATGCCGCCCGCCACGCGCAGCGCCGCCGCGCCCAGCGATTCGCCGATGGCGAAGCCGATGAAGCACGCCCCCGCCAGGTCGCCCGGCACGAACAGCAGGATGAAGAGCATGATCAGCAGCTCCACCG
>JADMIO011618490.1_pt1 | contig 12877 bp, 11 predicted proteins | sample 8958161 | NCBI WGS metagenome assembly JADMIO01 (sample SAMN16585339, study PRJNA669376) | soil metagenome | isolation source: Crop rotation soil | place: USA: Cullars Rotation, Alabama | collected 2011 | reverse complement strand
GCCGCGACTTCAAGTCACGTGAATTCCAAGCTTCGGATCCCACTGTGCTGGAAAGAAACGTAACATGGGCGCCCTTTGACCGTCACCAAAGGGCCGTATCAGTGAGGCGGTTGAAAGCAATGTCACATTTTGAGGAGCGCCTCGAACGTGATCTTCACCTGATTCGTTCCAAAATCGTGGAGATGGCGGACCTCGACGACCGCGCGCTGAAGGATGCGTTGACCGCGTTCACGGAGAAGAACCTGACGCTCGCCTATTCTGTAATCCTGCGGGACCAGTACATCGACGAGAGGGAAAAGGAGCTGGACCGCCTCTGCCTCGAGTTCCTGGTGCGGCAACAGCCGGTCGCCGGGCACCTTCGTTTTGTTTATTCGACGATCAAAATCAATCTCGAGCTCGAACGCATCGGCGATTACGCCGAGAGCATCGCCCGGCAGGTGCTGAAGCTCGACTCGGCTGGCGAGCCGCCGGTGGACGGCTTCACACAGCTCGCCAACACATCGATTGGCATGCTGCACGACGCCATTGACGCGTTTGTAAACGAAAGCCCGGAGCTCGCCCGAGGTGCCATGTCGCTGGAAGGCAAGACTGATGAACTGAGGAAGCAGATCGATTCCACGCTCGTGCGGTTGCGCGAGGCCGGGGAGATACCTCTCGAGGCGCTTACGCCGTTGATGACCATCTCACGGCGCTTCGAGCGCGTGGCCGACCAGGCAAAGAACATCTGCGAAGAGGTCCTCTATGTGTGCACCGGGGAATACATGAGGCACAAAGGCGCGGAGGTCTTTCGGGTGCTGTTCGTCGACGACAGCAACTCATGCCTGGGCCAGATGGCGGAAGCGATCGCCAATGGCCTCGACGCCGAAAACGCCGTCTTCAGCAGCGCCGGCTTGACTGCTCGCTCGATTGACTGGCGTACAACCGAATTTTTGAACGAAAAGGGATTCGACATTACGCACGAGGCCGCCAAGTCGGTAGAGCGAATCCCGAATCTCGACCATTATCACGTGATCATCGCGCTTTGCCAGAATGCGCGTCAGGTCTTCCCGCCGGCGCCGACGAAAACAGTGGGCTTCGACTGGAGCATGGAAGACCCGTCAAGCCGGCCGGGGTCGCTCGCAGAGGTGCGTCCCGCTTACGAGGCGGCATTCCAATTTCTATGTGTGCACGTGAAGGAACTCGTTCACGCGCTCGTTGAAAACAAGACACAGCCCAAACCATGAAACATCCGCTGACTCAAATCGCAACGCTCGCCCTGTTGGGATTGCTGCCCGTTATTGGCTGCAAAAAGAGCAATTCCGAAAACGCCACAGGAACAGGCGCGAACGCCGCTCCGGCAAAGCGCGTGGAAATCCGAGTGAAGGGTTCGGATACAATGGTCCAGCTCGCCACTGCATGGGCTGAGGCGTACCGGAAGGTAAAGCCCTACGTCTACGTGAACGCGAACGGTGGCGGCACCGGCACCGGATTTGCCGCGCTGCAGAACAATACGTGCGACATCTGCGATGCCTCGCGCGAAATCAAGAAGGATGAGGCGGACAAGACCAAGGCAGTCACCGGCAAGAAAGTGACGGAAACGGTGGTGGCATACGACGCGCTCGCCGTCTATTCGAACCCGAAGAACCCGATCAAGGAAATTTCGATTGAGGAGTTGCGAGAGATTTGGGCCGAGGGCGGTAACATCCAGACGTGGGACCAGATCAATCCCGCCACGCAAGGGAAAATTGTCCTCTTCGGACGCCAGAATAACTCCGGCACCTACGACTATTTCCGCGAGCACATCTGTGGAAAGAAAGATGGCAAGCAGCGCGAGTTTCGGGCCGGCATCAGCGAGATGAACGGCTCGGCCGAGGTAGTCGAGAATATCGCTAAAACTCCGCTGGCGTTGGGCTACAGCGGGATGGGTTACAAAACGCCGCATGTCAACTGGCTGAAGGTATCGGCCACGAAAGGCGAGCCGGCGGTCGAGCCCGGCATTGATGTGGCGCGGAACGGCAAGTATCCGATTTCGCGCAAGCTCTACCTTTACACTGCCGGTGAGCCAGTCGGCGAAGTGAAGGCATACATCGATTGGATTCTGTCCGACGCAGGGCAGAAGATCGTGGAGAAGGAAGGTTTTGTTCCGCTTAAATAATACGGCGTACGGAAGTTGCGTCCACACAGCTCGTGAATACCAGCAACAAAACGACACAGACCCAGATCTCAAACGAAGCAGCCGCAGCCGTGGCCACGCAGAATGGTCCTTCTCCACGGCTGACAGGTGGTTTCACGAATGGGGTCACGCGGGAGCCAGGAACAATGGGGACGACGCCGGGAAAGGCCTGCCCAACGGCAGCGCACGAGGATCATAATAATAATGGCCTGCCCGATGCATCGCCATCAGCGGCCCCAGGCTCCCCACGGGCGCCGTTTAGGTTGCCGTCGTCGCCAGGTCGATGGATGTTTCTTTGCGACAGGATCGAGAAGCCCATTGAGTGGGTCATCCGACTTTGCGGCTGGAGCAGCATTATTGGCATTGCGGCCATCTTCATTTTCATCTTTCGCGAAGCCGCGCCGATGGTTCCGAGACTGGACTGGATCCATTTCTTTACGAGCCCCCGTTGGATTCCGAATCCGGGAGGCGACAATGAGCCGAGCTTTGGGGCGCTGGCATTGATTGTGGGCACGTTCACGACCACGTTCATCGCACTGATCATCGCGGTGCCGCTGGGCCTGGCGGCGGCGGTTTACATCTCGGAATTTGCCCACGGCAATTTGAAGGAGACGTTGAAGATAGTCATCGAGCTTCTCGCCGCGATTCCGTCCATCGTGTGGGGATTCATCGGCTTGATGGTGCTTGGGCCAATAATAAAGGGAGCCTTCGCTGCCGAAGCAGGGACAGTTTGGGGCAAGACGATGGTGACGCTGCACCTGGCCAGTTCGGATACAGGCGCTTCCCAAGGCACCAACCTGCTCACCGGCGGCATCATACTGGCCCTTATGAGCGTTCCTCTGATCGTCTCATTATCGGAAGACGCGTTGCGTGCGGTTCCCGATTCATTTCGTGAGGCGGCTCTGGCCCTCGGCGCCAACCCATGGGAAACGGTCCGTCGCGTGCTGTTTCCGGCCGCGCGCAATGGTTTGCTCGCGGCCTGCATGCTCGGCATGGGCCGCGCCATTGGCGAAACGATGGCCGTGCTGCTCGCCACCGGCCACAACCTTCGTATTCCCGTGGCGCTCACCGATCCCGTCCGGACAATGACCGCCACCATTGCGGCGGAAATGGGTGAAACAGTCCAGGGCAGCGACCATTACCGCGTTCTTTTCATCCTGGGCATTGTGCTGTTCGTGGCGACGTGCGGCATCAATGTCGCCTCCGACCTGATTGTCAAAGGCGTGAGGAAAGCGAACAAAGCATAATGGAGACGTTCCTTGCCCCAGTTAGAAACCCCTTCGCTCCGTCGCGGTTCGAGCGTCGAAAGGCGCGCCGGGCCGTGGTGAATAAATGGCTCATGTTCGGCGCCTGCGCCCTGCTTGTGATCCCTCTCGTTTGGATCCTTGGGCATATTTTCGTCAAAGCCTGGCCGGTGTTTTCCGTCGATTACATCTGGCAGAACCCGACGAACAAAGGGAAGGAAGGGGGCCTATGGGCGCCAATCATTGGAACATTCTACCTTGTCGTCGGTTCGCTGTTGCTCGTGGCGCCCGTGGGCGTCTTTGCCGCGCTATACCTCAGCGAATATGCCAGGGATACGTGGGTCAACCGCATCATCAGCATTACCGTGACAAGCCTGGCTGGGGTGCCGAGCATCGTCCACGGTTTGTTTGGGCTTGGGGCATTCGTCCTGACGATGCTCCCCGCGATCAATAAGATAGTTGCCGATCCAGCGGACCCCAGCACGAAATGGGACGCCGGGCTGCTGACGGCATCGCTGACGATTGCCGTCATGAATCTGCCGGTCATCATCACCAGCACGCGCGAGGCGCTCGGCGCCATTCCACAGGCCTTTCGTGAGGCGTGCTGGAATCTCGGCGCGACGCGCTGGCAGACGATTAGAACGATCGTCCTGCCGAATTCACTCAGCGGAATTCTTACAGGTGTGATCCTGACCGTCTCCCGCGCGGCGGGCGAAACGGCCCCGATTCTCTTCACGGGCGCCACTTTCTTCAAGTTTGTGGCCGATGACGGCTGGGATAAAATTTTTCCTTATCGCATTGGCGAACCGTTCATGGCCATGGCCATGCACTTGAACATTATCTCGAACCAGATTTCGCAAATGCCGGAGAAGATGAAGTTCGGATCGGCCGCGGTGCTGATCGCGCTTATCCTGTTCGTCAACAGCTTCGCGATAGTGCTGCGCGTATGGCTGCGCGCGCGCAAACGCTGGTAATTACCATGGTTTCATCCCTCCACAGCAATCCGGCGGCCGCCGCGGCGCAGATGGCGCCACCGCCAGCGCACGATGCAGCCGGCGCGACGCCAATTATCGAATTCCGGGGCGTCAGCGCATTCTACGGCTCGAAACAAGTACTCAGCAACGTGAGCTTCTCGGTTCCGCGCAATACAGTCCTCGGCATTATTGGCCCGGCCAATTCCGGCAAGACGACGCTGCTGAAGACGGTCAATCGCACGCTCGATTTTGTCCCCGGGGCTCGCTTCACGGGCGCCGTGCTGGTCGACGGAAGCGATGTGGCACGGATCAGGAATCCAAACGAACTACGGCGTCGGATCGGAATGGTTTTTCCATTGCCGGTCGGTTTACCCATGACGATTTATGAAAACGTGGTGTATGCGCCGCGCCGCCGCGGCATTAAAAGAAAGGCCGAGCTCGATGAACTCGTGGAGCGCTGCCTGCGCCAGGCGGTGCTGTGGGACGAGGTGAAGGATCGGATGAATACCCTCGGCACGCGCCTTTCCGGAGGGCAGCAGCAGCGGCTCACGCTCGCGCGCGCGCTATCGCTTTCGCCTGAGATCCTTTGCCTGGACGAGTTCAGCATCGCCATCGATCCCGTGACAACGATGCGAATTGAGGATGTGCTGAAGGAACTCCGCAAGACAATGACGATCGTGCTCGTCACCAACCTCGTCCAGCAGGCACGCCGTCTGGCCAATAATACGCTCTTTTTGTGGCGCGGCGAACTCATCGAGATCAGCCCGACAGAGGTCGCCTTCAGCGACAGCCCGCAAGACCGTCGCACACATGATTACATCAACGGGATTTTCGGATGAACGTGGAGATGGCACCCATCGATTCCGGGGCTCTGACGGCTGAACGTGCCCGCTGCGCCATCAAGACGCGTGGCCTGTCGCTGTGGTACGGAAAGTTTCAGGCATTGACGAACGTCAGCCTGGATATCAAAGCGGGCCAGATCACCTCGTTGATTGGTCCTTCCGGCTGCGGCAAGACCACGTTATTGCGCTGTTTTAACCGCGTGAACGAACGGTACGGCTACGTGACGACAAAAGGCCTCATCGAGGTCCTCGGCAAAAACATCTACGATCCCGACGTCTCTCTGATCGAGCTGCGCAAAGCGGCTGGAATGGTCTTCCAGAGGCCCAATCCGCTGCCAATCTCGATTTACGAAAATGTGGTGTTCGGGCTCCGGCTGCATCGCGAAAAAGAGGCGGTGAGCAAGGCGGCGCTCGACGCCGTGGTGGAAAGCGCCCTCACGGAAACCGGGCTGTGGAAGGAATTGAAGGATCGGCTCGATCAGCGCGCCACGACTTTGCAGCTCGAGCAGCAGCAGAAGCTGTGCATAGCGCGATTGCTGCCACTCAAGCCGGCGGTGATTTTGATGGATGAGCCCTGCTCGGCGCTCGACGTGGAGGGGACCCGCGCCATCGAGGATCTGATGTTCGAACTACGGGAGCAGTACAGCATTATTATTGTTACCCACAACATGGCTCAGGCTCGGCGCGCGAGTGATGAGTGCATTTTCATGCTCATGGGCGAGCTGGTTGAGCATAGCCGCACGGAAGATTTATTCCTGACGCCGCGGTACGCCAAAACAGCGGACTACATAGAGGGGCGGTATGGATGACCGGCCAATGCACGTGTGCAAAGAACGCCGCGCCCCCGGGCATATCCCGGCGCTCTCGCGGGCGAGAGTTGCCCGCTCCTCGCGGCTGCGAGTCGGCGCGCGGAATACGTCGCCACAAACGCCAGTTCGACGTATCGACCAACTAACATCCGCATGAAAGACAAGATTCTTGTGGTGGACGACGAACCGGACGCTGTCGACCTGATTTCCTTCAACCTCAAGGCCGCTGGATATGCCGTAACACCGGCTGAGGACGGGGCAGACGCGCTTCGGAAAGCGCGTGCCATTCAGCCATCGCTGGTGGTCCTCGACGTTATGCTGCCAGAGATCGATGGCCTCGAACTGTGCAAGCTGCTCCGGCGTGAACCCGCGACGGCGACGATCCCGATCATCATGCTCACCGCCAGGGCCGCGGAAATCGATCGCGTGCTGGGATTGGAGCTTGGCGCCGATGATTATCTCACCAAGCCGTTCAGTCCGCGTGAATTGGTGTTGCGGGTAAAATCGCTGCTGCACCGCAGGCAAGTGGCCAAATCGCCGCCGGAGCGCGTGGTCGTGGGTGACGTCACAATCGATATTCCACGACACGAGGTGCTCGTTCACGGGCGGTCGGTTCAGCTCACAGCTACTGAGTTCAAGCTGCTCACCTTACTTGTCGAACGCCGCGGACGCGTGCAATCGCGCGACACGCTGCTGCGCGACGTGTGGGACTATGATACGGTGATCGACACGCGCACCGTCGACACGCACCTGCGGCGACTCCGTGAGAAGATGGGCGATTCCGCGCATTATCTCGAAACTGTGCGTGGCGTGGGCTACCGATTTCTCGACAGGTGATTGTCGGTGTTCGGATTGGCCTCACTTTCCCGGTTTCGCTGTTGCCACAAACTCCAGCAAATCCGCCACCTGCTGCACCGATAATCCCGACTCCAATCCCTCCGGCATCATCGACTTGTCGCTGCTCTTCATGGTCGCGATATCTGACCGCGGCACCTGCACGCCTTCTCCGCTTGGCATCTTCAGCGTTACCGCTTGGGGATTGTCGCCGCTGACGATTGCGAGATAGGTATCGCCGGACTTCGTTTCCACGGTGTAAGCCACATAGGCGGCGGCGACTTCCGCGTTCGGATCGAGAATACTTTGCAACAGTTTCTCTTTTCCGTTCGCAGTGACTGATGCCAGGTCGGGTCCGACAAAAAATCCTTCATTTCCCACGCGATGACAGAGCGCGCAGCGTTCACTGAAAATCTTATGTCCCCTTTGAGCATCGCCTTTCAGTTCCAGCGCAGGCCGATATTGCTTCACCATGTCGGCTCTCGATGAAGTGTCACGACGAAAGAGTTGGTGCGCGCGCTCACGGAGAACCGGTTCACGCGTGTTGAAGAGTCGCTGCAAATCCGCGGGATTGAATTCGTTCTTCGAAACGATGTTGTTCTCCACCTCGTCCAGCAGGGCCGCTGTGTCCGCAGGCCGCGTGAGCAGCAGGGAAATGGTATGTGTTCGCGTTTGCGGTGCCAGCGCGTCCCATCGCCCGAGCAGATTCGTTACGCCCCGCCCGTCGTGAAATGCAACGAGCGAATCTGCCGCCGCCATTTGCAGCGCCGGCGAGACGCTCAGTCGCAACAGGCTGTCGAGGGGATCGCCGCTCGTTTCGAAGCTCGTGAATCGAAGCAGGCGCGTTGCTGCAATGCGCTGGGCTTCCGCTGCGTTGGTATCGTTGACCATCGCTCGCGCCCGCGCGAACAGTGGCTGAACGAACGGAGTGATCTGCGGGCTCGATAATGACTGGTGCGCGCGGGCCAGTCCCGAGCCCAGCGCTTCGGCCAGTCTCATGGCCACGGGACTTTTCGCGATCTGTGGCAGCACCGCCGACAGTTCATTTGAGCGCGCCGCCCCGCCAACAATGCTGGTCAGGCGTGTGACGAATTCGAACGCATTCGTCCGCCGAAGGAATCCGGCGTCATTGGCAAACCGATTTAGCAGTTCTCCGGCGCAATCCCGCGCGGAGCTGAGAATCGCCACCTGCATCCATGGACTCTCAACATCGCGTTCGGCCAGTGTTCGTAGAGAAGCGCCGTTCGTCGTCGCAAACGCTGCCGCGTAGCGAACACGGATTTCGGGATCATTAACGCCGGCTTGCAAGGCTGAACCTTGGGGTTTCGAATTTAGCGCCAGTCGCGTCGCCTGCGACCGCACATCCGCATCGCTGTCGCGCAGGGCCCTCGCCGCATCTTCTCTTGTGAGCGCATCAAAACTCGCCAGCAAGTTCAGCGCGTGCAGTCGGGCGGCGGCGCTCTGCGAGTTGCTCAGCACTCCGCGGAGCAGGGGAGGGGCGCCCGGATCACGGCGCTCATATAACAGCCGTGCTGCTGTCTCGCGATGCCACGAGTTGCGATGTGCGAGCAATTCTGTTAGCTCGCGGGTGGTCGCTCGGCCTAGTTTTGGCCATTCACGCTGTTTGTAGCCTGTTGGCGCCACGCGAAAAATCCGGCCTCGATCGTTTCCGCTGTTGAGATCGAGCCGGCTTTTCAGCTCCGGGGGCAATGACCATGGGTGCTCGATTGTTTCTCGGTACATATCGACTACATAGAGCGTGCCATCTGGAGCATTGGCCAGGGCAACGGGGCGGCACCAGTTGTCGCGGCTCGCGAAAAACTCGCGGGACCGCTCGTCGGCCGCACGCTCGGCCACAAACTGGAGGCCTTGGCGGCGAATAATTTTTCGGTGCACAATATTGGCCCCGCAATCGGTGACGAACGCGTTGCCGTAATACTCCGGTGGAAACGCGTCGCCGCGATAAATCATGATTCCGCCCGCGCCCGAGAAATAGCCGGACGGGCGGCCGCCTCCCTCGACCGGGCCCGACACCAGGCCGGCCACACGCCACTGGGTTCGAATCACGCGCCATGGCTCGTCCGGGCTGATGCGATAAATTTCCGCCGCCGGACCATCCACCGCGATGTTCACGTCCGGCGCGGGCGGCGTATAATACGGATTTCGCAGCGCCGCCGCCTCGTCATACATGTCAGCGATGATGTGCCTGCTGTTGCTGCAGGTGAACTTGTTGCCTGCGTCATCAAATGTGATCCCAAACTGGCCGCCGCCGCTTTCCGCTCGAATGTCGAACGTCTGTGGATCAAATGAGAAATCGCGGTTGCGCAGCTCGAGCGGGCGGCCGCCCGGCTTGGCGAGATTTGTCACGAGGCTCGCGTTCCCGCCCAGCGCGCCATGGATGCGATTATCCAAACCCCAGGTAAAGCTGTTGAAGAGTTGCTGGACGTTGAGCTTCGCCGTAGCCGCTCCGAACCCGGTATACACCACCCGGCGGACATCGGCGGTTCCTTTTCCGCTCGTGTCCTTCAGGTAAAGGATATCCGGCGTGGCTCCGACGAATACACCGCCATCATAACAGGCGATTGCCGTGGGCCACGGCAGGCGATCGGCGAATACAGTTGCCTTGTCGAACTTCCCGTCGCCATCGGTATCTTCCAGCAGCTTGATGCGCCCAAGCTGCTCGTCGCGGCGCTCGGAGTAGTCGATCATTTCGACGACGTACATCCGGCTATTCTCATCAAATGCGATGGCCACCGGGCTGGCGACGAGCGGTTCGCTGGCCGCCAACTCAACGCGAAAGTCGTCCCGGATCTGAATGGTGGATGCAGCGCGGCTCGGCTCGGTTGGAGGAACGCGCGGCAAATCCTTTTCGCTCACCTGCAACTGCGCCACCCCGGCCGCGAGGACAGCGAGTAAAAACGTCGTGACCACGGCTCGAAACTAAACGACCGCCCCGCGCCAATGAAATCCATTTTTCTCGATCGTAGCGACCGACGTCAATTTCGTGGCCGCTGCTCCTTTGAGCCGCTGTTCTCAATTGGCCTTCTCGCTTGGTCCCGTTGCGGCGTCTGATTTTTTCGGAACGACCTTCGTTGCGTGGGAGGACACGATTTTCCACTCGCCTTGCCTGAAGACAAAGACGTCCGTGGTGGCGAATTTGCCGCGGATATCTTCGTTTTTGTAACTGAATTTTGCCTCTGCCACGTACGTTGCAACGGCGGCATTTCCATAAACACGCACCTTCACATTTGTGAGTTTAAGGTTGCTGAACTTTATTGCCCTGGAGTTCATGTCGGCCAGCGCCGCCTCGCGGGTCTGGATCACCCCGCCGGGTGTGATATTGACGAAGTCTTCCGTGGTTACCTTTTCAAAAACGCTGAAATCATTTTTCCCCACTGCTTCAGCTACATCGTATTCTATCCTACGCACAGTCTCTTCTTTGTCGGCGCGGCTCGACTCAATATTTTGTGCGAGCACCGTTTGAAACAGCAACGGCACCGCAAACGCCATCGTCAAGAAAGGGAAAACAGAGCGATTAAACGTTGAAGTCCTCATAAATAAATTGCGGACCCTGGCATGCGAGTGACCGACATCCTCACGCGGTTCGAATCCGATATCCGAGGACGACGAGCGCGAGGGCCGATGCGCCGAGCATTGTCAAAGTGTTCCCGCCTTCAGGGACGTTGGTCGTCGTTTGCGCCTGCAGCACGATCTTCGATTCTCCAACGGTGTAGTTCAACCCCATGAAGTTGAGAGATAAATCGTTCGCGTTTAGTGCAACGCGCGACGCATCAAATCCGGGCAGAGCCGTCACCGAAGTAATGCTGAAACTGGAGAAGGCTTCGCTGAGATCGGTGAACACCAGGCCGTTGAAAGTAATGGAAGGACTAGAACTGAAGCCTTCCAGTCTTCCGTTTGGCTCGTCCTCCCATTGAAACCGTGAGATGCTGATCGTGTCTGCCGTGACGCTGATATCGAATGTGAGCGCACCGAACGCGTGGGAGAAACTCGTTCCCGCCGCATCCGCCGTGAAATCCTGTCCCGTGCCGTAGGTTGTCCCGGTATTTGGAAATCGATAATCCACATGCAAGTTGTCGCCGATTGAAATGGCGTTGGCGCTCGGTTTATACAGCATTACGACTGAAGCAGTGAGAGCGAGATTCCTGAACAATGTTTTCATTTGGTTTTAGATTTGTTTGGCGTTGTTGTTGTCGAGGCGCTGAATTGCAGCGCCGGATGTTTCAACCACGAGAGGAAGCAAAACCTTACAATAATTCTGTAGTGGCGAATTTTATTCGGATCAGTTCCCGAGTTTTCTGACGATCCAGTGATTTCCCTGCGCATCCTGGCACATGCCGGCGACGAAGACGTTGCCTGCACTGTCGCCGATCACTGCATCAGCTTCGGCGTAGGCAGAAGTAAACTGATAGGAATCCACTGTCTGCCAGGGCCCCCATGTGCCACTGACGGAGTTGTACTGGCTCTCCCGGACAATCCACTTGTGACCTGTGCTTTCGGAACTCGATCCAGCCACGAACAGGTTTCCGTACACATCGCACGCGAATCCATTCGCTTGCGCGCTCTCGCTAAAGCCGCTCGGCTGAAAGGAATCCACTGTCGCCCAGGTGCTCCCTCCATCAGAACTCTTTCTCACAATCCAAACGTTGTACGGATTCGCCGCGTACCCCACCACGTAGATATTGCCGCGGCCATCGATTCCGACGCCTTGCGCAATCGCTGTTTGCGAATTGATCGAAAATGTGTCCACCGTCGACCAGCTCGCCCCTCCATTTTGACTGCGCCTGACGACCCATTCCGAGATCGATTGAACTTTGCTCTTGGCGCCTTTGATGGCGACCGACACATAGCCCCAGCCGACGGAGAAAATCCCGGCGGTCGGATGGCAAACCACGGCGTAGGCTCTTGCGCCTTGGGAATTGGCTCCGCGAAATGCGTCTACGTTGGCCCACGAAATGCCACCACTGCCGTCAATCGTTCCCTTCCTGATCACCCATGTTGCGTTGGGGCCGCCGCTATTCAGGTAGTTTGTCCAACCGGCGACATAGACGTTGCCGGCGGCGTCGGTTGCGAGCCCCTGGGGTTGAGCGTACGCCGCTGAAAGTTGGTCCACCGTCGACCACGTTTGACCTCGATCGGCGCTGCTCCGCGTGAGCCAGACCGTTGTGTTGGTGCTCACTCGGTCGATTCCCGAAGCGTAAATCCTCCCGGCTGAATCGGCCGCGATTCCGGCGCCGTACCCGTACACGTTCAGTCCGTAGGGAGTCGTGGCATCGAAACAATCATCAATGGCCGACCAGGTGTTACCACCGTCGGCGCTCTGCGATACGAGTGCATGCCACACGCCGGTTTGGTGTTGGCCCCCGCCGGCCGAATAAATGATCGTGCCACTCGGATCTTTAGCCAGCCCTCGGGCCCAGGCACCTTTGCCGGGGTAATATTGGAAATCATCGACAGTATGCCAAGTCTGGCCATTCAGCGGCAGTTGATTAAGCAATGCGATGGTGCAAAGGGCCAAAAGCGATCGTCCTGTTTTTTGTCCATTCATAAGTGCTTGCTGGTTTATTTTTCGAAGTGCTGAGTTGCAGCACTGGAGGTTTAAACCGCGAGAGCACGCGCCTTCTTACAAGACATTTCAAAGATGTGTCGTGCAAGCGACGACACGATCAAGGGAGCCACTTAAGGATTTGGCGTGGCAGATTCAATCGTGGATTGGGCTGGCGCTCCTCCGTTCTTTTTTCGTCTTGTGATCCAGGCAAGGGCACAAAGCCCAGCGACGACGGAAACCAAGCCCAAAGCTGCTTCCGCGTAGAGCATGGCGGCAGTCCCTGACCTGTCGTGGAAACACCCGTCAAACGCGGTCATATAGGCGGCGGGAATGTTGCCAATCGAAGCAAGTGTTGCGTACTTGGTCGAGGCGGCGCCATTACCAACGGCGGCGAGGGCGATCGTGGTGAAAGCGGCGTTGGCAATGCCGAAAGCAAGCGAATACATGAGCACGCCG
>JADMIO010664058.1_pt1 | contig 12877 bp, 9 predicted proteins | sample 8958161 | NCBI WGS metagenome assembly JADMIO01 (sample SAMN16585339, study PRJNA669376) | soil metagenome | isolation source: Crop rotation soil | place: USA: Cullars Rotation, Alabama | collected 2011 | reverse complement strand
GGGAGGGTGAAAAACCGAAGTAACGAAGTCCTGCGCTGGAACCTGTCTGCATGAAAAAATCCTCTCGCGCTTGGTCGGTGTACCGCGGCTCCAACGAGCATCAGCTCGAAATGGTGCGCCCGGTGCTGAGCTTCTTCAACGTAGTAGACATCAAGGGCGACTATGTTTTCCCGCGACATCAGCATTTCAATTATCAATTGATCTTTGCGGTGCGTGGCTCCTATCGCTGCGCGCTGAATGACGAGGCACTCACGCTGCGGCCGCGCGACATCCTAATCGTGAAACCGGGCGACTGGCACGAAGACTACGGGCGGAAGGGCGATTGCTATCACGCGGCCAATTTTGATCTGGCGGGGACGAGCCGGATGCCGGCGGTCGATATTGTTTTTGCGGCGGGGACGACGCCACAACAGCAGGTGCTACGCGGACCCAACCGGCAGATTCTTGCGATTGTAGACCGGATGTTGGCCGCTGCTGCAGCCAAGGATCCCTTCGTGGCCCACGTCGAAAATGCGCTCTTACTCGAGCTCTTCTGGGAGATCATTCGCACGCTCCCGCGTGCCCGGCTCTCGTCGGTGCTGTTACAGCGTTCCGAGGAGAAAACGTTTGGCGAGCGGATGCACCGCGTGTTCGACGCGCATTTGGAGAAGCAGCTCGATATCGTCGCGATGGCAAAGTTGATGGACTTGGGCGTGCGCACGCTGACGAAACGCTGTCAAAAAATCATCGGCGAATCGCCGATGAAAGCATTCATGGGCCACAAGATGAATCACGCGGCCAAGCTGCTGCAGCTTTCAGAGCTGGCGGTAAAGGATATCAGCTTTCGGCTCGGATTTCAGAATCAATACCACTTTTCACGGGTGTTCCGCCGCCACTGGGGGCGGCCGCCATCGGCGCTCCGGGTTGTTCCAAAATAGATATCACAAGGCGGGAACGGGCATTTACCCGGCTGAGTTCGATTTGGTAATCTCGCGTGAAGTTACTCCACGCTCCGCCCCTGTGAGTTAGCGCCCTTCCAAACGGTCCAATCGGCAAGCCGGCTTCCCGCCGGTGCACTGTCGCCGGACTGTTTTCCGGGCCGCCTCTTGCACTGCTCATTTCGAGCCGACTGACGGAGTATTTCCCCAACCAGTACAATCAGATGAGAACACACCTACGCATCCTCCCACTCGCCGGCTTGCTGATATTGCCGGCTATTCACCTGTCGGCGCAAGTCGCCGGCCAGGCTTCGCCCAGTCCTGCCACAAAGATTACTCCGCTCGACGATGAAAAAACCACGGTGCTCTCACCCTTCACGGTGTCGGCAGAGGAAGACAAAGGCTACGTCGCGACGAGCACGATGGCCGGAACGCGCATTCGGACCAATCTCCGCGATGTCGGCTCCGCCATTTCGGTGCTGACCGAACAATTTTTCAAGGACACTGGTGCCACGAGCGCCGAGTCTACTCTCGTCTACGCGACCAATGCCGAAGTCGGTGGCTTGGGCGGAACCATGTCGGGATCGAACATCACCAACTATGCGGATTATGAACTTCAGCGTTATCGTCCGCAGAATAACACCCGCATTCGTGGCCTCGCCTCAGCCGATCTTACGCGTGATCTCTTTCTCACTGATATACCCTTCAACACCTACAACACCGGTCGCATCGACATCCAGCGCGGACCCAATTCGCTGCTCTTCGGCCTCGGCAGTCCGGCGGGCATCATCAACAACAACCTGAACCAAGCGCTCTACAAACGCTCGCTGACAACTTCGTTCCGGGTCGACCAGTATGGCAGCCTGCGCAATGCAACGGACATCAACTACGAGATTTTGCCCAAGGAGCTGGCCGTGCGAATCGATACACTCTACGATCACAATATCTTCCGACAAAAGCCGGCGTTTGAGGAAGAGAAACGCGTCTACGTCACGGCGAAATACGAGCCACGGTGGCTGAAATTTCCCGGCGGCAATACGACGATCAAGGGCAGCTACGAAAAGGGGGACATCGACGCGAATCGCCCGCGCACGCGGCCCCTCGCGGACCAGATCACGCCTTGGTTCAACCCCAATGGCCTCAACAAGCTCGTGGTGAACCCGGCCAATGTGGCAGCAATCCGCGCGCAATATCCCATTCTCGGCAGTCCGCCGCGGGGCGGTGGCAACGTGGTTGCGGCAGTATGGGCGGATCCGAGTTCAATGACGCAAGGCGGCACGGGGATTACGCCGTACGTCCAACTCGGTCGGAACACCGCGTCCAACAGCCCGGCGCTCCCTCGCTTGGAATGGTCCGCCATTGGTTCGCGCAGCCAGAGTGTCGCGGCTTCCACGGCATGGGGCGCGACGCAATTCGCCGGTTTCTACAAGACGCAGGAATTGCTTGATCCGACGGTGTTCGACTTCTTTGACAAGCTCATCGACGGTCCCAACAAATCCGAGCATCAGGAGTTCGACGCGTCGATCATGAGCTTCGAGCAAACTGCGCTCGACGGTGACATTGGCCTCGAACTGGCATTCGACCAGCAGTTCTACTATAGCACGGCGGACGCGGCGACGACGGGTTTTGGCGACGGACAGGCGCTTACCGTCGACATCAACACAACCCTGATCAACGGCGAACCGAATCCAAATCTTGGCCGTCCGTACATTTCGTCTGACTCGCTGGACAATGCCTGGGATAAAAACAGCCGCCGCGCGTTTCGTGCCACGGGCTTTTGGGTCTGGGACGCAAAGAAGCATCTCAAGCCGTCGTTTCTTTCCCGGTTGCTCGGCCGTCACACGTTCACCGGTCTCTATACCAAGCAATCGGTTTTTAAGGACTTTCGCAAATGGCGCGGCTATGTTGCCGCCGGGCAGCACAGCGCCGCGCTCTTGGGCACCAACTCTGCGACGGGTCTGCCGAACTCCGGACTTAGCTTTATCGTCGGCCTGCACTACCTGGGCGACAGTCTTTTGAACCGTCCTTCGCTTTCGGGTGCCAACCTCTCCAACATCACGGTTCAGCAGGAACCGTTGTCCGGACTACAGGGCACTTATTGGAATCCGGCCGCAAACAGCGGCACCGGCGGATTCGTGAAAACTCCCTTCGGCATCGTTTCGCGTTTTTATGACGGTAAGGGTTATATGTGGAGTCCCAGCTCGCGCAAGGAGCTGACAAAAATCAATTCCCGGGCCGTGGTCTGGCAGGGTGAACTACTCGATGGAGTTCTGGTGCCAACCGTGGGATGGCGAAAAGACGCTGCCAAGGCGTTCAATGCCGGCCCGCCGCCAACCAATCCGGTGACGGCGCACGCCTTACCCGACAGTCCGGCTTATGTGGTGCCCACGAAACCTACCACCGATGTCGGGGGAGAAAACTTGAGCTGGGGCGTGGTGATGCACACGCCGAAACCTGTCCGGGCCCGCCTGCCTTGGGGCTTGGACTTCGATTTGTTCTATAATAAATCCGACAACTTTCAACCGGGTGCCGGTCGCACCGACATCTACGGCCGCAATCAGCCGCCGCTCTCCGGACAGACCAAGGATTACGGTTTTCTCGTCTCAGTGCTCGATAACAAGTTCATCCTGCGGGTAAATTGGTACGACTCCGCCGTGCAAAACGACAGTGTGGTTATCCTTAACCGCTTCTTCCCGGGTGACGTCGAGGCAGGTTACTGGGACTCTGCTTCACGGGCCTATAACATTATCAACCATCCGGCAGCGGTGGCCGCGTGGAATGCGAACCTGCCTTCCGAGTTGTTTCAAAAAGGTTGGGCCTTTGCGCGGACTCCGACACTCGACGGCTTCACGACGTTCAACAACCGTCCGGGCGGTGGCGTCGAGCTGGCCGATACCGTCTCGAAGGGAACGGAGTACGAGCTCACCTATAATCCAACGACCAATTGGCGCATCTCGCTCAATATCGCCAAGCAGGGAGCGGTACGCAGCAACATCGGAAAAGATCTCGACGATTGGATTGCCACCCGGCGAGCCGTTTGGGAGGGACCGGCCGGAGATCTCGAGCGCGAGACCGCCGGCGGTGTCACCCTCCGGGAATACGCCCGCACCAACCTCATCATTCCGTACGAAACTTTCAAAAATCAGAGCGGTGGTCCTGCTCAGGAAGTGCGCAAATGGCGCTTCAACCTGATCACCAATTACGATTTCACCTCCGGAATGCTCAAAGGTTTCAGTTTAGGCGGCGGAGTGCGCTGGCAGGACAAGATCGCGATCGGATATCCGGTTCATGTCGTCAACGGCATCGCCCAGTTTGATGTCACGTCACCCTATTATGGCCCGACGGAGACGACCATCGATCTTTGGACCGGTTATGAGCGCCAATTGTCGAAGCGGATTAAATGGCGGATTCAGCTCAACGTGAAGAATGCGAATATCGGCGACAAGTTGATCCCCGTTTATGCCCAGCCGGACGGCTCCATCGGTGGAGCGCGCTTGGCGGAATCTCGATTATTCTACCTGACAAATACATTCACCTTCTAGTCTGTCGCTGCGGCGGGGAGGTTAGGCTCGCCGCAGACCACAAAAACCCTCGGGTAGTGGGCTTCGTCACTTCGCGAGGGTTTCCTTTTTTGTTAATTCCCGTCTCATGTCTCTTCGCCGTCATCCGCTTTTTTCCAACTTCGAATTCCATTATGCCGAGAATGACACTTGGCTGCCGGCTCGTGTCCCGGGTTGCATTCACACGGACTTGCTGCGCCACGGATTAATCCAAGATCCGTTTTTTGGCCGGAATGAAACGACGCTGCAGTGGATTGAACGCCGCGATTGGCGATATCGGGCCCGGTTTGATTTTTCCGGCGACCTTGCCGCAGCCGGGCAAGTGGACTTGGTCTTCGACGGTCTTGATACACTGGCGGAATTGAAGCTGAACGGAATATCGCTCGGCCGTTCGGAGAACATGTTCATCGCGTATCGTTGGGATGTCCGAGGCTTGCTTCGTCCGACCGGAAATCTGCTCGAACTGGTATTCCACAATACATTGGATTACCTCCGCGCGCACGAAGCCTGGCAGCCGTTTCGCGAGCGCAACGATCCGGTGGGTGGACGCTCTCGTATTCGCAAGGAGCAGTGTCAGTACGCTTGGGATTGGGGCCCTCGGTTCGTCACGTGCGGGGTATGGCGACCTATTCGTTTGGAATCGTGGAGTGGTGCTCGTTTGGACGAGGTCGCGCTCCGTCAGGAACACTGTGCTGATGGAAGTGTGCGACTGCTAGCAACTCCAAAAATGGTCGGAGCCCGGGGCGGCGAAACGGCGGTGCTCACTGTCGCGGTGGACGGTGAAGCTCAACTGACCAGCGAGCCGGCGCAGGGAGAAGCTGTGGTTGCGGTCGCGATTTGCTCTCCCCGACTTTGGTGGCCGCGAGGGCAGGGGGCACAACCGCTCTACACGGTCACACTGACGCTGCGCGCGGCAGACGGAGCGGTGTTGGACACGTGGAGGCGCCGTGTTGGATTGCGGAAAATTGAGTTGGTGCGGGCGACGGATGCAGACGGTGAATCCTTTACTTTCCAGGTGAATGGCCGCCCCATCTTCGCCAAAGGAGCGAACTGGATTCCCGACCACGCGTTTGTCACGGAGTGCACTCGCGAGCGGTATCAGGAGCGACTCAGCGCCGCCGCGGACGCGCACATGAACATGATCAGGGTTTGGGGCGGCGGTATTTACGAGCACGACGATTTCTATGACGTCTGCGACGAACTGGGGCTGTTGGTGTGGCAGGATTTTATGTTCGCCTGCGCGATCTATCCCGGAGCGCCGGAATTTTGCGACCTCGTGCGGCGCGAAGCGGAGCATCAGGTCCGCCGCCTCCGGCACCATGCCTGTCTCGCGCTCTGGTGCGGGAACAATGAGATTGTGATGATGGATATTTATATCGCGGAGTTGCGCCGCGACCCCGCCAAGTTCGCCGACTACCGGCGGATTTTTCATGGCGTCTTGCCCGAAGTGGTGGCGGCTTGCGATCCTGCCACGCCATACTGGCCGTCGTCACCTTGGACGCCGGTCGAATATTCCCAGGACGCCAATCACGAGCGCGCCGGCGACACTCATTTCTGGGAGGTATGGCACGCCCGGGCACCAGTGAAGGCCTATGAAAAACTGACCACGCGTTTTTGCTCCGAGTTTGGAATGCAATCGTATGCGTCGGCCGAACTCGCGGAAACTTTCTGCCCGCCAAATGCGCTGAACGTATTTTCATTCGTGATGGAAAGTCACCAGAAGAATGGCGGAGGTAACGCGACCATGCTGCACTACATGGCACAGCGTTTTCGCTACGTCGATGGCTACGCCAATCTCGCTTATCTTTCCCAGCTCAACCAGGCGTATTGCATGAAGGTCGGGGTGGAACATTTTCGCCACCGCATGCCAAGGACGATGGGAGCGCTTTATTGGCAGATCAACGACTGTTGGCCGGTGGCCTCATGGAGCTCGATCGAGTTTGGCGGCCGATGGAAGGCGCTTCACCACGAGGCGCGGAGATTTTTTGCGCCTAGCCTCGTGTATTTGCGAACAGAAGGCGACGTGGAGATTGGACGCTACAACGAAATTTTCAACCGCATCACCACGTATCAAGTTTTCACGATTCACGATTCGCCGGAGCCGCTCGCCGCTACCCTGCGGTGGACGTTGCGCACCCTTGACGGCCGAATCATCGGTACCGAGCAGGTGCGGGAAGTGGAGCTGCAGCCGGGACAATCGCTGGTGCAGGGCCGCTGTGAATTCAGCGAAGCGGGCGACAGCTACACGCGCGAGGAGGTTTATTTGCGCGCGGAGTTAGTGGATCGCGCCGGAACGAGGCTTTCGAGTCAGACGGCGTTTTTCACGCTGCCGCGATTCATTGATTTTGCTGACCCGGAAATTGCGGCCGAAATGCAGTTGAAGGAGGGCGACCAATTTGAGATCAGGCTGCGCAGCCGGTCACTCGCGGTGGCGGTCGCCTTGGGCTTCGGTTCACTGATCGTGTGGCTTTCCGACAACTGGTTCGACCTTCCCGCTGGAGAAACCCACACGGTGATCGGCCGAATTCCTGGTGGTACCAGGATTGAAGAACTGCGCACCCGGCTCACAGTAACGACCCTCTGGCACAGCTATCAATCGCCTCTCCCCAAATGCCTGCCGCCCACGGGAAATCCAATTCGCTGATACCGTGAAAATGAAACGGTTTCTCCCACTCCATTTTTTTGAGTTTGCCGGTCGGACCTCTGGATTGATTCCATCCAAGCCCAAAGTTCGGCGGAGCGCCTCTTGTCGGTTGCGCTCAATCTAGAGCGTTAGCCCCAACTGATTTTTCCATGTCATTCCCCAAACTCCGTGGTCTGCGATGGTGGGTGATTGGCCTGCTCACGTTGGGCGCAATCGTGAATTATCTTACGCGCAGCACGCTGGCCAATGCTGCGCCCACGATGTTGACGGACCTGCATATCACGCCCCAGCAATATTCGTGGATCCTGAACGCTTTTCAGGCTGGCATCATGCTCCAGCCGCTTTGCGGTTATGCATTTGACGTCATTGGCCTCAGGGCGGGCTTCGCCATTTTCACGCTGGCATGGTCAGTGATCAGTATTTGCCACGGTTTCGGACGTACCTGGCCGCAGTTTGCTGTGTTGCGTGGGTTGCTGGGGCTCGCGGAAGGCTCCTCCAATCCCGGTGGAATGAAGGCGATTTCCGAATGGTTCCCGGGGCGGGAGCGTGGGATTGCCACCGGCATCTATAATATCGGGGCCACATTCGGATCCATGCTCGCGCCGCCGCTCGTGGCTTTGGCGATCCTCTACTACAACTGGCAATCGGCGTTTGTGATTACCGGCTGCCTCGGGCTGGTCTGGACCGCGCTTTGGTTTCGCCTGTACCATTCGCCGGGGCGGCATCCGTGGCTTTCTTCCACGGAGCGGGACCATATCGCAGCGGGGCAGGAACCGCACTTGCAAGGAGATGGTTCGCGGCCTTCGGTTTTCCAATTGCTCCGGCAAAGGAATTTCTGGGGCATCGCTCTGGCCAAGTTTCTCGGGGATCCGACTTGGAGCATGCTCAGTTTTTGGCTGCCGCTTTACTTGAGCTCGGTGCGCCATTTCAATCTGAAGGAAATAGCCATGACCGCGTGGCTGCCGTTTTTGTCGGCGGACCTCGGTTGTCTCAGCGGCGGCGTGATCGTGATTTTCCTGCAAAAGCGCGGGATCGGCCTGATCAACGCGCGCCGCGGAGCATTCACGGTGGGCGCGATCATGATGACTAGCATGGCATTCGTGGGATTCGTAGACAGCCCTTACACCGCCATCGCGCTCCTTTGCGTCGGCGGTTTCGCTCAGCAGACGGTTTCCGTTACGGTGCTCACCATGGCCACCGATCTTTTCAAGCGAAACGAAGTGGCGACGGTCACGGGAATGATGGGGACATGCGCCAACACGGGTGTCCTGATTTTCAACCTGTTTATCGGCGCCCTCGTGGTGAAGGTGGGTTACACGCCGTTTTTCGTCGCCGTCGGTTTACTTGATCTGGTGGGCGCCACTCTGCTCTGGGTCCTGATCCGAGAACGCCGCAGCGGAAATCCGACGACAGAAAGTCCGTCTATGGTGTAATTGAAGCTGTCTCGGAAATGGAAACTACGCTGCCAAACCTGCGGCCATCGCGAGCGCGCTTTTCGCACGGTTCATAATGTACAAATGGTAGCCGGGTGCGCCGTGCGCGAGGAGATCGCGGATTTGTGTGAGTGCCCATTCGATGCCGATCAGTTCGACGACGTCGGTATTTTCCGCCGCGACTTCCAGCCGCGTCGCGAGCTTTGCCGGGAGAGCGGCGCCGCACATCGTGGCCAGTCGTTGCACCTGTTTGAGCGAAAGCACCGGCATGATTCCGGGCACTATCGGCACCGTGATGCCGTGCGCGCGACAGCGATCCACGTAGCGGTAGTACGCGGCGTTGTCGAAAAAGAGCTGGGTCGTGACGAACGCGCCGCCGTTGTCGATTTTGCGTTTCAGATTGTCCAAGTCGGAGTCGAGCGTGGTGGCTTCCGGATGTTTTTCAGGATAGCCGGCAACTCCGAGGCAGAAATCCGAGTGGCGCGTTTTGAGCAGCGTCACGAGTTCGCTGGCATAACGCAGACCCTCGCGAGCGGGCGTGAACGTGGCGTCACCCTTGGGCGGATCTCCGCGCAGCGTCATGATATTGCGAAAACCACTCGCATGGATTCGGTCAGCGACGTCGTGCAACTCGGCACGCGGATGGCCAACGCAGGTGAGATGAGGCATCACGGTGAAGCCAAAATCATTTTTCAGCATCGCGCTCGCTTGAGCAGTACGGTCACGGGTCGTGCCGCCCGCGCCGTAGGTCACGGAGACGAAATCCGGCGAAATCCGTTTAAGCGCTGAAGCTGCAGTGCGCAGCGCATCCATACCGGCGTCATCCTTGGGTGGAAAAAATTCCAATGATCGCAGCGGACGTTGCAGGGCGAAGAGCTCGGAGATCGGTCGGTCAGGCGTCATGATGTATCAATGAATGCAGATGTGATGATGCGTGTAAAGTGTGACTTTTATCCTACGCAATCCACCGCTGTCTCCCGCGCCTTCTCCGTCTTGAGCCGGAGCTGGCCGCAGGCGGCGTTGATGTCATGTCCCTTTTCTCGGCGGAGAGTGACCGAAATTCCCGCGGCACGAAGAACATCGGCAAAGCGCTCGCAACGATTGTTACTTGGTCGTTTCCACGGCAGGCCCTCCACGGTGTTGTACGGAATCAAGTTTACATGGGCATGAAGATCGTAAGCGATGTCGCGGAGCTTTTCCGCTTGGCTGATCGCATCGTTGATATCCTCAATAAGGATAAACTCCAGCGTGACCATGCGGCCTTGTTTCTCAGAAAAGGTTTTCACGGCCGGCAGCAATTCGGCGAGCGGATACGTTTTGTTGATCGGCATGATTTGCTCCCTGACTTCATCGGTGGCGCCATGGAGCGAAATGGCGAGGCGAAGACCAAGGGGTTCGTCCGCGAGCTGGAGAATTTTTGGAACGAGCCCGGAGGTGGAGAGCGTGATCCGGCGGGCGCCGAAGCCGAGGCCCCACTCGGCGTTGACGATGGTGAGCGCACGGATGATCGCGTCGTAGTTGTGCAGCGGCTCGCCCATGCCCATGACGACGATGTTGTCGAAGGAGGCGAGCTCGGCTCGGGCGCGCGGCGTGTGGGCGTCTTCCTGCCGGCAGACTTGAATGAGCTGGTGGACGATTTCCCCGGCGGAGAGATTGCGCTTCAAACCGGCGAGACCGGAGGCGCAGAACTTGCAACCCATGGCACATCCAACTTGCGTGGAAATACAGATCGTTTTGCGGGATTTGTCGACGCCGACACCGAGCATGGGCGCGCGGATGATCACGGTTTCGATCAAAGATTTGTCACCGAGTTCGAGCAGCAGCTTGTCGGTTTCGTCACCGGACTGCCGGTCGAGGACGAAAGCGGTGGGCTCGAGCTCGTAGTGTTCCGCCATCCAGGAGCGAAACTCCTTCGGAAGATTCGTCATCTCGTCCCACGTGCGAACGCGTTTCTTGTAGAGCCATTCGAGGATTTGTTTCGCGCGGAACGCCGGCTGACCCGCTTCCTTGAGTAAAGCGGTGAGCGAATCGAGGGTCTCGCCGTAGATGGCCGGTTTTTCTGGAATGAACTTCATGGGCGCTGAATTGTCTTGGACAGGATTACGTTAAAACCACAGGCTTCAAGCTCTGCATGAAACTCCTGCACCGGTACATCTTTGCTTCGGTCGCTCTGACAAGCCTGGCTGCCGTAGCGGTGTTGGGTTTCGTGCTCATGCTGGGCAACCTGTTGAAGGATGTTTTGGGGTTGCTGTTGGCGGAACAGTTGGCGCCAGAAGTCTTCGTTCGGCTCGTATGGTTACTCGTTCCTTTCGTCGTTTCCTATGCGTTGCCGATGGGGATTCTTACGGGTGTTTTGCTCGTTCTAGGTCGCATGTCGGCTGATCGGGAAATCACGGCAATTCGTTCAGCCGGCGTGAGCATTGCGGGAATTTCGGCGCCAATTTTCTTTTTCGCTCTGTTGGGGGTGGCGCTCAGTGCCTCGGTGAATTTTTATTTCATGCCGACCGCTCGATTGGCTTATCAACGGGAACTTGCTGATACCGTGCGGACCAATCCTCTCAGTTTCATCGTGCCGAAAACCTTCATTCGCGATTTTCCCGGCAGGGTCATCTACGTGAGTGAGAAACACGGAGAAATCATGAAGGATTTTTGGATCTGGGAACTGGATAGCGAACACCGGGTGCGGCACTTCGCGCGAGCGCAGTCTGCCCGGGTCGATTACGATGAGCCCAATAACAAACTCGTGTTGACCCTCAGCCACGTACAGGCGGAGTCGCGCGACGACAAGGATCCCGAAAATTTCTCGGTTTTGCGCGGGGCAGCAACTTCAGATCGGGCGACTTTTGATCTTTCGCTGGATCGGTTGACCGGACGCCAAGCGGTCAACGTGAAGCACAAATGGATGACTTTGCCGCAGCTTTGGGCCGAGTGGCAGCGGTTGGGTCAACCTGATCCCGCCGTGCCGTTGGCCGAACGCAGAAATCTTCGAATTAAAGTGCAGACGGTCATCCAAGAAAAAGCGGCGACCGCGTTTTCGGTCCTTTCCTTCGCCCTTATTGCCATACCACTCGGCATCAAAGTCTCGCGCAAAGAAACCTCCGCGAACCTCGGCGTCGCGCTCGCGTTGGCCATGGCCTACTATTTTGCGACCGTGGTCGTGGGTTGGTTCGACAATAAACCGGAATTTCGTCCGGATCTCCTCATGTGGCTGCCCAACCTCGGTTTTCAATTCTTGGGAATTCGAATGTTCTATAAAGCCGATCGCGGTTAATGGCTTTGGCTGGTAATAAGTCTTGGTGACTGACCAGGAGTGGTTTAACCAGAGGTATGCAACGGAGATTTAGGGTAACTCCCATCGATGGAGGATCGTCTACTCAGACGTGGCCCATCCGTTCATATGCTTATCATGGCTGACGAGACCTTCGACCTCGCGGGTTGTCTCGACCGCGTCCGATTGCACGATCAAGCCGCGTCTCGCGCCTTGGTGGAACATCTTTACCCCATGGTCATCCGTATCGTACGCGCCCGCTTGCCGCGTCGGCTCGCCGAGGAAGACCTCGCTCAGGATATTTTCCTAAAAATGTTTTCCCGCCTCTCACAGTATCAAGGTGTTGTCCCTTTTTCCCATTGGGTATCGCGGATTGCGGTGACGACCTGCATCGATCAGTTGCGCGCCCAGCAACGTCGGCCTGAGTTGCGCTGGGCGGATCTTTCCGAAACCGAGGCAGACGTGCTCGACAATGTATTGACCGATGCGCGGGACGAGACGCCTAGCGATGCGCTCGCCGCCCACGAATTGGTCCATAAGCTGCTCGGACAGCTCAATCCCGGTGACCAGACCGTGATCCGCATGCTGGATTTAGAGCAGAAAACCATCGCTGAAATCAGCCAGCTTACCGGCTGGGGCCAGTCGATGATCAAAGTCCGCGCCTTTCGCGCACGACGGAAATTGCAAAAATTATTTCAAGAACTACAAAGTAAGGAGAAGTCATGAACCAATTCGATCAACAATGGCAAAAGCTCACTGCGCTCGCGCGTCAGGCTGCTGATACCCGCGACGTAACTGCTCCTTATGGCTTTGCGGTTCGCGTGGCGGCTCAGGCTGCAACCATGCCCGCCACGTCGCCGTGGGCTTTGTTTGAGCGGTTCGCGTTTCGCGGGCTGATGGTCGCAGCCGTGTTTGGCGTCGGAGCGATGACCATGGGTTTTACGGGAGTATTGTCCGAACCGGCCGATGATTATGCGGCGGTCGACACGATTCCTGAAATCCTCGACCTCACTTGAGATGACCAAGCCTTGGAAACTCATTTTGCTTTTGGTCGG
>JADMIO010690538.1_pt1 | contig 12879 bp, 12 predicted proteins | sample 8958161 | NCBI WGS metagenome assembly JADMIO01 (sample SAMN16585339, study PRJNA669376) | soil metagenome | isolation source: Crop rotation soil | place: USA: Cullars Rotation, Alabama | collected 2011 | reverse complement strand
GCGCCCGCGCGCGTCGAGGGTGCCCCGCACGATCTCCGTGCTGCCGCCCCCGATGTCGAAGACCGCGACGTCGCCGGCCGGAAGCGTGAGCCCACTGACCGCGCCCGCGAAGGTGAGGAGCGCCTCCTCGTGCCCGCTGACGACGCGCGCTTCGACGCCGAGCTTGGCGCGCACGCACGTTCGAATGGCTTCGCCGCCGGCGGCGTCCCGCATGGCGCTCGTGCCGACGACGTCGATCGCGTTCGCGTCGATCCCGTGACTTCGCACGACGTCGGCGTACGCTTCGAGGCACGCGCACGTCCGCTCGATGGCCGCCGGCGCGAGGCGCCGTGTCGCGTCCACGCCTTCACCGAGGCGCGTGATCGTCGCGCGCTCCTCGACGGCGCGAAGCTCGCCACCCTCGGCAACGAGCTCCGCGACGAGAAGAAGGACCGTGTTGGTCCCGATGTCGATCGCAGCGACGCGCAGGGTCGTCGTTACGCTACTTGATGTTGTTGAGGTTGAGCATCTCCTCGACGTTCGGCTGGAGGACCAGCTCGACGCGCCGGTTCTTCGCGCGATCGTCCTTCGACTGGGTCTCGACGGTGCCCGCGATCGGATCCATCTCGCCGTAACCAGCCGCGGCCCAGTGCTTCGCGTCGAGACCGCCGCCGGCGTTCGCCTTCTTCGCGTCCTTCGGCGTGATGAGGAACAGGAGGACCTGGCGCGCTCGCGCGAGCGAGAGGCCCCAGTTGTCGTGGAAGGGTCCGCCGCCGTACTTCTCGTTGTCGGTGTGGCCCGCGACCTGGAAGTTGCGCCGCGAGAGATCGCTGTCGCTGCCGATGACCTGCGCCACCTGCATGAGGACCTCCCTGCCTTGCGGCTTCAACTCGTCCTTCCCCGAGTCGAAGAGGACGTCGCCGGGCAGCTGGATGACCATGCGGTTGTTGCGCACGACCACCTTGAGGCCGACCTGCGTGAGCTTCTCGAGGCGCGCCTTCAGCTCGCGGAACCGCTGCTCGATCGCGGCGAGCTGGTCGGCGCGCTGCTTGTACTCCGCGAGCGCCTGCTGCATGCGGGCGAGCTCCTCGCGCGACTTGCCCTCGCTGACCCCTGCTTCCTTGAGCTGAAGCCGAAGCGACTCGATCTGCTGCTGCGAGTCGTTGAACTTCTGAGCGTCCTGCGCGATCTGGCCACGGGCCGCCTTGAGGTCGGCGGCGAGCTTGTCGATCTCGCGCTGCTTCGCGGCCATCTCCTCGTCGGTGTGGCCGCAGCCCACCGCGAACGCGAGGAGGCTCGTCATCAGCACCGCGACGAGCAGGCGGAAACCTTGTCGAACGATCACGGGGAAACCTCCTGGCACCGTTCCTCCGACGCGGAGGACCTCGGGCCGGCGCGACGGTAGGAGGGCGCGGTCGCCGCGTCAACACGCCGTAATCCCGGCACGGAGGTAGCTGGGGAATGACGCTCGCGACGACGGCGGGCCGTCAGTGCGCGTCCGTCCCGGCGTCGCCGTCGTCGACCCCAATCGGGCAACGGTGCGTGTCGCAGACCCGGATGCGCGCCGAACAGCCCGGCACAGCGCCCACGGAATCGTCGGGGGTGGACACGGCCGCGCCGGCGCCGCACGTCGGCTGGCGCGCAGATCGTCTTCGTTGCGCGCCTCGTCGGTGCGCCGCAAGGGAGCGCCGCACCGCAACGACCGCGCCGCCGCGACCCCGCTGGGACGCATCGCCGACGCACGGAAATGAGCGGGGGATTGTGTGGCGGGGCGACGTGCGGCGGGCCGCGCGCCGGTGGTACGCGCGCGCGGGCGAGCGTTGCCGAACGCGACCGATCGGCGTCTCCGGCATCCGATAGGGCCGGCACCGATGCGTCGAAGCCATCCCGCCGGAAAATCGGTCACCCGCAGAACGGTTCGGCGCGCACCACGGAAATTTGGCTGCGAAGCGCACTTGCCGCGCGCGCTGGGCATCACCTGAAGGGCCGGCTTGCCATGGGCCAACTTTTTTTGTATTGACAACGAACGTAGGTGACCATATACGTCACGTAAATCACCTCTAGGAGGGAACACATGGCTGCTAAGAAGGGTGCCAAGAAGGGCGCGAAGAAGACCAAGACGACGAAGAAGGCCGCGGGGAAGACCGCGAAGCGCAAGAGCGCCAAGAAGGGCGGCAAAAAGGGCGGCGCAAAGAAGGCTGCTAAAAAAGCAGCTAGAAGAGCCGCCCCGAAGGCGGCGAAGCGTTCGTCCGGCAAGCGCTCTTCGGGGGCGCGGGGCAAGTCTTCGGGAGCGAAGGCTTCGCCGCCGGCAGGCGTTCCGTCCATGTTGGGCGGGGCCTCGACCTCGAGCCAAGGTCTCGGGGACGAGAGCGAAGAGTAGCCCTCTCGCTGCACCTCTTTGCAGAGGCGAAGGGCGCCGCTCATGGCGCCCTTCGTATTTTGTCTTCCGCTTCCTTGGCCTAGGCCGTCCCCGCCGAAGGGCAAGCCCCGCGTCTCGGTCGGTCCTCACGCGGACGCGCCGAGATAGAGCTTGAGCGCCTCCGCTGCCGCGCGACGGTCGAACGTGACGCCAGCGAGCTCGTCGCGGCGCCCGATCTGGTCGAACAGGTCGGTCAAGAAGACGTGGAATCGCTCGGCCTCTTCGACGGCGTGCGCGAGACGCCCTGGCTCGAGAAGGTCCGCCTCGTCGAGCCCCGTCATCGCCGCCATGAACGCGTCGACGCGCGGGTAATCCGACGCGCGCAGGAGCGGGTAGCCCATGGCGCGGAAGTACGCGAGGAACTCCCGCACGAACTGGAGCGGCGAGATCCCGCTCCACTGCGCCTCGCCCGGCCCGGCGACCCGCGCCTTCTGCGCGAAGGCCCGCACGATCTGAGCGAACATCCACACGTCGCGTCGGAGCCGTTCGGACACGGCGCGCTTCGCCGTCTCGTCGTCGAAGACGCGTCGGACGTCGAGCCCACCGCCCAGGGAGTTGCCCAGGAACAGAACGGCGTTCTGCAGCGCCGGCCGCAGGTTGGCGACGCAGCGATGCAGGGCCGCGCGCAGGTCGTCCCCGCTCGGCGCGAGCTCCGGCGCGGGCAGCTCGTGCTCGAACGCGCGCCGCATCTCGAGCCGCAGGTTCGCGGCGATCCCCTCGAGGCTCGCCTTCACGTCGAGCAAGCGGTGTCCATCGGCGAGCAGCGCGTCGTAACGCGCGCCGATCTCGGCCGCCGGTACGCGGAACAGGGCGCGTTCGTACCCTTCGGCGAGGAGCGGGCCCGCCCGATGGCGCAAATACGAGGTGAGCGCGCGCGCGTCGGAACGCAAGACGCTCAGCACCAAGTAGACGACGCCGCCGACACGCCGGCCGTCCGGCTCCTCGCGCGCCGTCGCCTCCATGACCGCCAGGTAACGGAGCATGCGGAACAAGGAGAGGAACGTGAGCGCGACGAGCCGTCGCGCGTGGTCCTGTGGGATCGAACGCGTGAGCTCGAGGATGCGCTGGTTCGTGATGCGATCGAACTCGGGGCGGAACTCGAGCGCGGACAGCGGGTTGAAGTACGCGGAACGCTGGACCTCGCCCTGCGCGAGGCTCGACAGCGCGTAGAACAGGCGGAACTGCACGCGCGGCAGCCTGGAGACGCCGCTCGCCACTTCGTGCACGTGCGTCATCGCGTGACGCAGCACCAACAGCGACGACGACGGAGAGTCTTGCGCGAGAGCATCGCCCACGAGCCGCGTCCGCGCGCCGTCGTCGGGGATGACCGTCTCGAGATACCGCTGGAACACGAACGCGCGCTCGCGTTCTCCGAGCAGAATGCGCGACAGCGCGACGACGCGCGCCAGTGCCTCACGCGTGATGGCCAACGGCTCGCGGAAGTCCTGCGCGACCACCGCCGTTCGTCGCGCCGGACCCGGATGGTTCCGCGGGTTCGCGAAGCAGGCGAGCCCTTTGAGCAAGATCTCGAACTCGAAGAGGTGCTCCTCTTTTCGATCCAGCGCGAGCTGCGCGAACCACTGCTCTCTCCGCTGCGCGTGCTCGCGCGCGAGCCCACGCGTGTCGAGCAAGAGCTCCGAATACGCGTCGCCCGGCGGCGGAATCGAGCGCCCCGGGGGCGACATCGAGAAGTTATCGGCCACGCTCGGTCACCTCACCGCGCGCCGCGCGAGAAGCGTATCGAGCCGCCCGACCCGGTCTCCCAGCACCTTCGCCATCACCGCCTGGACGTCGCGCTTCTGTCGTTGCGCCAGGAGCGTGACGTCGAGCGCGACTTGATTCGCCGCAACCTCGGCGATCGCCGCCGTCTCGCTGACGACCGCGGTGTCGCCGTCATGGAGCTCGGTCGCGGCGATGAGCGTTCGCGTGTCGTCGGCGACGACGATCAGGCGGTGCTTCCAGAAGCTCTCGAGCGCGCTCTCTTCCAACCCGTAGGTGAACACCTCGCCCGGGAGCTTCGGGAGCTGCGCGTGCGAAAACACGACGACGTAGACACGCCGCTTCTGCGCCTTGCGGAGCTCGGGCGCGAGCACCGCGATCTCGCGTGGCCACCCGCTGACGACGAGGCGCTCCTGCGCGCTCGCGACGATGCGCTCCGCTTCCTCGAGGATGCGCGTGTAGCCGCGGACGCTGTAGGCATCGGGCGGCCGCGGCGCCGTGTCGAGATCGCGGATGGCGTCTTCCAGCGTCGACGCGGACGTGTCGAACCGTTTGCGCAGGAGCGCGAGGAGCTCTTCAGCGGGCGCCGGCGCGAACCGCTCGGGCGATCCCGCGATGGAGCGTGCCGCCCCGGCGGTCACGAGCCGCCGGAGCACCCCGTAGACGGCCGAGCGAGGGATCTGCGCGCGGACGCCGACTTCGTAGCCCGTCGCCGGGCTCTCCTGGAGAAGCGCCGCGTAGGCTCGTGATTCGTTCAGCGAGAAGCCGAGCGCGACGAGGGCGCCGATGAGCGACGTGGCCGACGGCGAGCTCGACGTCGCGGGCATGGCGCGAACTGCTACTGGTGACCCGAGAACTGATTCGGGTGGAAGTTGAACGGGTAGTGCATCGTCGTCTCGAAGCCCTTCTGGCTCTCGGCGAACTTGATCTTCTTGATGATGGCGATGATGCAGTTCGAGACCGAGGCCTCGTGGATCTGGCTCTTCGCGTCATCCGCCGCGATCTCGGTGACCACGCCCTTCGGATCCACCTTCCACCGGATGTCGAGATCGCCCTCGATCCCCGGATGCGCTTTCAATGCGTCGTCGTAGCACTTGCGCGCTTCGTCGCGGCGCGACTTGATGATCGTCGCGATGTCCTCGGGTCGGCGACCGGGCTCCGAGCTGTGGCCGCCGCCCTTCGCGCCGGAGCTCGTCGTGGTCTCCGACGTCGTCGTGTTGCTCGACTGGAGCTTTGCGCCCTGAAGATCGCCGCCGTTCCCGAGCGTGGCCGTCGTGGTGGTCGTCGGACCCGCGTCGGCCGCAGCGCCGCCCGGCGAGGACGCCGTGTCCGCTCCGCCCGCTGCGTTCGTCCCGTCGCCTCCCGCCGGCTTCGCGCTCTCGGCGGGCTTCGCGCTGCCGCCGCACGCGACGAGGAGCAAGAGGGCAGGAACGACGAGCCGACGAGGGTGCGAGATCGACATGCGGCGAGGATACACGCGCGCCTCGCGGAGTCGCTAGCGGCGCCGTGCGCCCGTGTCCGTCGAAACGACGGGCGCCCGACGATGACATGACGCAAACTGCCGAGCGCCGTGCCGGACATCGTGGGTCGAAGGGCCGCGCTCGCGGCTGGGGCGCTCCTCGCGATCGCCTTGATCGCCGCCTCCGCGGGAGCGTGCGGAGACGCGCCGACCGCGACGCCCTGCCGTGGAATCCCGGCGGGCGGCTGCCCCATCGCGTCGCACGCCGATGGCTGCGAAGATCCGACCTGCGAGGCCATCTACGCGTGCGAGCCCGATCACTCGTGGCAACTCGTTCATCGATGCCCCGCTCGCGACGCCGCCGCCTCGACCGACGCGACGCTCTCGGACGGCGGCGACGCGGGGCGCGTTCGCGATGCGAGCAGCTACGTCGACGTCCCCGGCGCGTCCGGCGGGCCGGGTTGCGAGCCCCTGGAACCTCCCGACTGCGCGCTCGCGACGGCGGCCGCGTGCCCCGAGGGGCAGTGTTGCGGGTGCGAGGATCTCTTCGTGTGCAGCGGCGGCGGATGGACCGCGTGGGGCTACTGCGACGCCGACGGCGGCGCCATCGTCATGTCGCGCTGACGCTCGTTCGTCGGCTCGCCTTCAAGACGAGGCGCGCTGACGCTCGTTCGTCGGCTCGCCTTCAAGATGAGGCGCGCTGACGCTTGTTCGTCAGCTCGCCTTCAAGATGAGGCGCGCTGACGCTTGTTCGTCAGCTCGCCTTCAAGAAAGGCTCCCACTCCTTGTAGCGGGAGCTCGCGCCGAGGAGGATCTGCGCAGCATTCGACCACTTCGGGCGGAAGGGCCGGCGCGCGAGCCGCATGTTCGCCTCGTCGGGTGTCTTCCACCCTTTCCGCAAGTTGCAGACGCGGCACGCCGTCACCAAGTTCTCCCACGAGTCGGCGCCACCACGCGACCGCGGGACCACGTGATCGATGTTGAGATCGCGAAGCGGCGGACGCTTGCCGCAGTACTGGCACTGATGCCCATCGCGGAACATGATGTTGCGCCGCGTGAGCCGCACCGTGACGCGCGGCGTTCGATCGTAGTTCGCCAGGTGAACCACGCGCGGGACACGGAGCGCGCCGCCGACAATCGGTACGGCGTCGTCGCTGTCGCGCACCGGCAGGCTCCGCCACACGTGGAAGTCGTAGCTCTCCCCGTCCTCGTCGATGGCGCTCGCGGCGCCGCCATAAAGCAAAACGAAGGCCCGCCGTGCCGTGGTGAGCTGGACCGGCTCGAAGACGCGATTCAACACCAAGACGGGAATGGCGAGCACGTCGCTCATCGGAAGGACAGTCTCATCTTAGCACGTTGACCGACGACGACTCCGCCTCCACACTTCCTCCGATGAAACCGGAAGAGGACGGGCTGGCCGTTCCCGTGCCCCCTCGCCGTCGTCGTGACGGTGCTCCCGACGACGCGGACGTCGAGGCGGGGGCGCGCCGCCGCGGCATCGTGATCGCTGCCTGCAGCGTCGGCCTGGCCGCGCTCGTCGCGAGCACGTTCCTGTTCGGGATCAAGAACAACGCGATCTATTCGAAGACCGTGGACGAGCTCGCCGCCGAGCGGGGGCGCCTCGTCGGCCGGCCCGTGAACGTCGAGGGAAATCTCGTTCACGGGACGCTGCAGAAGCGCGAAAAACCGTGCGAGTACCGCTTCACGATCGAGCGCAAAGGGGTCGAGCTCCCGGTGCGTTACGAGCAGTGCGTCGTGCCCGACACGTTCCGCGACGTGCCCGACATCGACGTCGGCGTCACCGTGCAGGGCGCGCTGCAGAACGACGGGACGTTCGAGGCGACGCAGGTCCTCGCGAAATGTCCGAGCAAGTACGAGATGCAGGACAAGGCGCGCAAGGGCGAGAAGACGCCGCACGCGCCGCTCGACGGAACGTCGATGCGCTGAAGCAGCGCGGGGGCGAGCGTCGCGTGCTTTCCGGTCCCGGTCCCGCGCCGTTGTTCGCGTCGTTCGCCGCGCGGCGTGGTCTCCGTTACGAGCCCGTCGCCGACGAGCGATGGCTGCGCGCGTGGGAGCCCTACGCGACGTTGAAGGTGCCGCTCCGTTACGAGCACGTGCTCCAGGCGACCGGTGAGCTCGGATCGATGACGATCGCGCGCATGGTGCAGCTCGTGGAGACGCACTACGGAGGGCAGCCGCGCGTGCACGAGGCGGCGGCGTGGATCGCCATCGTGCAGGACGAGCGTCTCGTCGGCGTCGCGGCGGCGACGTCCGATGCGCGAAGCCCGTTCGCCGAGCCGTTGGATCTCGTCACGATGGCCCGGCGGGCGACCGGCGACGTGGCGTTCGACGCCGCGTTCGCTGCCTTCGCTGCGACGGCCGAGGACTGCGCGCGCGCGATCGGTCCGAGCCTCCGCAAGCTCGTTCTCTCTTGGCGCGCGCCGCTTCACTTCGAGGTCCGGAAGGGCGGGTTCGTGCTCGCGCCCGTCGCGCTGGCGGTCGACGAGGCGGCGCTGTCGTGGTTCGTCGACGCGCTCGCGATCTTCGGTCAGAAGGCGTATCCGCGCTGAACGCGGCGCGCCTATCATGCGCTCATGCGCGCGGGGTGGTCGGGGTTCGGGATGATCCTCGCGGTCGCCGTCGCCGGTTCAGCGCACGCACAGACGACGAGGGATCCGTACCCTCCATGCACGTCGGCGCCGTCGCGCGTCGAGAGCGAGAAAGCACACGACGCATACCGGGTCGGGAAGAACGCTTTCGACGAGGGCGACTACGCGATCGCCGTCACGAACTTCAAGGACGCGTACCGCCGCGACTGCACGAAGCCCGAGCTCCTCAACTTCGTCGCGCGCTCCTACGAGCTCGAGGGGAACCTGCCCGAAGCCATCACGGCGCTCGAAGCCTTCGTCCGCCGTCTTGCCCCCAACGATCCGCAGGCGGACGCCGCGCAGAAGCGTGTCCAGGTCCTCCGTGACCGGCGCGCGCAACAGGAGCGGACGAACGTGGGGGCACCGGCGCCCGTGCATGCGTCTGCGTCTTCGGCCGCGTCTGCGCCCGGGTCCACGCCAGCGCCCACGGTCGGCGCGGCGCCGCACGCCCCGGTCGCGCCGTCGTCCGCCGCCGGGCTCTCGGTCACGCCGTCGTCCGCCTCCGCGGCTGCCCCGTCCTCCGCGCCGTCCTCGGGGGCGGCGAGCCCCGTCGACGGGCGTGGGCGCGGGCGCGGGCGTCACACGGTCGTCCCTTGGATCGTCACGGGGTTCGGCGCCGCGCTGGTGGCCGTCGGAGTTCCGCTGATCGTCGTCGGCGCGAACCGGAAGGCGTCGGCCGACGACGAAGCGCGGCGCGCCGGATGTGCGAACGGGCAATGCCCCGGCAAGCCGGACGCGGAGGTCGCGCCCTTGAACGACCGCATCACAGGGGGCGCGACGATGGCGAACGTCGGCATCGGGCTCACCGCGGGTGGCGCCGTCGTCGCCGCCGCCGGCCTCGTCTGGCACTTCCTCGAAGGATCGACGGCGCCGCGCCGCGGAGGTCGCTTCCCCACATGGGCGCGAGCGCTCCTCTCGAGCGCGACCCCCGTGTGCGGCGCGCCAGGGTGCGCCGCGGTGTCGATGCGCGGCGAATTTTGACGTAGCCTGGATCCACGATGCCCCCCGTCGCACCGCCGCCGATGTCGCGCGGATCCGTTCGGCAAGGGGGTAAGGAAGAGCTTCGCGCGTCGGTGCTCAAGACCTACCTCCTCCGCGTGCGGGCCGAGAAGGGGGAGCGCGCGGTCCACCAGCTCCTCGCGAGCGTCGGGATCGAGCCCGCCCTCGTCGACAACGAGACCGGGTGGGTGAGCGCTGCTGCCACGCGTCGCGCGCTGCGTGCGATCGCGCAGACGCTGGGGCCGAGCGCGCTCAAGCATCGTGGCGAGTGGGTGACACATCCCGAGGCGCTCGGAACCCACGTTCGAATGCTGCGCGTCGCCGTCGAACCGATCGACGCGTACCGCTACTTCGCGGCCAACGCGAAGGAGGTCACGCGCATCGGAACCTGGGACCTCGAGGAGCTCGGCCCGAAGAGAACCGACGGCAAGAAGGCCGACCCCGCCGCGATCCTCGCGGTGAAGATGACGTACCGCGTTCGCGACGACGCCGTCGAAGACCCCGAGCCCGAGCCGAAGGAAGAGGAGGTCCTCTGCGCGGCACGCGAGGGGGAGCTCGCCGGCGTTCCGCTCGTGTGGGGGCTTCCGGAGGCGGAGGTCACGCACGACGAGTGCATCGCGAGGGGCGCCGAGGCGTGCGTCTACGTGGTGCGCTGGCAAGGCGCTCACCAACACGTCGGCGCACCGCTGGGCGCGGCGGCGGCGGCGCTCGGGCTCGGCGCGAGCTCCGCGTTGACGGGTGGTTGGATCGCGGGCGCCGTCGCGGCCGTCCTCGGTGGCGCGCTCGGCGGTGGTGCGGGTTGGCTGTGGGACCGCGCCCGCGCCGATCGGAGCACGCGCACGTTCGAGAAGAACCGGATCGCGGCGCTCGAGCGGGGGCTGGAGTTGAAGGGTGAGCTCGGTGCGACGCCCGGCGAGCTGTCGGGCACCGTCCTCGGCGGCAAATACCGGATCGGGCGCAAGATCGGATCGGGCGGTATCGGCGTCGTCTACGCGGCGGAGCACACGTCGCTCGGCCACGAGGTCGCGGTGAAGGTCCTGCGCGGCGCCGCGGCGCGCGACGGCGGTGAGATCGCGCGCCTTCGCCGTGAAGCGTACATCCAGGTGCACGTCGAGCACCCCAACGTCGCGCGCGTCATGGACCTCGATCAGATGCCCGACGGGTCGATCTACGTCGTCATGGAGCGGCTCGTCGGCCGGTCACTCGCCGACAAGCTCGGGCGCGAGGGCATCATCGCGCCGGGGTTCGCGATCCCCGTGTTCGTCGACGTGTGTCGCGCGCTCGCCGCGGCGCACGCCAAGGGTGTCGTTCATCGCGATCTCAAGCCGGGAAACATCTTCCTGTGCGACGACGGCGCGGCGAAGGTGCTCGACTTCGGGATGAGCAAGCTCACGAGCGCCGAATCGCTCACGCAGGCGGGCTACACGCTCGGGACGCCCGAATACATGGCGCCGGAGCAGTGCATCGGAGGGAACGTCGAGGCGCGCACCGACATCTACGCGCTCGGCTGCCTCATGTACGAGGCGCTCACGGGCGAGCTCCCCATCATCGCGCAGAGCCGGCGCGAGCTCCTCGATCTCCACCAGCGTCAGATCCCGGTGCCCATGCGCGCCCGCCGACCTGACCTGCCGATCCCCGAGGCGCTCGACGCGGCGGTGATGCACTGTCTCAAGAAGAAGGTGAACGAGCGACCGCGCAACGCGACGCAGCTCGCGGATACGTTGGACGCGATCCCACTCGACGGCCTTCCGACGTCGTACCCGCCCGGGACGGGTCGCCGCCCGCCGACGGCAGCCCCGGCGCCCGTCGCGAACGCGAACCCCCCACCGCCGGAGCTCAACACGCTCTCGGCGATGGACGCCGCGGCGTCGAAGACCGACTGAGGGGGCGCGTCCCAGCGTCAGCCGCGGAGCAGCCACACCAACCCCGCTACGCTCGCTGCGAGGACGACGACGGCCAGCACGACGACGGTTAGATCGGTCGTCGACCAGCTGCGTTCGCGGCCGCCAAATGCCGCGGGCGTGGTGGTCGCCGCGCGGGCGTCGCGCTCCGGGACGGCGACAGCGGGCGCGTTCGCGTCGTCGTTGCGAGCGGGCGCGTAGTCGTGCCCGGCGACGTCTGCGTCGGGCGCTGCCGCGCGCGGCCGTCGAGATTTCTTGGCGCGCTCGGGCGGCGGCGGGACGTCCTCGGGCGCGACCTCTTCGTCCGGCATCGACTCGAGATCGGCGAGCGCGCGCGCGACCGGCTCGTCCAACGCGAGCACCGTGTGCCCGACCCGCAGCATCATCGTCGGCCGCCAGACGACGTCGCGCCCCGGCTCGAGTCGTGTGTCGCCGATCCACACGCCATTCTTCGATCCGAGATCTCGCGCGAGGACGACGCTCCCACGCCGGACGAGCTGCACGTGCTCGCGCGAACCGTCGGGATCGTCGATCAACAACTCGCACGTCTCGCCGCGGCCGACGAGGTACGGTCGCCCCTCCTCCTCGAGCGCGAGAAGGCCGGTCGCCGCGCCGGCACCCGCGCCCTCCACGATGCGCACCTTGGTGATCGTGTCGTCGCCGAGGGCGCGCATCGCCTGCGAGACGAGCGCGAGCGCGAGGTCGCGCGTCGCCGTCGGAAGATCCCGCTCCGGCGGCGCGGCCTGATCGATGCGCATTTCGAGCCACACACGCCCGACCCGCACGAGGTCGCCGTCCTTCAACACGCGCGGCGCTCGCGGTGACAGGCGCACGCCGCCGACGAACGTTCCGTTGCGGCTCGCTTCGTCGACCAAGCTGTAGACGCCAGCGTCCGCCGCGACGCTGGCATGGCGCAAGCTCACGCTCGGGTCCGGGAGTCGAACGTCGCAGCTCGGTCCGCGGCCGATGACGACCCGTGGAGCATCGAACGTGATGCGCGCCTCGGGATCGGCGGAGCGCACGACGACGGTGAGCGGCATCCGAATCTTGGATCAGGAGCGCCGCGAGCCGCCGGCCCGCGCCTTCTCTTCGACCCACGCGATGACGTCGGCGGCGACGTCACGGCCGGCGTGTTGCGACAGCTCCTGGATGCCCGTCGGCGATGTCACGTTCACCTCGGTGAGCTTCCCGCCGATGAAGTCGAGCCCTACGAAGAAAAGGCCGTCCGCGAGGAGGCGCGGCGCGATGTCGGCGACCACCGCGCGCTCGTGCGGCGTCACCTCGCACGGCTCGACGCGTCCGCCGACGTGGATGTTCGATCGAAGATCGTCCGCGCGCGGCACGCGGTTGATGCCGCCGAGGACCTTGCCGTCGAGGAGGAGCACGCGCTTGTCGCCGTTTCGCACGGCGGGCAGGTACTCCTGCAGCATCGCGGCGATTCTCCCGTCGTGGGTGAGGTTCTCGATGATCGCGCGCGCGTTGAGATCGTCCTTCGCGAGCCGCATCACGCCTTGCCCGCCCGCGCCGTCGAGCGGCTTGATCACGCCCACGCCGCCGATCTCGTCGAGAAACGCGAGCAATCCGTCCCGGTTCGCCATGACTGCGACGCGCGGCATGTGCTTCGCGAAATGCAGGGCATAGAGCTTCTCGTTGGCGTCGCGCAGGCCTCGCGGATCGTTGACGACGAGCGTCCGGCCGCGCGCGAGCTCGAGGATCAGCGTCGCATAGAGATAGTGCGCGTCGAACGGCGGGTCC
>JADMIO011014816.1_pt1 | contig 12880 bp, 3 predicted proteins | sample 8958161 | NCBI WGS metagenome assembly JADMIO01 (sample SAMN16585339, study PRJNA669376) | soil metagenome | isolation source: Crop rotation soil | place: USA: Cullars Rotation, Alabama | collected 2011 | reverse complement strand
GTATTTGTTAAAGCAAAAGTTTGAGGCGAGTTTATAGTTACTCCGGCTGGGTTATTAATTCCGAATGACGACAACAGGCCAGTACCCTGGTTAGTAGTTAACTGGTTCCAGGTACCGGTACCGGTAATGGTTTGCGCGGTAGTACCCATCATGTTCACTATTTCGGTAGTGTTACCGGTAGTATATATGATACCGTTGTTGGTAATGTTACCCGATACGTTAAAGGTAAAGGTGTTGCCGCCGCCTATATTAAGGTATCCACCCGAAGCAACAGTTAAATTTCTAACATAAGCTGTACCCCCGTTAACGTTAAATGCTGCGCCCGAAGCAGAGTATGTATTACTTACATCTACATCCGGTGCGGTATTTACGCCACTAAACATTTGGTTACCCATAGCAATGCCTTGCGCAACGCTACCTATAAAGCTTAATTTCGAACCAGACACACTTGCATCCAAACCTTGTGTATTCGTGGTTGTTTGGTTATTTGTAAAAGCGCCGGCAATACGGAGCATTTTTCCGTTCAGGCGCAAAATGGTGTTGGCACTATTTGAAGCACCAATTGTTACATTATAGAATGTAGCATCGTTGCCTAATATAACTGTAGCGCCGTTGGCAATAGTCATGGTACCGTTGCCAACCGGGGTAGCTGTACCTGAAGGTAACTCACCACCTGTAGTATACGGAGCAGCTGTATAGTTATAGTTAATATTATAAGTAAAGTTAGTGGTAAAGGTGCTTGGGAAATTATACAGCAGGTTGGCGGCAGGAATTGTACCATAAGTAGCGCCGCTACCAATGGTGGTGGTTAAGGCATATGCTGTTGGTTGCAAGCCTGCACCTAATGTAATTATTCCAGCTCCGCCAAAATTACCATTACTTAATTTCAAAGTATTTACTATAGCAAACGCATTTGTATTGCTCAACACCACCCCGGTTGTTAAACCCGAAGAGTTATTGATTTCCAAACTTGGATATACATCAACAACAGGGTTATTGGTAATCTGGTTCCAGTGGCCAGTTCCCGAAAGGGTTTGCTGGGCAGTACCATTCAATGATATTATATTATAGTTAGCGGTAGCATTTCCGCCCACTGCCATAATTACACCATTATTAGTAATGTTACCTGACACATTTATTTGAGTGGCATTGGTTGTATTAACTTGTAAATAAGCTCCGGCATTTACTGTTATATTTCTAATCATAAGAGTAGAAGCACCAACAGCCACGCCACCGGTTAAGCTTAAACCGCTTGAGCTAATCGTATTGCTTGAGATAATATCCACGGTATTCTGAACACCTGAAAGCGACATATTGCCGACATTACAGGTCTGGGCCGCCGTAGTGCTTACAAAGTTTAAAGCGCCACCGGTAAGGTTACCCTCTAAACCGCTACCCGGTGTACCCGCGGTACCGCTATTAGTAAAGGTGTTTACAATTGAAAGTACGTGACCGCCTAAACGCAATATAGCGCCCGATACGTTATTAATAGTAACATTATAAAAACGGCCATCGTTACCCAGGGTTACAGCACCGTTAGTGCCATTTATAGTCATGGTAAAGTTGGCGTTACCATTTACAAATGTTTGAGAAGAAGGAGGTAACTCGCCGCCTGTAGTATAAGCTACCGTATTATTATAAGTTAAGTTATAACCGTTGGTTGTAAAACCGTTCAGGTTATATGCCATATTAAGTGAAGGAGAAATAATACCGCCGCCAACAGTAGCTGTATTAACCGTAGTGGTAATTTGGTTATTGCCGCCTAAACCTAAAGTAAGGGTTCCGGAACCGCCTAATACCCCATTAGTTAATGTAAGGTTACTTTGCACCATTAAATTGGTATTAAGGTTTACAGCCGCGTTAGCTGTATTATTAATGGTAAGGTTCAACAACGCGCCGTTGTTAGAACCAACCGCGCCGCTTGTCCATATACCATTACCCGAAATGCTTTGGGCCGAAGCTCCGTTCATTACTAAACCTGCACCAACTACGGTAGTGGCGTTTTGCGAATTCACCGTCCCGTTATTCACAAAGTTGCCTTTGGCGTTTAGCGTACAGGTACCGGTGCTCGAGCTAAAATTGAAAGTACCGGCACCGCTTATATTCGTACTACCGGCTACATTTAGTATTTGAGCGCCGGTGCTGCCATTCATATAAAAAGTACCACCGCTAACATTCAGGTCGCCGTTTATAGTAGTAGTAATGCCTAAAGTTCCGGTTTGGGTATAAACTATACCGCCTTGTACAAACACACTTCCACCAATTGTAATAACCCCGGTAGTGGCGGCCGTACTTATAAATGTAAGATAGTTACCTGCCGAACCGGTGCTTATAACCGTAAAGTTTCCGGCAGCCATTGTGTAACTTGCTGCGCTGGCTGCTGCTATTTGTACGTTAACCGCCTGCGCAGGACAGTTCCAAACAAAATTACCAAACGTAATGCCACTTACGTTTGTTGTGCTAAGAGCCGTACTTGTTACCCCACCTATTGAACAGGTAGAGGTTGAATTCCAGGTAGCCAGCGGCACAGTAGCATTGTTACAATTGTGGTTGTAAAAAGAACCTGCTGCAAATTGCAGTAATGCCTGCGTACTGTTAACAGTGGTTGGCTGGTTGTGGTTAACGGTACCGGTAATAGTGGTAACCGATGTTGTATTAGATGTAAACGTACCGCTATTTAAAGTAAGCGTACCAGAAATGGTAGAAGTGATATTAGTAGTTGTAAATGTACCACCGTTCATATAAACAACCCCGGATGCGGACATGGTGTTGGTTAAGGAACTGGCATTTAATATACCATTGGCAGATATAATTAATGTACCGAGGACTCTTATTTGCTGGCTATTGGTAGTAGCAAGTGTAACTGTAAGCCCGGTACCACCCTGACCTATATTAAGCACCGAACCAGATGCGACATCAATATTGTTCGCGCCTGTCGATCCGTTAATGTTTAAGGTTGCCGCAGTACCCTGCAAGGTTACGTTAGTACCCCCGCTAACCAATAGCTGGTTAACAGTACCGGTTACCCCGGTAACAGTGAACGTACCGCCACCGCTAAAAGTTGCCGCGTTGGCTGCACCAGGTAAACCGCTGCTCCAGTTACCCGCAGTGCCCCACACTCCGTCACCGGCAGCACCGGTCCATACGGTTTGGGCGCCCGCGTTAGTTGCGGTTAAAAATGTCAGGGCAGCAACTATTGCGCTTACGGCAATAACCTTGCTGTAAAACAATTGGGTAAACGTTTTACTTTTCATAGTAAACTTATTTGAATTTGAATTGTTCTGATTAGACCTGTTAGAGGTAGGTTGGGTAGTAAATGTTTTTATCATGTTCAGGGATTAGGGGTCCAGTGTAGAATTCTTCTATCGCTTTACTTTTTGTTTCTTAATTATTGATCCAAATTCCTTTACTATTCCAACCGGTGTTATTAAATTGTTACCGATTAAAACTTTCCGGTTAAAAAAATAAAATAAACCAACCCGACTGTTGATAATCGCATTAATTGATTAGTATTTTGAGCACTTAGTTAATACTAAAGTATGTGATAACAGGCAAACCTTCAAGTTTTGGTAAAAGAAAGTTAAAATTTTAACAAATTTGGGTGTCATACATTTTAGTTCTAATACCGTTTTACTCTTCTATATGCAAAGCATATGCCTCAAAATTTAAATTGATGTTTATTGCACTTTTATTCAGGAAAGCAGAGGGGATTGTAATTGGAAGAATTTATTACAAAGGATATGAAATAGCTGGTGGAAACGCATATTTAACGGGTAATACGACTGAAACACCGGTATGTTTCGCAAAAGCTGTATTTAATATCCTACAAAAAAACGTGTGTAAAATGTGAATAATTATTGCTTCGCAAGCACCTAAGGAGGTGCTTTTAGCGTATGCTTCCTGACACATTTTGCATACAGAAACAGGCGAAAAAAAAATTTAAGGCAGGGGTGTAATAACAGACGAAAAAAGCTTCAAAAAACGCTTGCAACGGTTAAAAATTAAAAAAGCACCCCGGTTGCCCGGAATGCTTTTTTTAATGATATTTTTTGCTTTTTATTTTGCTATGCTAACCGGTTTGGTAGTTACCTGGTCGCCCGATTTTATTACCATAACATAAGTACCTACAGGTACATTGCTTACGTTCATTTGAACTTCGCTGGTGCTGTATTTTTGTTGCTCAACTACCTGGCCGTTCATATTTACCAGGCTAATTTCCGAACCGTTATCAAGCCCTTTTACGTTGAAGAAATTTGCTGCCGGAACCGGGTATACCGATAATTCGGTTGTAGCAGTTTCAGTTATAGCAGTAGGGCTGCTTTTTGCTTTTTGACGGATATCCATTTGGTTCTCCATAACAGTATATGAAGGTGTAGGTATTGGCATTATCCTCATTTCATGAACCGAAGCGCTGGTAGTTGCAGTGCAACCCGAAGCATCGGTAACAACAACTGAATAATTACCGCTCGCTACATCCCACAAATTCTGGTTGTGGCTTGAATTGCTCCAGTTAAAAGTATAACCTGGTGTACCGCCGCTAACCTGCAGGTTTATTTCGCCGGTGTTGTGGATGGTGTTTTCAATATCCCTTACCGTTGTACTTAAAAGTATTTCGCGCGGTTGGGTAAGAACCACTGAAGTAGTGCGAACATTATTTTCGTCGTCGGTAATAGTAACGTTATATGTACCGGCAGCTAAATGGGTTTGAGTAGCGCCTTCTGGCAGGTCATGGTTCCACTGAATTTTATATGGGGCTACACCACCATATACCGACAGTTGTATTGAACCGTTAGAAGAACCATAGCATGATGGTGAAATTACCAGTGGTTTAATAGCCAAACCTGGATCTGCTGTCGCATTCAGTGTAATAAACCCGAAGATGAATAGTATAATGTTTTTCATAACAATTGATTATACCTGTTTATACTACCCCCGCCTTCGAAATGTTCGGCTTGTCAAGCTATTTCTGCAATATTTCGCACAAACTATATTTTGTAAACCGGTAGAACAAACATTTAATTCAGCTTTATACAAACAGTGCAGGTAGGTTTAAATGCGCAACTGGTATATAAAGTCCATACATCCTTTATGAAGGTAACACTATCTTATATTAAAGATGCTAACAACTGCCAGTTTCTATGCAAATACTTATTTCTATATTCACTTCAATTTAACCCATATGAGAAGGATTATAACCACTCTCCTTTTTTGTGCTGGCTTGCTTGTTGGCTATGCCCAAAGTAATGTCGGTATTGGTACTGCCACACCCGACGCCAGTGCGCTGCTTGAATTAAAAGATAACGCCAAAGGCATATTAATTCCACGGATGGATAGTACCGCCCGGTTGGGAATTACAGCCCCGGCTAATGGCCTTTTGGTTTTCGATACCGATTATAGTTGCTTTTATTTTTTTACTAACCTATCGGGCTGGTCATCGTTATGCGCTACCGCGGGTACTTCAGGTACAGGCGTTACCGGGCCAACAGGCGCTACCGGTGCAACAGGTATTAATGGTACTAACGGTACTAATGGAACTAACGGCACCAATGGTACCAATGGAGTTGACGGGGTAACAGGCGCCACCGGTGTAACCGGCGCTACGGGCGTTACGGGCCCAACCGGTCCATTGGGAAATGCCGGTGGAGATTTAAGCGGCACTTATCCCAACCCAACTGTGGCTGGCTTAAAGGGAATTGGTATAAGCGCTACTCCCCCACTTGCCGACCAGGTATTAACTTACAACGGCGCCCAATGGGCGCCGTCGGACGCCAATGGAATTTTCTGGAAGCTAACGGGCAATTCCGGCACAACACCGCCAACAAGCTTCTTAGGTACTACCGACAATAACCGGTTGGTATTTAAAACTAATAATACGGAAAGGGCTACTATTGATGCTACCGGCCTGGTAGGAATAGGAACCGCAGCGCCGGTTAGAACTTTGCATGTAAGCGGCACGTTTAATAATGCAGCAATAGGTTCGGGGCAAATACGCCGATCGAGCACACCGGTAGGCGGTGGTTATGGTGGTGGTGTATCGAACCCGGCATTTAATATACAGCAACCAGGTTTACGTATTGATGCATTTAGCAACCAGGCAGGTTATAACCCAGTAGCTAATTACCCAACTACCTCTTATCCGCGGTATGTAGGTGTCGATGCGAATGGCGACCTTACCATAATGCACCCCCGTACGGAATATTACCATGTTAGCCAAAACGCCGAGACTAAGCCGCTTGCCCTAAATTCATTTGTAGTTAACCCCAATATGGTTCAAACTATAACTGTACCGGCAGGCCAAACAGCAGAGGTTTACGCAATTGCCTCTATTACTATCTTAGATTCAGCAGCGCACAGCCCACTTGTACAAAATGAATTTGACGTTGCCATTTATGCGGACAACGCGGTTCTGCCCTACGGCGGTTATACGCGCATGCTACTTAACAATGTTGATTTTGGCTGTGCCGCGGTTAATGGTTTTATGGTATTTGGCCCGGGCATTCATACTATTGATTTGCGTACCGCCCTAGTGTTCGGAACATTTACCACTTATCAAATAGGTGGCGATGCCGCCACCAGCGCACTTGCCGGGGACATGACCATAATAGTCAATTACCGGTGACAATTGATTACCGATACCATAACAAAAGCGGCTCCATAAATGGAGCCGCTTTTGTTTTAATTATTGCGCTATCTACTTATTTACAATAAAAACCTTTTTGGTAGTTATAGCATTATCGTTTTTCACTTTCACCATCAAATAACCTGCATCTATATTGGCAATTTGACGGGTATAAATATTGGATTTCCCAAATTTCTCGTGGCTTAACTGCTGCCCAATTACATTGTAAATATCTATCTCCGCTTCTACTTTTGCCTGGCTGCTGAAATCGACATACACAATATTATCATGGCTCCAGATATGGATTTTCGCTTCCTGTACATTACCTATTCCTGTAGCTACACTACTGGTAACAGTTACCGGGTGCATAGCAGTAGAACTGCATCCCCCCTCACTTGTTACTGTTAGCTTTACATTATAAACCCCTTCGGCCAGGTAACTGTGGCTTGCGGTTTTGCCGGTGCCTGTGTTGCCATCGCCAAAGTCCCATGTATAGCTGGCGGCATCGGTACTGCTGGTAAAGGTTATATTCTCTTGCGTTTGTACAGTTGTAGCGCTGCTGTTAAATATAGCTTCTACCGCCAATGTACCTCCTACCTGCACATTTTTCGTTACCGTGTACCCATTGTTATCCTTTAAGCTTAAGGTATAAACACCAGGTACGGTGTTAACACTTACCGGGCTACTCACGTTAAGCGTTCCGGCCGCTACCAATATATTAGCCGCATCGGTAAGGGTATAGTTCCAATTGGCCGAACCCGGTTGGATAATATTAATCATACCCGAAACAGTACAACTTGCATCGGTGGTAAGTATTTCGGCAGGCGGGGTAAAGTGTAACACAAAGCGCATTTGGTCGTCTGTCTTACTTGCAATAAAACTATAAGCTCCCTCACGTAAATTCTGCCAGGTACCGGTTTTTTTATCTTCCAAATAAATGAAAGTGGTTGCATCAAAACTTTCTATACCCTCCGCGCTAATAGTCATCACATCATTCGCTTCGGGGCGCAAACCAACCGGTACAGTGGTTACATCTTTTAGCAATGGAAGTGTATTTATAGCGTACCAGGTATTGCTATTCATGGTAGTGTAAATTGTAGGCCTTCCGGTGCTACCATCATATTTATTGGCATCGTATTCATCATCGAAACCAACAGTGGCCAAAGAATTAAATTGAACTTTAGTAACGTCTTTAAAATTCTTATAGCCCACTTCTAATGTTAGCATGCTTTCATCCTGCACCTTATAAAAACTCTGGTTGGTTATACGGCTGCGCTCCGATTGATAAAAGGGATATGAACCTGTTCCCGCTGCTGTACGGCGAACCATTACACCCTGGAACGGCGCTAACACAACCGAGCCTTGCGTGCCGTTTATTATTACCGGTTGCCATGAACCTGCAAAAGCGCCAGTGGTTTGCCATATTTGCACCTGGTTTTGGAACCCATTGCCTATACGGCTAACCGTAAGATCAATTGCCGATGGATATGGATTGCCTACCAAATTCCATCCCGACTCGACCGGTTGACCGCCCAGTAAATTAACCGTTGGATAACCTGAATTATTTAGGTTACCAACGCTGATGTTACCGGTATTAGCCACACCGGTAAGCGAATGGATACTATTACCGGTTAAATAAGCAGAATACCCCCGGCCATTATCCATGCTGCCTGAACTTTTTATCATCCAGTTACCTAACATACAAGCTCCTGATGGGGCATGCCCGTCGTTGTAAACAAACACGCTTCCATATTCCGAGCTAGGAGAGCTTTGGGTAGGGTCACAATCAGGTGTAGGTGTTATATATTTCCCATCGGGACCGCTCGCGCCAATTTGCGTAAGGGACGGATTATTTACCGGTGAACTGATAAAGTGCTGATTAAACCCTCCTACTGGTACAAACCGGTCCACAATTACATTACCGGTAATGCTGCCATTAAATACCGGGCTTTGGGTAAAATCATCAATATAACTATTGTTATTGGCAGCTACAGAAAGCAGGCGCAACGTACCTGCTGTAACACTCAACACACCATGTTGCAGGTGCAGGCCTTTACCAATTTCAACCAATGCATTGCTTGATAATGAAACGCCGCTTGTATTATTTACCTGCAGGATATCGAACTTTGTACTGGCCGAAATAGTTTGTGCCGCAGTAGGGCTGTTAAAGAAAGTAGTACCGTTGCCCACAACCGCAGCATCGCTGCCCGTACCACCGGTCCAGTTACCGCAAACGTTCAGGTTCTTGCCATTTAATGTAATGGTAGCCCCAGCGCCCAGCGTAATATCGCCTACCTGAATATCAGTTGAGTTAAACACGGTATTAATAACCGGCGACGAACCGGAGGGGATATTAATGGTGGTTCCACAACCATTAGGCACAATTGCCGGCGACCAGTTGGCCGAAGTTTCCCAGTTGCCGCCAGCAGGGCCAACCCACATACTGTTGCATACCTGCACGGTAACACTAATAGAATAGTTAGCGCTTACGCAACCGGTAGTATTATTTTTAACCGATAATGTACCAGCATAAGTGTTTGCAGGCGCACTGCCAGGTACGGTAATAGTTATAGGGCTTGCAGGTAATGAGGTAGTGTACCCTGTAAGGTCGCTAAAACCGGCCGATGTTGCTGCAGGGCCCCAGGTAATATTATAATGATCGGGGCTGCCTGCATTGTTAGTATAAGTGAGGTCTGCAGAAGTGGAAGCCGTACATACAGAAGGGTTAGAGCCCGGTGTTATGGAAGGAGTAGCCGGGTCGGTTAATGTTATTGAACCTGATGAAGGGTACGCCGCGGAATTGCAACCATTTAGAATAAGCACAAAATTATCGTAGCTGCCTTGTGTTAATCCGCCTATAGTTAAAACCCCGCCGCCATTGCTCGTAAAGTTAGCAGCACTAACCGGTGAACCATTTTTGTTATAGGTAACCGAGTAGGTTGTGCTTGCAATTAAACCATTAAGGGTAATGTTACCATCGGTGCCTGAACAGTTGGTCGGGTCCGATTTTCCATTTGAAGAAATGGCCGGTGTGGTATTTACGGTTACACTTATTGGGTAATCGGCGCTTACGCTTCCACAGGCATTTTTTACTGTTAAGGTGGCATTATAAGTACCTCCGGTTGTGCCCCCGGGTACTATAATAACAATTGGTGTTGCCGGAAGGGCATCATCCACCACATCAGCTAATCCGCCACCACTCCAGGTTATGCTATAAGTTGTAGGGGTGTTGGTAGTCGCGGTGTAATCGAGGTTCGCGTTTTGGTCGCTTGCCGAAGAGCAAACGGTAGGGTTAGTACCTAAAGTAATAGTTGGAATAAGGCACGCGGTAAACGCATTGGCACCTATATCCACCGGTGTTAAGCCGGCCCTTGTTTGTCCATCAAAATCAGTGGTTATTGTAGCCGCCGCCGTTCCCGCCTGGTCCACTGGCGAAGGGCTTACTGTATTATCAATATGCAGGTCGAAAGCCCCTGTAGTTACATCCAAAAATTGGGGATCAGTTGTAATACTGTTTGCATCAAAGGTAGCATTAGCGCCCACCCAGGCAGCTTTGTTGGCATAAGGTGTTGCACCTATTTGCCCAAAATTGAAGCCGGTGCCCGTGCCATAAACGTCGTTATAATCCGTAGTAACGGTAACGTTATTATCCAATCCTATTCCGAAAAAAGAACCGGTGCCAGATGTGCGCGACCTGTCGTTTACAAAAATGTTATTGCGTACATCAATTATATCCTTAGGGCTCGAGCTTATATTATTTCTGCGAAAAGCATATGTATTTATAGCGCCTGCTACCACATTTGTACCGCCAATGTATATACTATTATGGTAAAATTTTTGTGTCCCGGTGCTGCTGCTACCGGAGTTACCATCGTAAATGCCGTTTATTAGTGTTGAAGCCGTAATGTTCGTTCCGTCGCTGCGCTTACCTAATGCTATCATATTATTGGTAACCTTCCACGTTCCCGAGCGCATAAACACACCAAAGAACTGCGAACCGGTATTACTATTGCCCGCATTAAACCCGTAAATTGAATTGGCATCCATTATATGTGTAACGCTGGCACTGGTTGTGCCTTGAGCTTCAATACCTATTATATTATATGCACTGGCTGTAGTGCTTATATAATTAAGGTTCAAAATTGTGTTGTTAGAAATTGTTTGCACGGTGTTGGCCAGCACACTTTGCTGCGAAATACCCACCACACCTGCGTACGTACCAAAGGTGCCTTGTGCTGTTGAAACCGAGCTATAAATAAAATTACCATTAATGTTGTATATCGTGTCGCCGGTAATTGTATAAGCGCCATTAGTGGCAATAATGCCTGCTGCCATAAAACTATTAAAATGGGTGTTCGACAGGTTGCCAATTTTATTATTGGTAATACTAATAGCTGCGCCACTTGCCGTTGTCCAAATACCAGCCATAGCCCATTGCCCGGAGCTTTGGATGCCGTTGGCTATAGTAATGTTCCAACCGGTACCGGTAGAGCCGCCAAACAGCGAACGAACAGGGATAATAGATAGGGATGTTCCCGAGTACGAGGTAACAACCCCTTCCATATATCCCTGGTAAAAGCTGCTGAAAAGGTTGGTAGTAGCAAACCTAACAGTGTCGCCTACCTGGAAACCTAACCCGGCCTGCGTGGTTAATGTTTTAGTACTGCCGGTGCCAATTACCAGCGAAGTACTGGAAGTGCCGAAGTATAATTTACCCTGCCCCGAAGCGCTCCCTATTGTATTTCCGGTTATAGAAATGCTGCCGGTTGTGCTGTTGCTTACTGGTACATATATGCCCGCAAAGCCCGATTGAGAGCTTCCCTGCAGGTTATATATCCCTCCTATTGTATTGCCTGAAATAGTTGCCCCTTTAGCCTGCACCTGTATACCCTGGAAAGATTGGGAGTTGCTGGTACTTGCCGCAGTTACCCATGTACCGCTAATAGCCCCGTTAGCCCTTGCGCTGTTACTTCCTCCAATAAAATTATTTGAAATAGTATTACCCGCTGAAGTACCGGTTGTTGATGGGCTTGGCGAAAAGTTAATTCCAATAACTAACCCATCACTTAAACTGTTGTTCACAGTTCTGTAAAGGCTGTTACCGGTAATTGTCCAGTTATCGCCAAAGTTGGTTGTAGTACTGGTACCTGTTACAAGTATACCACAGGCATTGGAGCCTATAAAGTCGTGTATATCATTGTTTAAAACGCTGATGTTGCTGTTAATGTTGGTAGATGCATAACCATATGCGCAAATACCGTTGGCCGGGTAGGTTGAACCATTGGCGCCTATGTCGCAATTCTGGATAACATTATCAGTATTATCGGCACCGGTTGAACTGCAATATAAAAATACGGTACCGCTGCTGGTTTGTGAGTTCGAGCTCTTTAGGTTTAAATAACGCAAAGTATCGTTGGTCGCACCGTCGGTTAGTTGTATAGCTGGTCCCACTAACGAAGCAGTTCTGGTATTTTGAATAGTCCATCCATTACTTGAGCCCACTCCGCCGGGCCTGCCGTCAAAAACCACCTTATCGGCGCCCTGCACATTTATTAATGCATAGCCAGAGCCTGGGTCGCCCGAAGTGGTTAAAAGGCCAGCGCCAGCTTGCGGACGGAAAGTAGCTTTCCATGGTCCACCTACGTTATTAAACGCAAAACTTGTAATTGGGAACGTTTCCGTAACACCGGTTGGATAAGTAGGTAATAATTCAAAATAAACATCGCAGGTAACCGGGCGGATATTCAATGCAGCAACTGCTTCATATACAGAACCAAAATCTCCGCCGGAGCCAACGGTATAAACACCGCATAATGGCGATGTATTTCCAGTGCCAATTACAAAAAAGCCAAGCGAAAGTGGTGGCGAAAAAGTTGAAGTAGCTTTACTACCGGCAATTGTTCCGCCTAAAGAGGAATATCTTCCGTTTTGGGTTGGCGCGCGCGCAATAACGCTACCCGTGGTAACACTGTTATCGGTAAGGGTAATATTTGCAATGGATGAAAGGTTAGCAGCGTTAGCAGTAACCGAAGCGCTCCAGTAATTATCTGTATTTATAGAGGTTACCGAAGTTCCATCAGCAGTTCCACCCGTGGCCCCGTCAATTGCCTGCGCTTGTATAACCACATTACCTGCTGTACTGGTAGTAACTGGCGTAACCAATTCAAGCAACTCGTAGTTGGTTGCCCCAACCGGGAAAGCCCATGTGCCCGAAGAAGTATTGGGCGGTATATTGCGCGCAAGTATCCCATTAACGTAACT
>JADMIO010879530.1_pt1 | contig 12880 bp, 9 predicted proteins | sample 8958161 | NCBI WGS metagenome assembly JADMIO01 (sample SAMN16585339, study PRJNA669376) | soil metagenome | isolation source: Crop rotation soil | place: USA: Cullars Rotation, Alabama | collected 2011 | reverse complement strand
GAAAGGCCCAGTCTTTCGACTGAGCCTTTCGTTTTATTTGACCATGTTGGTATGATTTAAATTAATACGACTCACTATAGGGTCAGTGCGGCCGCGACTTCAAGTCACGTGAATTCCAAGCTTCGGATCCCACTGTGCTGGAAAGGAGCGGCGGCCGGTCCGGCGAGCCGTTCAGATACGTGATGCCGCCGAAGGCGAGGCCCACCGGGTTGAACGCGGCGCGCCCCGTGTAGGGCCCGGTCTGGCCGAAGCCGGACGAGCGCAGCAGGACGAGCCGCGGGTTGGCGTCCAGGAGCACCTCGGGCCCGAGCGTGTAGCGCTCGAGCGTGCCCGGGCGGAAGTTCTCCACGACCACGTCGCACACGCGCACGAGATCGAGGAACAGCTCGCGGCCGCGCGGGCTGCGCACGTCGAGGGCGAGGCTGCGCTTGTTGCGGTTGGTGACGATCGTGCCCGGGCTGCTGCGCGCCCAGGTGTCGGTGGCGCCGCCGGCCGGCGGCAGCTCGATCATGATCACGTCCGCGCCGAAGTCGCCGAGGATCGCGGCCGCGGCGGGGCCGGCGAGCCACTGGGACAGGTCGAGGACGCGGAGGCCGGCGAGCGGGCCCCCGCCCGCGCTGCCGGCCGGCGCGTCGGCGGCACCGATCGCGGCCGGTGCCGCCGCCGGCCGCGCCGCCGCCAGCGCCGCGCGCACCACCTCGGTGTGCTCCCCCAGGCGCGGCGCCCGCGCCGGAGCCGCCGCCGGCGTGCGCGTGAGCTTCGGCACGGCCGCCGGCGCGACGAACGGCTGGCCACCCGTGGAGGCGAGCCGCATCAGCGCCTGCCGCGCCTTGATGTGCTCGTCGGCCAGGATCTCGTCCGCCGAGCGGACCGCGGTGCCGGCCACCCCCACCGCGGCGAAGCGCGCCTCGATCTCCAGCAGATCGTGGCGGCTGATCCAGTCCCCGACCAGCGCGTCGGCGGCCGCGCGATTGGCGAGACGCGCGGCGCTGGTGGCGAAGCGCGGGTCCTTCGGGGCCTCGGGCGCCTCGATCGCCTCGCAGAGGCGCGCGAAGGGCTGGTCGCCCGCGCCGGAGACCGCGACCCAGCCGCCGTCGCGCGCGCGATAGACATTGGCGGGCACCACCACCGGCGACTCGGTGCCGAGGCGCTTGGCCACCTCGCCCGAGCGCGCGTGGCGGACCACGACCTCCTCCTGCAGGCGCAGGCCCATCTGGTAGAGGCCGATGTCGACCACCTGCCCGCGGCCGGCGCGCCGCGCGTGGAAGATCGCCATCAGGAGCGCGCTCGCGCCCTGGATCGCGGTCCAGCCCTCGGCCAGCGGCACCGACACCGGCATCGGCGCGCGGTCGGGAAACCCGGTGGTGAACTGCACGCCCGAGAACGCCTGCGCGATGCGGTCGTCGCCGCGCTCGCCCGCGAGGGGCCCGGTCTGGCCGAAGGGCGAGATGCGCAGGATGGACAGCGCCGGGTTGCGCCGCTCGAGCGCGTCCGGCGACAGGCCCGCCGCCTCCAGATGCCCGGGCCCCAGATCCTCGATCAGCGCGTCGGCGGAGGCGAGCAGCGGGAGCCACGGCTCTTTCAAGAGGTCCGCCGGCTCCGCCCGCACCGAGAGCTTGCCGCGGTTCTCCGACTGGAAGTAGAGCGAGTCCTCGCCCGGCAGGCCGGGGCCGCGCCGGCGCATCGGCGAGCCGGCGGCGGGCTCCATCTTGATCACGGTGGCGCCCTGGTCCGCGAGCAGCCCGCCCGCCAGCTCACCCGCGAGCGTCCCCGCCAGCTCGACGACCAGGAGCCCGGCGAGCGCCCCGCCGCGATCGGCGCCGGGCAGACCCGACAGGGGCGGGCGCGCGGGCGTGGCGCCCGAGGAGCCGGCCACGGTCATCTTGCGCGCCTCACGCGATTCCGAAGATCCGCGCCGCGTTGCCGTACAGCCACTTCTCCTTCACCGAGTCCTTGAGCGGCAGCCCCAGGTACTCCTGGATCAGCGTCTCGTACGGCTGTCCCACGAGGCCGGCCGAGATGCCCACCAGCACCTTGTCCTGGATCAGCGTGTTGCCGAACTGCATCAGCATCTCCCAGCCGGACCCGGGCTGGCCGAGATAGCGCGCGCGGTGCGCCGAGGTGTCCATGTGGAGCTTCGGGTGTCGCCGCACCAGCGCCACCATCTCGTTCACCCACGGCCAGCCCCCCAGGCCCCCGATGACGGTGAGCTCCGGGAAGTCCATCGCCACCTGGTCGAGGTGCCGCGGATGGCCCAGGTCGTAGGGCCGGTCGTTGGCATAGTTCATCGAGGAGTAGATGCGGACGGGGATGCCGAGCTCGGCGGCCTTGGTGTAGAGCGGGTAGTAGCGGCGGTCACTCGCGGGCAGGCAGTCGACCAGGGCCGAGACGCCGAGGGCGCTGAAGCCCTCCTCCCGCACCAGCCGCTCCAGCTCGCGCACGCCGGCCAGGCCCGTGTGGGTGGTGACGCTGATGCGGGCCAGGCCCAGGAACCGGCCGGGGTAGCGGCGCATCAGCTCGCCGGCCTCTCCGTTGGAGACGCCGAAGGGCACCGAGCGCACGATGCCGAGCCCGGCGATGTGCTTCATGTAGCTGTCCAGATCGGTCTTCGGCCGCGGGTCGTTGCCCTCGCTGCGCGAGCGAAAGATGCGGCCGTAGTTGGCCATTCCGTAGCCGGCGGGCTGCTCGCCCCCGACGGGCGCCGTCGCCGCGGCCGCGGCGCGCTTCTGCTCGTGCTCCGCCCCGTAGGGGACGTTGCACTCCATGTCGATGATCCGGAATCCGTGAGCCATGTGTCGCCTCCCGCGCCGGCCGAGTGCCTGCTTGCGCGGGCGCGCCGGATACAGTACCGCGATCAGCCGCGCCTTGACAGTGCCGCGATCCGACCGCAGTATCCCCGCATCACCCGGACCCGGGCGCAGAGCCCGACAGCCCCGATTGGCCAAGGAGACCCCGTGAAGACAATCCTCGCCGCGCTGCTCGCGATCCTGCCGCTCTTGCCCGCTCCGGCGGGCGCGGAGACCGTGCTCCGCATCGGGCTCAACGACGACCCAGACGCCCTGGACCCGACCATCAGCCGAGCCTATACCGGGCGCCTGGTCTTCGCCGCCCTCTGCGACAAGCTCTTCGACGTCACGCTGGATCTGAAGATCGTGCCCCAGCTGGCCACCGGCTATGAATGGGGCGCCGACCGCAAGTCCATCGTGATCAAGCTGCGGCCGGGGGTGCGCTTCCAGGACGGCGAGCCGTTCAACGCGGAGGCGGTGAAGTTCAACATCGAGCGCCACCAGACTACCCCGGGCTCCTTCCGCAAGTCGGAGATCGCGGAGATCCAGTCGGTGGAGGTGGTGAACGACCTCACGGTGCGCTTCCACCTCTCGCAGCCGCTGGTGCCCCTGCTGGCCGCCCTCACCGATCGCGCGGGCATGATGGTCTCGCCCAAGGCGGCCAAGGCCCTGGGCGACAAGCTCGGCACCCAGCCGGTCTGCGCGGGGCCCTACAAGTTCGTGCAGCGGGTGGCCCAGGGCAAGATCGTGCTCGAGAAGATGCCCGACTACTGGGACCAGAAGTCCTTCTCGATCGACCGCGTGGAGTTCGTCCCCATCACCGACTCCAGCTCGCGGCTGGCCAGCCTGCGCTCCGGCGATCTCCAGATGATCGAGCGGGTGTCGCCGACCGACCTCGCGGAGATCCGCGGGGATTCCAAGCTCAAGGTCACCGGGGTGCCCGAGCTGGGCTACCAGATGATCCCGTTGAACGTGGCCAACGGGCCCAAGAGCAAGGCCTTCTCCGACGTGCGCATCCGCCAGGCCCTCGATCTCGCGATCGATCGAGAGACCCTGGTCAAGACCGTGTTCGGTGGCGAGTACATCGCGGGCAACCAGTTCATCAGCCCCGCGAACCCGTATTACGACGCCAAGGTTCCGGTTGGCAAGCGCGATATCGCGAAGGCCAAGCAGCTCCTGAAGGAAGCGGGCCAGCCGAGCTTCACGTTCACCCTGGTGGTGCCGCCGGAGCGCGACCGGCAGGAGGCGTCGCTGATCTTGCAGGCGATGTGGGCGGAGGCGGGCATCACCGCGAACCTCCAGACCCAGGAGAACGTGACGATGTTGCAGTCCGGGCGCAAGGGCGACTTCGAGGCCTACTTCACGTTCTGGAGCGGTCGGCCCGATCCCGACGGCAACGTCTACTCGTTCGCCACGTGCAAAGGCGCCCAGAACGACCAGCACTACTGCAACACGGACGTGGACGCGCTCCTGACCAAGGCGCGGCAGGTGGCGGACTTCGCCGAGCGCAAGAAGCTCTACGGCCAGGCCACCGAGATCATGGCCAAGGAGGTGCCGCGGCTCATCCTGTGGCACCGCCGCGTGTTCACCGGGTTCAGCACGCGGGTGACCGGCTTCACCCCCTATCCCGACGGCATCATCCGACTGCGGGGCATGAAGCTCTCCAACTGAGGCGGCGCCCGCATGGGGCTCTGGCTCTACGTGGCGCGCCGGCTGGCGGTCCTGGTGCCCACGCTGTTCTTCGTCTCGGTGCTGATCTTCTCGCTGCAGCAGCTGTTGCCCGGCGACGCGGCGGTGGCGCTGGCCGGTGAGGAGAACGATCCGGAGGCGGTGGCGGCCATCCGCGCGCGCTACCACTTGGACCGCCCCGTCGCGGTGCAGTACGGCATCTGGCTCGGCCGGGTGCTGAGGGGCGACTTCGGCGAGTCGCTGCGCAGCCGCATCCCGGTGCGCGAGCTGCTGGTCTCGAAGCTGCCGGTCACGGTCGAGCTGGCCTTCTGCTCGATGCTGGTGGCGCTGGGCATCGGCATTCCCGCCGGCATCCTCTCGGCCACCCGCAAGGGCACCGCGGTGGACGTGGTGGCCAACTTCTTCGCGCTCTCCGGTCTCTCGGTCCCGCACTTCTGGCTCGGCATCATGCTGATCTTGCTGTTCGCGGTGCGCCTCGGCTGGCTGCCCGCCTCCGGCTACGTGCCGCCGTGGGAGGACCTGCGCCGGAACCTGACCACGATCCTGCTGCCCTCGCTGGTGCTGGGCACCGGAGTGGCCGGGGTCATCATGCGCCACACGCGGAGCGCGATGCTCCAGACCCTCGGCGCCGACTACGTGCGCACCGCGCGGGCCAAGAGCGTGCCCGAGCGGCTGGTGATCCTGAAGCACGCCCTGCGCAACGCGTTGATCCCGGTCATCACGCTGGGCGCCATCGAGTTCGGGCGCCTGCTCTCGGGCGCGGTGCTCACCGAGCAGGTGTTCGCCATCCCCGGCTTCGGCAAGCTGCTGGTCGACGGCGTGTTCAACCGCGACTATGCCGTCGTGCAGGCCGTCGTCCTCGTCTCGGCCACCCTCTACGTGCTGCTGAACCTGGGCGCGGACGTGCTCTACTTCCTGGCCAATCCGCGCCTGCGGGGCAGCACGTGAGCGCGACCCCGGTCGTGCTGGCGGGCGCGGCCGCCGCGGTGGCGCCCCGGCGACGCTACAAGGCCGCGCGGCAGCTCGCGCGCCGGCCCGCGGCCATCATCGCGCTGCTCGTGGTGCTGGGCTTCATCGTGGCCGCGGTGGCCGCGCCGCGGCTGGCCCCGTACGACCCGAGCGCCATCGACTACAAGGCGCTGCGCAAGCCCCCGTCCGCCGCCCACCGGCTCGGCACCGACGAGGTGGGACGCGACGTGCTCTCGCGGGTGCTGTGGGGCGCGCGGGCGTCGCTGCTGGCCGGGGTCATCCCGGTCACCATCGCGGTGGCGCTGAGCGTGCCGCTCGGCCTGCTCTCGGGCGTGGTCGGCGGATGGATCGACGGCCTGATCATGCGGATCAACGACGCCATGCTGTCGATCCCTTTCCTCATCGTGGCCATCGCGCTCGCCGCGTTCCTGGGCCCCGGCCTCGGCAACGCCATGATCGCCATCGGCATCGCGGCCCTGCCCACCTTCGTGCGGCTGGTGCGCGGCACCGTGCTCGCCATCCGCACCGAGGAGTTCGTGGAGGCCGCCCGGGCGCTCGGCTGCTCCCGGCCGCGCGTGGCGGTGCGCCACATCCTGCCCAACACGCTGCCCCCGCTCTTCGTGCAGGCCAGCATCACGGTGGCCGCCGCCATCATCGCGGAGGCGAGCCTCTCGTTCCTGGGCCTGGGCCAGCAGCCGCCCGCGCCGTCCTGGGGCAGCATGCTGAACGCGGCCCAGCGGTATCTCTCCCAGGCGCCGTGGATGGCCCTCTACCCCGGCCTCATGATCTTCGGGATCGTGATGGCCCTCAACGTGCTGGGCGACGGCCTGCGCGACGTGCTGGACCCGCGGTACCAGTAGAGCGTATGTTCGGGTGGTGAGCGCTCGCATCCCAGGAGGTCGTCCCATGAGCCACGTGTGCATGTCCCCGATCACCGGTCCGAAGGCCTGGCGCGGCGATGCTCTCGCCCGGGAGACCTCGTGGATCGTCACGCTGACCGACGCCGAGATCGCCGATATCGATCGCGCGGTGGCCGTCGCCAAGGCCTCCGGGCTGCCGATGGAGCAGATCCAGCGCGAGCACTTCCCCCTGACCGTGATGCGCAAGCGGCTCGAGCAGGCGGTGGCCGCGATGTACGAGGGCCGGGGCTTCGTGGTGCTGCGCGGGGTGCCGGTGCCGCGTTACCGCGACGACGACGTCGGCCTCATCTTCTGGGGCCTCGGGCGCTACATGGGCGCCCCGCTCTACCAGAATCCGCAGGGCGAGCTGCTCGGCCACGTCTACGATCACGGCCGCACCTACGGCAACATCGACGTGCGCGGCTACGAGACCAACGCCTACCTGCCCTACCACACCGACGCGGGCGACGTGGTCGGCCTGCTCTGCCTGCGCCGCTCACTCGAGGGCGGACTCAGCAGCATCGTCAGCTCCACCACCGTGCACAACGAGATCCTGGCCCAGCACCCCGAGTACCTGGGCCTGCTCTACAACGGCTACTACTACATCCGCCGCGAGGCGGCCCTCACCGAGCGGGGGGTCTCCGAGCGCCCCATCCCGGTGTTCGGCTACCAGGACGGCGTGGTCAGCTGCCGCTACATCCGCAACCAGATCAACGCGGGCGCGGTGAAGCGCGAGGTGCCGCTGACCACCTTCGAGCGCGCCGCCCTCGACTTCATGGACGAGCAGACCCGGCGCCCCGACCTGCGCCTGGACATGGACCTGCAGGCCGGCGACATCCAGTTCATCAACAACTACACGGTCCTGCACTCCCGCACCGGCTTCGTGGACGGGCCGGAGCCCCACCAGAAGCGCCACATGCTGCGGTTGTGGCTGAAGTTCCCCAAGGTGTGGCCGCTGAGCCCGGAGTTCCCCACCCACATGGGGTACAAGCCGTCGAAGGACGTGCCGGAGCTGATCGAAGCCGAGCGGTAGTCACCGCCGGGCCCGCCGCCTCGGACGCCGGCCCGAGCAGCATCGCGTCCAGCCGTCGGTCCGCGGTCGGAGGGCACGCATGCTCGTGCGGTTCTGGGGAACGCGTGGGTCCCTCGCCAAGCCGGGGCCCACCACGGTGCGCTACGGCGGGAACACCTCCTGCGTGGAGGTGCGGCTCGCCGATCGCACGCTCATCGTGCTGGATTGCGGCACCGGCGCGCACGCGCTCGGGCAGGCGCTGCAGTCGGCATGCGCGGGTCCGCTGCGCGGCCACTTGCTGATCACCCACACGCACTGGGATCACATCCAGGGCTTCCCCTTCTTCCAGCCGCTGTTCGTGCCCGGCAACGAGTGGGATCTCTACGCGCCGGGCAGCGGAGGGCAACAGCTCGAAACGACGCTCGCGGGCCAGATGGAGTACACGTACTTTCCGGTCACCCTCGAGCAGCTCGACGCCACCATCCGGTTCCACGACCTGGTCGAGAGCCAGTTCGGGATCGCCCGGGCCCGCATCGTCACCCAGTACCTGAATCATCCGGCGCTCACGCTCGGCTATCGCCTCGAATCCGACGGCGTCACCGTCGTGTATGTCGCCGACCACGAGCCGCACGCGCGTGAGGCCAGTCCCTCCTCGAGCCCGGCGGGCGGCCCCCTGCACCAGGAGGACCAGCGGCACGTGCGGTTCCTGGCGGGGGCCGACCTCGTGATCCACGACGCGCAGTACACCGCCGAGGAGTATCCGAAGCGGATCGGCTGGGGTCACTGTCCCGCGGAGTGGGCGGTGGACTACGCGCTGGCGGCGGGCGCCCGGCGCCTGGCGCTCTTTCACCACGATCCCTCGCGTGACGACGACGCGGTGGACCGTCTGGTGGAGACCTGCCGTGAGCGGGTCCGCGCTGCCGGCGGCAGTCTCGACGTGTTCGGTGCCGCCGAGGGCCAGGCGATCGAGGTGACCGCCTCCGAAGGGACGACCCCATATCCGGTAAGCCCTGGCGACACCGCGCCCGGGGCGCCCGCCAGGCACGGGCCGCTGACGGTGCTGGTGGCCGATGACGACCCCACGATCGTGACGCTGCTGACCGCCACCTTGCGGCAGGACGGCTTCCGGGTGCTCACCGCCGGCGACGGGGAGGCCGCGCTCCGGATGGCGCGCGCGGAGCGGCCGGCCCTGATCCTGCTGGACTGGCGGATGCCGGCGCTCGAAGGGGTCGAGGTCACGCGCGCGCTGCGGAGCGACTCGGACCCCTATCTGCGAAGCGTGCCGATCGTGCTCCTCACCGGCGAGACCGGAAGCGAGAACACCGCGGCCGGCTTCGCTGCGGGCGTGACGGACTACCTGATCAAGCCCTTCAAGCCTCCGTTCGTGCGCGCGCGCGTCCGCGCCTGGCTCGTGCGCGGAGGCGCGCCGGCGCCCGGCACATGACGCGGTCGCGCGAGGCCCTGCTCCGGTCGCCCGCGCGCGCGGCCAGTGTCCTCGCGCTGCTCATCAGCGCCGGGGCGCTGCTCGGGTGGCAGCTCGACGTGCCGCGCCTCCGGGCCATGCTGGCCGGACACGTGGCCATGAACCCGACGACCGCGCTCACGTTCATGCTGGCCGCGGGCTCGCTCTGGACTCTGACCGGGGCGTTCGGCGCGCGGCGCGCCGTCCGGTGGGCGCGGGTGGCCGCGAGCCTGGTCGCGCTCGTCGGGGTCGTCACGATCGCCGGCTACCTCGTGGGCCACAACCTCGGACTGGATCAGCTGCTGTGGAGCGCCCGCCTCGGCGACAACCGGATCGCCCCCAACACCGGCATCAATTTCCTCTTCCTCGGCATGGCGCTGCTGCTGCTCGACTGGCAAACCCGCCGGGGAGCGTGGCCCGCGCAGCTCGTGCTGCTCGTTCCGATCACGATCTCCGCGACCTCGCTCCTCGGTTACGTGTACCGCGTCGGCGCCCTGTACGGCATCGCCCGCTTCATCCCGATGGCGCTGCCGACCGCGATCGCTTTCCTCGCGCTCTCCCTGGGCTCGCTGTGGGCACGCCCGCAGCGGGGCCTCGTCGCGGTGGTGACCGCCGATCACCCGGGCGGTGTCCTGGCCCGCCGGCTCCTGCCCGCCGCCGTCGTCATTCCGCTGTTGCTCGGCTGGCTGAGGCTCGTGAATGACCGCCGCGGGCTCCTGCCGCCCGAGCTGGGCCTGGCCATCGCGGTGGTGCTCACCATCCTGCTATTCACCGTCCTCATCTGGGCGACCTCCCGCTTCCTGAATCGCGTGGACGAGGAACGCAAGGCCGGGGAGGACCGGCTGGTGACCCAGTACGCGACGACGTCGATTCTCGCCGAGGCCCCGACGCTCTCCGACGCGCTGCCGCGGATCCTGGAGGCGATCAGCCGGAGCCTCGACTGGAGCCTCGCGATTCAATGGAGTCTCGACCCCGAGCACCAGGTGCTCCGGTGCGGCGAGACGTGGATCGCGCCTTCCGCCCGCGGACAGGCGCTGGCCGAGAGGAGCCGGGCCACGTCGTTCACGCGCGGCGTGGGCCTGCCGGGTCGCGTCTGGGCGTCGGGACACTCCGCGTGGATCGTGGACGTGCAGCGCGATTCGAACTTCCCCCGCGGGGCCAGCGCCGCCACGGACGGGCTCCATGGCGCGTTCGGGTTCCCGGTGGTCGGCCCCCGCGGATTCCTCGGCGTGATGGAGTTCTTCAGCCCGGAGCTCCGGAACCCCGACGAAAACCTTCTGCGGATGTTCGAGGCGGTGGGCCACCAGATCGGCCAGTTCATCGAGCGCCAGATCGTGCAAGCCGAGCTGGAGCGCGCCAAGGCGGCGGCCGAGGCGGCCACCCAGGCGAAATCCGAGTTCCTCGCTAACATGAGTCACGAGATCCGGACCCCGCTGAACGCCATCATCGGGATGTCGGCCCTGATGATCGACACCCGGCTCGACTCCGAGCAGCGAGAGTTCGCCGAGACCATCCGGACCAGCGGCGATCATCTCCTCGCGCTCATCAACGACATTCTGGACTTCTCGAAGATCGAGTCCGGCATGCTGGAGCTGGAGGAGGCTCCGTTCGACCTGCGGGTCTGTGTCGAGGACGCGCTCCAGCTGGTCGCGCCCCGGGCTCGCGAGAAGCGACTCGAGCTCGCCTATCTCCTCGAAGACGCGACCCCGGTCCTGCTGCGGGGCGACGTGGCGCGCGTGCGGCAGGTCCTGGTCAACCTCTTGAGCAACGCGGTCAAGTTCACGGAAGCGGGCGAGATCGGCGTCTCCGTGCAGGCCCACGAGATCGCGCCGCGGCGGCACGAGCTGCACTTCGTGGTCCGGGACACCGGGATCGGCATCCCCGCCGACCGGCTCGACCGCCTGTTCAGGTCGTTCAGCCAGGTGGACGCCTCCACGAGCCGCCGCTACGGCGGCACCGGGCTCGGCCTGGCCATCTCCAAGCGCTTGACCGAGCGGATGGGCGGTCGGATCTGGGTGGAGAGCGAGCCCGGCAAGGGCTCGGCCTTCCACTTCACGATTCACGCCGATTCGCTCGACGGGCTCGAGGGGGCGCGGCTCGACGACGGCGCGATTCAGCTCGACGGCCGGCGCGTGCTCATCGTGGACGACAACGCGACCAATCGCCGGCTCCTGAAGCTGCAGACCGAGAAGTGGGGCATGTTCAGCCGCGAGACCGATTCACCGGCGGAAGCGCTGGCGTGGATCGGACGCGGGGATCCCTACGACGTCGCGCTGCTCGACTATCAGATGCCGGGCATGGACGGCATCGCGCTCGCTCGGGCGCTCCGGAAGCTGCCCGGCGCGCGCTCGCTGGCCCTCATCCTCCTGTCATCGGTGAACCGGCCGCCCATCGCCGACGAGGCGGAGACGCGCTTCGCCGCCGTGCTCTCGAAGCCCCTGAAGATGTCCCAGCTGCGGGAGGGACTGTGGCGGGCGCTCGGGGAGCATCCCGCTCCCTCGGCCGCGGTCGATCGAGCGGCCGAGCCGGTCTCGTCCGCGGCGGTGCCGCTGCGGATCCTGCTCGCCGAGGACCATCTCCTCAATCAGCGCGTCGCGCTGCGGATGCTCGAGCGACTCGGCTATCGGGCGGATGTGGCCGAGAACGGGCGGGAGGTCCTGGAGCGGCTGACCCGGGCCCCGTACGACGTGGTCCTCATGGACGTGCAGATGCCGGAGATGAACGGCCTCGACGCCAGCCGGGCCATCTGCGCGCGGTGGCCGGCCTCCGAGCGGCCGCGCATCATCGCGATGACCGCCGAGGCGATGGAGGGCGATCGTGAGGTGTGCCTGGCCGCCGGGATGGATGACTACATCGTGAAGCCGGTCCGCCTGGAGCAGCTGCGACGTGCGCTCGGGGAAAGCCGGCCTCTGCCGCCTCGGGCGGCCGCGCGAGCGGGCACCGTTCCGGCATTCGAGGCGGACGAGGTACTGGACCGGAGCGTGCTCCGCCAGCTCGCGGAGGACCTGGGCGGCGCCGACGCGCTCGGGGAGGCCATCCGGGCATTCCTCGGCGCGACGCCGAGACTGCTCGAGACGCTGCGCGACGCCGCCGCGCGCGGCGACGCCGCCGCGATCCAGCGGGCGGTGCACACGCTGAAGGCCGGGAGCGCCATGCTGGGCGCGATCGGCCTGTCGGCCCGCTGTCAGGAGCTGGAGCGCCTGAGCCGGGCGAACGACCTGCGGGACGCGGCGTCGCGGGTCGCCGGCATCGAGGCCCTCTACGGCGCCGTCGAGGCCGGACTGAGGGAGGAGCTCGGCGAGCGTTCGTGAGAGCCCGTGGGCTCGCGTCGCCGCGCCGCGGCCCGGTTGGCGGGTTCACGGCCAGGGGTTTGAGTCGACCACGACGTCACGCTGGATTCGCTCCGGCGGCTGCGCTTCTAGCGCCCGCTGCTGGCCAGCCTGACCGCCGCCCTGCCCGGCTCGGCGGCGCGCCGGCAGCCGCTCGTCCGGGACCGCGGCCTCGAGCCCTCGCCGAATCCCCCGGGCGCGCCCGGTCCAGGTCGACTGCCCGCTGACACCGTTACGTTGGGCCGTAGTCGGTTGCCACCGCAAAGGGGGAATTCACGCGTTTGGGCCTGCTTTGCTCCCCGGCCACGCTGGCACGGGCGCTGCACCCGGCTCCCCACATCGCGCCCGTCCCGGCCTGCCCCGCGCGAATCGCTCAGCAGTGGCCGATCATCTTCGGGAGGGGAAATCAACCATGACGTTGCAAAGCGCCAACGGCTACCTGCTCATCGCCACCGGTCCCGAGTACGCGGTCCTGCGCGCCCCGATCTTCGGTGAGCTGCTCCTGGAGTGGAGGGACAAGGCCGAGTGGCACGCGAGCCGCCCACCGGATGCGCCTCGCTGGGAGATGGAAGCGCGACGAGACGTGGACGCCCTCAAGGGATATCGGCACACCGTGGTCGTTGTCGGTCGCCACACGATCACCTACTGGCCGTGGGAGGTGGTGCGGAAGTGGCGGCTCCTCAACCGCCGGCCCGCTCCCGGACATCAGGGCTGAGCCGGCGGGAGGGCGAGGC
>JADMIO010634694.1_pt1 | contig 12880 bp, 9 predicted proteins | sample 8958161 | NCBI WGS metagenome assembly JADMIO01 (sample SAMN16585339, study PRJNA669376) | soil metagenome | isolation source: Crop rotation soil | place: USA: Cullars Rotation, Alabama | collected 2011 | reverse complement strand
TCATAGTAATTGTAATAATAACTGGCACCTCGCCGTTTAATGCAGTTGAGGATAATGCCCGCCACGCGCACTTCAGAGTTTTGCAAGGTTTGCAGGGCGCGCATGGCGGCTTTGCGTGGAGTCTTTCCGGCCCGGACCGTCAGGCAGATGGTTTGGACCCCTTGCAATACCAGCAACGTGTCGCTCACCGCCTGGATAGGCGCTGAATCGATGACGACCCGATCAAACATCCTGGCAGCTTCTTCAATCAACTTGGCAAAGCGCCCTTGGGCGAGGAGTTCCGAGGGGTTGGGCGCGTGACTGCCCGCTCCAATAAAAAAAAAGTTGGGATGACCTCCACTATTAACGACCTCATCGAGGGCCTTTTGCCCCGTCAGATAATCCGTCACGCCGTAGTGCATCTTGCGGGTGCCAAAGATCGCTTTTTCCACGTTGGGCCGGCGCAGGTCACAATCGATAACCACGGTGCGCAATCCTTGCTGGCAGAGGGAAATGGCGAAATTAACCGAACAAAACGTTTTGCCTTCCTGGGCCATGGCGCTCGTGAAAAGGAAGACCCGCCGGTCTTCGGTGCGGCCGAGCATCGAGAGGGCGGCGCGCAGATTACGAAACGACTCGGCCTCTCCGGAACGGGAACTCTCCTCCACGACCAGTTGTGTTTCGGCGCCGGCCAGGTTGCGTATTTCGGGGATGGTTGCAATGACGGGTTGTCCAAGGATTTCTTCCGCCTGATCCACCGTCTTAAAGGTATTATCGAGCGAATTAACCGCCAGGGCCAGGCCAACGCCAGCCAGTAGACCAAGCAGGAGGCCCCTGGTCAGGATTCCTTTTTTGTCCGGCTTGATTGGATACTTGGGAGGGAAAGCCGTTTCCACGATCCTAACTTTGTAGCTCGCGAGATCCTTGCTCAACGACATCTCTTTGAGGCGGCTTAACACCGCATCATACATCGCCCGATCGGACTGCACCTCACGGCTAAGGACGTTGTATTGAATCGCCTGTTTGTTCAATTCCATCGCCACCTGTTCCTGCTCCTGGAGGGCTTCCTCCAGAGCTTTTTGGGAAGCTTGGGAAATGCTGTAGGCAGTTTCCATGTATTGCTGAACCCGGAGTACCGCATCCGTCAGGTTATCCCGTAATTCGGCCAATTGCGTTTCCATCTGCAAGTATTTGGGATGTTCTGCACGGTATCGCCGCTTTAATGTGGCAAATTCAGATTCTACTTTTGCGATATTGAGTTGCAGGCCTAGGACGGTCGGATCGTTGGCAACCGAATTCAGCGCGAGAAGCGCGATGACGTTTGTTCTCGTTTCCTTAAAAGTTTGATAATCCGCCTCCTGTTTGATTAGCGCATATTTCCCTTCATTTACCTTGGTGCTCAATTCCTTGAGTTTGGGCACGACGATGTTTTGTCGTTCTTCGAGTGAGACCGACTTCGATTCTGCCATATAGTTCTGCAAGGCCATCTCGGATTCATGAAGTTTGGGCTTCAATCGCTCCGCTTCCCGTTGCAGATGTTCGGTAGCCAGATCGGAGGCGGCTGAATCCTGGTCAAAGCCGAGGCGGATAAAATCCCGGATCAGGGCGTTGGCCACCAGCACGGTCACTTCAGGATCGGTGTGCTCGACGGTGACATCAATCAGACGCGTTCCCGACCTCAACCGAACGGTGATCATGCCCTCCAACATTCCTGCCACCTGGTTAGTCGTGAGTTGCCCACCGCCGGGACCAATGAAGCGGGGATTTTCACCGAGCTTGGTGCTGGCGGCCACCCGTTCCAGCAATGAGCGGGTTTTCAGCGTCTGCAGAATTGTGCGGAGAGTTTCGGAACTGCGCAGATCCTCCTGGATCACCCGATCGAACTTCAGGATCTTTTGTTCCTGCTGCTCGACCTGAAGAGTGGCGGTGGCGGCGTAAATATGGGGCGACCGTTGCACATAGACAATCGTCAACAAAGTGATCAAAACAAACACGCTGAGAACAATCCACGCGCGGTCCAGGAGTGTGTGGAAGAGATGGCGCAAATCCATCCCGCGAGCTGGAGTCCCGGGCGCGGCAGCCGATAGCCGTTGGTCAAAAGAAGGTTTCGACATACTTCAAAAGAGTTTGGCGCCCACGTTGATGGTGTCGCCCGGCCGGATCTCAAAGGGAGGCGCTGCATAATTCTTCAAGTCAGCCTCGATCCCAAGATGGTATAGTTTAACCTGCCCCGCTTCCAGCCGTTTTAGAGTGACTTTGCTCGGTGCCGCCAGCCGCGTAAAGCCTCCCGCTTGGGCCACTGCATCCAGCAGCGTCATGTTCTCTTCGCCCGAATATTCATAGATGCCGGGGCGTTGCACCTGTCCCAAAATGGTGAACTTTCGTTTTGAGTATTCAATCACGGCAAAACTGACCTGCGGATTGACGATGAATCGTTTATCCAGAATATCTCGTATCTCGGTGGCAGCCTCTTCGGCCGTTTTCCCGGCAATCGTGAGCACGCCAATCAGTGGCAGGGTGACGGTTCCGTCACTGGTCACTTTCACCCGGGCTTCCAGATCATCCTCCTGGTAAACCTTCAACCAGACCACGTCATTAGGAACAATGACATAATGGTTGGTCGAGGCCGCCACTCGATTGGTCGTGGCGTGGGTCGCAGCCACCGGCCCATTGGTGGGTGCCGGCGGGGATTCAGCGCGCAGCGAACGGATCCCAATCGCCGTGAGCAACAGCACGAAAGCTGTCAGGACGCGCCCAGGAGCGCGGCGTTTACGCCGCTTCACCGTGATTAGCGCTGATGCGTTGGGCTGTTTAATTCTAGTGACGCTCCTCCTCTCCCGCCCTCCGGGCACCCTCTCCTCCATCCGATGGAGGAGAGGGACGGGCAGAGGAGGCGCCAGTTTTCTTGAAACAAATCCGAACATTAAACAGCGCGGTGACGCGTTGGAACAGTGCGGAGCCCGTTGCATGGATCTCGCCGGCAGGATGCCGGCGCTCCCAGAAAGATTTGTCGAACTCATGGAACGTATTTAGTAGGCCCAAGTCAGGGCAACACCCACTCGGTTATTGGAATACTCCGATGCTGCAGTGTTCGAAACCGTTTGTCGATACTGATAAAATCCGGATATCAGTATCCGTGTAGCCAGCGAGTAGTTCACCCCCAGCAGCACCGACCAGTTGTCATCGACGCGCGAGTTCGACGCAGCTGCACCCGCCGAGGAATAGTCGAGGTTTATGTAATTCAGGGTCATGAAACACGCCGTCCGTTCCGCCAAAAGCTGGCTCATGGTTAGGCTCAAGCTGGTGGAGGTGTAATTCTGCCCGGCTAACGACGCGGAGCTCTGTGCGTGACGCCCCCCACCCAGCGTGATCCGGGTACTTTCATTGGGGGCGTACGTTCCGGCCAAATCGAAGACTAGGCTCGCTTCGCCCGGAATGCCGCTACTAAACTGGCGCCATTCAACTCCCACGCTGGCATCGAGTCGGACTAGTTGCGTCACCTCGTACTCGAACCGTGTCCGAACCTGTTCGTAATGTTGGTCGGGGGCGTTCTCCGTTCCTAATAAGCCCACGACACCCCCGAGGCCAACCGTGCTTCTCGGGCTCAGGTGGTAATTCAGGTAGCTCTTTCCCGACCATTCCTTGCTCCCAATGCCTTGTTCCACGTCGGTAATCCGCTGATTCACTGCCGATTCCAGGGAGGTCAGTTCGCTGAACGTGTAATTCAGTTCGAGCGCTGTGAGAAAGACGGTATTTCGGGTTCGAGCACCGATGTCCACCGGCGCCTCAGCCAGTGACTCGACGTCCTGCCGGAGACGGAAGGTAAACCGGTTCAGCGGAAGGAAAAAATTGAGGCGCGCGAGATGCTCGACCGCATCAAAGTCTGAATGTTCTCGGTAAAAGCTTATCCGCGCTGTATAATCGGCGCTCAGTCCCGGGCCGGAAGGCGAGAGCGAATGACCTGCTGCTGTGAGGCGGCTGGCCGTGGGCAGGACACCGCGCCTGGTAATCTCGGGCCCGGAAATCGAATCCGCCGTCTCTCCGACAATGAGGGTTAGAGCGGGTGCAACCACCCCGATCAGGTCGCTGATGCGATGCTCTTCCCGCAAAGTCACGTTATCATCGTAGACCACGCCGGTGGATAATCTTGGCCTCAGATGTAACGATCCATAATCCAAAAAGCCCACCGCCTCATCCGCTTGCGGCGGGCTGAGTGGCTTGTAGTCAACGGCGTGGCACAGGGAAGCTAGGCACGGGACAAAACCCAGGTAAAACGCTCTCCCTTTCACGGTTGCTGAGGGCTCAGTATTTTCATGCTGACCTATCGCCAAAGGAACGGATGCCCGCACGGCCGGTTTGCTCCTGTTGCGGCATCGTGTCTGCCGCAAGCGGATTCGGGCCGGCTCTAAGGAATGTTTCACACTAGGGCGAATGGGTATGAAAGCTCAAGAACTCCGCATCTCTATTCGCGTGCCTCATCACCTCTGTCTGGTATCCAGCGCAGTTAAGGAATTAGGCGCTCTTTCGAAACCATAGTTCCTCATTGCGGCAGGTGCATCGTCTGCACCAACCACCGGCCGCCGGCCCGTCTTCGTCCAACGAGTTACCGCTTTGTGCCAGGCTTCCGCGGCCAGATTGGTGACATGTTCAAATTCGTCTTCCGCAAATCGGCTTTTTCCACAGTAAAATTCCAATTCCATGGGTTGGGAACTGGCACAGACATGGCGGCGATACCAATGCGAACTCTCCGGATCCCGCCCGTGCCAGGTTCTCTCCATGTCATTCAGTCGGACCCTGATTTTATCCATGCCCACTTTCCCGGCCAGGAATTCAAAATTGCTCCAAAGCTGGTCCAGCGATTCACAGAGTTCTGCCTCGATCTCCAATAACTCGGTCAGCACCTTCAGGTAACGCGAATGCCGTCGCAACCGCAGATGGTTTTTCAAAATCGGCAGGGTCGATGTCAGGCTGGGAATCAAGCTTAAGTAGCGCAGTCCCGTAACCAGTGCCACTGCGGCCACCCCGATTAACACAGGCAGGTATCTTCCCGAACTCATGAATATCGCGATGGCAAAAGCCATGGCAACCGTTGAAAACGCGTAAAGCGTCAAGAGCGTGCGCCTCTTGTTCTGGTTACGACCCATGATCCGATGGTGAATGTGATCCAAATCAGCTCTGAACAAGGGCAGCCCTTTGGACGCCCGGCGCAGCAGGGCCAGGCTGGTGTCCACAATGGGGAGCGCCAGCGCCAGCACGGGTGCCATCAAAGCCGCGACGACGGTGCCTTTGTTGGAAGTTTCAATGGAGATCAGGCCGATGAAAAACCCGATGAAATAGGCCCCGCCATCGCCCAGGTAGATTTTCGCAGGTGGAAAATTGAAACGTAGAAAACCGAGCAGGGCCCCGAGAATTCCCACACACAACAACGAGTAAAACCCGCCTTCCATGGAAAGACCCACCCACGCCAGTAACCCCATCATCATCACCCCGATGCCGCCGGCCAGTCCATCGATGCCATCGATCAAATTGATTAGGTTCGTCATTGCCACCAGCCAGAGCACCGTCACGACAAATCCCCATTGCAACAGCGGGATTTCCGACAAAAATGGTATTCTAAAATGTTCGATGCGGACGCCCAAAAAGTAGGCCGTGCTGGCGAGCAGAATCTGGAAGAGCAGTTTGCGCTTGGCCCCGAGTGCGCGGAAATCATCAACGATCCCCATGGTGAACATCCCCAGCGAACATCCGGCAATCGCCCAGAATTTGAGGGAGCGCAACGGCGCGCCGTGGTAAGCGATCAGCGCTGCGATGCAGACGGCCAGAAACCCGCCCACGATGCAAATGCCGCCCAAACGCGGAATCTTTTCAGTGGACGGATCGTGATGAAATTCCGTGGCCCGGCCGAGCACCCTGGAGGTGCCGTAATGCCGATGAAGTATCACGGAGATCGCGAGAGAGATTAGAAGTCCCAATATGCCACAGGGCAGCATGTATGATTCGGCGACGTTCATGTTCAAATCCCTTGTGTAAGCGAGTTTACAGCCCACAAGTCATGGAAAACTTGCGGGGAAAAATTGCCCTTTGTAGTAACTGGCTGGCGGGTTGAGCAACCAATTACCTTTTCGCGTCGCGGAGGGTGCTCGAAGCGACGCCTCTAAATCAAGAGAATTCGTTTGGCTAGCAAATTCTTCTGCTCACGAATTCCCGGCGGACAGCCAATCTCATGGATTTGGTATTATGAATCGGTTTCCGCAGTTGCCGGACCATCCTTCATGAGCCGAACGCCAGCTCCGAGCGGGGATGTGTTCAGAGGAGCGCGGCGTTCACGCCGCTTCAACGTTAGTCGCAGTGACGCGTTGGACCATTGGAGTCCGTTGGAAGGCGTGTGAAACGGCGTAAGGCGCGACGCTCCTGCACCTTTCCACCGTGCTCTCTGCAAACGAAATAGCTTGAAAAGAGACACCTGAACCTCCTACGGTTCGTCAATCGAAGGCTAAACCTTGCCCGTCTTTTCCCGCGAGAAGCTGTTTATTCTGGTGGAGGTTTTCGTTCGAACAAAAAACAGGAATGGCCAATTTCCAACTAAGTTGAGCCGGATGGAAATGCGCCAGTGAGTATCTTGGAGACTCTCGCAGTGGGAGTCCAAAGGCGGCAGCTTGTCCACATTCGTAGCCGAGGTGACGAGGCTCAGATCTCCTGGAGTGCGCGCAACTTGTCGCCGCTTTTACTGCTGGCAGACTTGTCGGCCAGCGAGAGCGCGTCGAGCGCCCGCCTTTCCGCCCGAGGTGACGTTTTGCCCATTCAACGGCGACGGACGCCTACGCAAAGCGGTGAAAAGTCACCACACTCCAGGTTGGCATGACCATCCTTGGCCTGACCGCTGACCGCTCCGCGCTCCGCGCTTTTGAATCTTTTCAAGTGTCCGCCCTCAAACATCGCCTCACGAACCTTGACCTCTTGCGCGGACTCGCTGCGTTGCTTGTTTGTGCGGGCCACCTTCGCGCCTTTCTTTTCGTGGACTTTGGGCAAGTTACTTCCCCCGGGATCTTCGACCGCATGTTCTACTTCGCCACTGGGCTTGGACATCAGGCCGTTGTGGTCTTCTTTGTCCTGAGCGGCTACCTTGTCGGCGGCAGCGTGCTGACGGCGTATCAATCCGGGCGCTGGTCATGGACACAATACGCTCTCCGTCGAATGACCAGGCTCTGGGTGGTCCTTGTGCCCGCGCTGCTGCTGACCCTGCTGCTCGACAGTTTGGGTCGCCACTGGGCTCCGGCCGGTTATTCGGGGGCTTGGGCCGCACTCTACAGTTCCGGCCCGGCTCCCAGCGCTCCCGCGGATCTGCGAGCTACCACCTTTTTTGGAAATGCAGTCTTCCTCCAAACCATCCAAGTCCATACCTTCGGAACCAACGGCCCGTTGTGGAGTCTGGCCAACGAATTCTGGTACTACGTTTTGTTCCCTCTGCTGTGCGGAGTCTGGTTCACCCTCCGCTCTCTATCCTTGGACTGCGGTGACATGTCAGCGCTTGCCATGGGCGGGAATCGTCACGACGCAGCCAGCCCTGCGACCCAGCCTTCTAATTTCAGGTTTTCAACTTCTAGCTTTCAGCTTTTTAGAGCAGCGCTTCCGGCCGTCCTTCTCGCCGCGTTGCTTTGGTGGCTTCCGGGCAGAATCGTCTGGCTGGGTCTCATTTGGTTGTTTGGCGTGGGGGCTTTTTGGATGGGGCGCAGTGAGCGGGTTCACCGAGTTTCTGGTCACCCCGCATTGCTGATTTCGACCGGAATCCTGGCCTTGGGCTCTTTGGTCGCCAGCAAGACCACTTCAATTCTTGGCACCGATTACGCCATCGGCCTCCTCTTCGCCCTTTGGGTGATCGGCCTCGCCTCCATCAACCCTCAATTGCCAATTCTCAAGCGCGTGTCCTCCGGGCTTTCCGACATGTCCTACACCCTCTACCTTGTCCATTTCCCCGTGCTCGCTTTTATCTTCTTTTGCTTTTTCGAAGGCAGGCAGTTGGCGCCTGGCCCAAAGAGCTATTTCTGGTTTGCTGCGTTGCTCAGTGGCGCCGTGGTTTTGGGGGCCGGTTTGTGGTTCTGCTTTGAGCGCAACACAGATTGGTTGCGCAAGCGATTCGAGCAACTGTTGGTTGGGCGGCTCGTGTCAGAACCAGAAATGGCCGGTTGAGTGCTGGATTTCTTTTAAGATGATTCTCCTCGTTACTGGATCGTCTGGCCTCATCGGCTCTGAAGTCGTGGATTACTTCAGCCGCCTCGGCTGGGAAGTTCACGGCGCGGACAACAACATGCGCGCCCATTTCTTCGGCCGCGGTGGCGACACCCGCTGGAACCAGCGCCGCCTCCAGGCGCTGCATCCAGGCTTCCGGCATTATGAGCTGGATATTCGCGATCGCGCCGCGGTTGGCTCCATGCTCCAGGCTCTTCGGCCTTCCGCCCTCGTCCACACCGCCGCCCAGCCCAGCCACGACCTCGCCGCGTCGCGGCCATTTGATGATTTCGACACCAACGCTGTCGGCACCCTCAACCTGCTCGAGGCCACCCGGCAGCACGCTCCCGGTTGTGCCTTCGTCCACATGAGCACCAACAAGGTCTATGGCGACCGTCCCAATTCCATTCGCCTCAAGGAACTTTCCACCCGCTGGGATTACGATGACAAGACGTACGCGAATGGCATCCCGGAAACGTTGTCTATTGACCAGAGCAAGCACAGCCTGTTTGGCGCGTCCAAGGTGGCGGCCGACGTCATGGTGCAGGAATACGGGCGCTACTTTGGCATGAAGACCTGCTGCCTGCGCGGCGGTTGCCTCACCGGCCCAAATCACAGCGGCGTCGAACTGCACGGTTTCCTCAGCTACCTCATCAAGTGCAACGTCCAGGGCCGCACCTACAAGGTCTTTGGCTACCAGGGCAAACAGGTGCGGGACAATATTCATTCGCTTGACGTAGCCCGGTTCATCCATGCCTTTGTCGAGCAGCCGCGCTCCGGCGAGGTTTACAACATCGGCGGCGGCCGGGCCAACAGCGTGAGCATCCTTGAGGCGTTCGACCGGATCGCGGCCCTGAGCGGGAAGAAGATGCAGTTCGAATACCTAGACAAAAACCGGGAAGGGGACCACATCTGCTACATCTCGGATCTGAGCCGGGTGAAATCGCATTACCCCGGCTGGGACATCACCAAGTCACTCGACGCCGTCTTTGAAGAAATCCACCGCGCGACCAATGCTGATTGAGTCCCCGCTCGCCGATGAGAGCTCAACCTTCGATTTTGGACCCACTCCCTGCTCCATGCTCTGCGCTTTCGCTGACCTCTGACCTCTGTCCTCTTACCATGTCTGACGTTCCCGAACTCATCCTCGCTCCCGGCCGCGCCGACCGCCAGTACTGGCGCGACCTCTGGCGCTATCGCGAGCTGTTCTACATTCTCGCCTGGCGCGATCTCTCCGTCCGCTATAAGCAGACCGTTATCGGAGTGGCTTGGGCGCTCATTCGTCCGCTTTTGACGATGTTCGTATTCACCTTTGTCTTCAGCAAGGTGGCCAAGCTCCTGGCACCCGGGGACGTGCCTTATCCGATTCTGGTGTTTGCCGCTCTACTTCCCTGGCAGTTTTTCTCGACAGCTTTGAGTGAATCCAGCAACAGCCTCATCACGAACAGCAACCTTATCTCAAAAATATACTTTCCCCGGTTGATTATTCCCGCAGGGGCCGTGGTCACGAGCTTTGTTGATTTCCTGATTACCTTGATCCTCATGGCCGCGCTGATGGCTTGGTATCAGTTTCTCCCCGATTGGCGGCTATTTCTGTTTCCTGCTTTCGTCATTTTAGCTTTTGCTTGTGCCTTTGGAGCCGGTCTCTGGCTGGCCGCCTTAAACGTGAAATACCGTGATTTCCGTCACATCGTCCCGTTCCTCGTCCAGTTCGGCCTCTACGTTTCTCCCGTTGGCTTCAGCAGCACGATTGTTCCTGAGAAATGGCGGCTGCTTTACTCCTTTAATCCGATGGTCGGTGTCATCGATGGCTTCCGCTGGTCTCTGCTGCACGGTGCGATCCCGTTTCCCGGCTCTACATTCCTTGCTTCCTTGCTGATCAGCTTCGTCCTCTGTCTGACTGGGCTCTGGTACTTCCGTCGCACCGAAAAAACCTTTGCGGATGTCATCTGATGGAATCGCAATTTCAGCCTTTTAGCTTTTCAGCCTTTCAACTTTTTGGTTCATGAGCGATTGGCTCATCAAAGCCGAGGGACTCGGCAAGAAATATTGCCTGCAGCATCAGGCGCAGGGCCAGCGCTACACCGCCCTCCGCGACGTTATCGCAGAAAAAGCCACTAGCTTTTTCAAAAGTCGAAAGTCAGAAGGCAGAGGTCAGACCTCTGATCTCCGACCTCTGACTTCTGTTCATGCGTCTCCAGCGCAGGAGGACTTCTGGGCTTTGAGGGACGTCTCTTTCGAGATCAAACGGGCAGAAGTCGTGGGCATCATCGGACGCAACGGGGCTGGCAAAAGCACGCTGCTAAAGGTCTTGAGTCGTATCACCGAACCGACAGAAGGCCGGGTGACGTTGCGAGGACGCGTGGCGAGTCTTCTGGAGGTGGGCACTGGCTTTCACCCCGAACTGACCGGCCGCGAGAACATTTTCTTGAATGGCGCCATCCTTGGGATGACGCGCGCCGAGATACGGAAAAAGTTTGATGAGATTGTGGCCTTTGCCGAGGTGGAGAAGTTTTTGGATACCCCGGTCAAACGCTATTCCTCTGGCATGTATGTGCGGCTGGCGTTCGCGGTGGCGGCGCACTTGGAACCGGAAATTCTGATCGTTGACGAAGTACTAGCTGTGGGTGACGCGCAATTTCAAAAGAAATGTTTGGGGAAGATGCAAGAGGTCAGCAGCGGAGGAAGAACCGTCTTGTTTGTGAGTCACAATATGGCTGCGGTCCATAGTCTCTGTTCAAGGCTGCTCGTGTTTTCTGCTGGCCGAGTCGCATTTGCGGGATCCTCGGTAGAAGGGATTGGCCATTACCTTGCACCTGCCAAAGGCACAAAGGGGGTTTCGCGCCATCTTCGCAAAAATGGCCGTCCAACAATCACCCGTGCCTCGTTAGAATTGAATGAAACCGTCGTGTCTGTGGTCCTCGAAATCTCATCTGAGCTTTCTTGCCGGGTGAGTCTGGAGATCAGGCTTCTTGATAACTTAGGCGGACCAGTCGGCTTCGCGTCTGCCGGTCTTCTTGATCCAAATCGTATTATTCCGGTTGACAGCGGCATCACCTGCGTTCGGTGTCGCTTCTCGCCTTCACAACTGGCAAACGGCAGCTATCGGTTGGCGGTGGCCATTGCGGCGCCTATGGTTTCCGTGTTTGATTCTGTCGAAGAGGGTTTGGAATTCCATTTTGAGAGAGTGGCAACGAACGGGATGCAGCGCGTCCTTGAACAAGGGTGGGGTTATGGATGCTTCGAATTACCCCTTTGCGTGGACTCTGTGTCAAAACTCTAAACAGAATTTATTCTTATGTTATTTGGTCGTCTGTTGCCACGTTCCTTCAAATTGTTAGTCCGTGAAAGATTACTCAATTACTACCAGATACCATGGAATCGGCACGGTGTGCCACATGTTCTTGGAGAGTACCTTCGGGGATGTGGCGAAATAACGCTCATTGACGTTGGTGCATCTGACGGTGAATTCGCAGAGAAATTGAAGCAACTTTGCGCAGTCAGGAAAGCCCTTCTCATCGAACCGCAGCCTTCGCGTTGCGAAGAACTTGAGAGGAGATTCTCCGCGCGAGACTTTAAGGTCGTGTGTGCCGCAGCTGCTGATCGGCGAGGAACTCTCGAATTGGAAATTCTAAACTGGGATTATAGCTCCTCTATCCTCAAGGTGCGCCGGGATCTTCCAGCAGTAAACGCACGCATGGACTTGGGGGTTCGCGAGGTTGTCCCTTGTCGCATGGATACTTTAGACCTGCTTTGCGAGGAACAGCAATTTCTTGACCCGGTTGACTTGCTGAAAATTGACGTTCAGGGCGCAGAGCATCTTGTGCTCACTGGGGCGATCAAACTCCTAAAGCGGACATCTGCCATTTGGACGGAACTATCATTTCAACAACTTTATGAGGGCTCAGCCAAGATTGAAACCATTGTCAGTATCTGCCGCGAAAACGGCTTCGTCCTGAAAGGTATTTCAGAAGCATTTAGGGGAGCGAACGGTGAACTATTCGAAGCAGACGCTCTTTTTGTAAGGTCATGAAACACTTTAATCTGCTGCGCAGCGGTTCAAAATTTTTACTGCTGCAATACATTGGGAAGATTCCATCAAGACGAATAAGAATTTATTTTTATCGAAATCATTATGGGATGAAGATTGGCGCGGACACGGTTATCTACAACTCATGTGAAATCCGAAGCCCTGAAAACATTTCAATAGGGAATAATTGTGCCATTGGAGACCAGTGCGTCCTAGATGGTCGTGCGGGACTAACCATTGGCAACAATGTTAATTTGTCAACAGCAGCATGGCTGTGGACGAATCAGCATGATCCACAGGATCCGGACTTTGGCCTCAAGTGCGGTCCGATTGTCATCAAAGATTATGCTTGGGTTAGTTCGCGTTCTTCTGTCTTGCCGGGTGTCACGATTGGGGAGGGCGCGGTGGTCGCGGCCCATGCGGTCGTGACCAGAGACGTTGCGCCTTACACAATTGTCGGCGGTGTGCCAGCAATAAAAATTTCCGATCGATCCCGTGACCTCCGGTACAAATTAATCCCAAGTATGCCGTTTTGGTGAACTCTAAGATAATGCCGGGTGTGATTAAAAGTGGGTGAGAAAAAAGCGAGAATATCGAGGAAATATGCTGTACAAATTTAGCCACTTCGCTAATTACCATCGGGAT
>JADMIO011413750.1_pt1 | contig 12881 bp, 4 predicted proteins | sample 8958161 | NCBI WGS metagenome assembly JADMIO01 (sample SAMN16585339, study PRJNA669376) | soil metagenome | isolation source: Crop rotation soil | place: USA: Cullars Rotation, Alabama | collected 2011 | reverse complement strand
AGGTGAGCCAGTGTGATTACATTTGCGGCCTAACTGTGGCCAGTCCAGTTACGCTGGAGTCACTAGTATTTAGGTGACACTATAGAAGCGGCCGCGACAACTTGTCCACGTGGAATTCTAAGCTTAGGATCCCAATGTGCTGGAAAGGAGAATCCTTTCCAGAGCAGCGCAGGCGGTATGACCGCTGAATCTTTTGCCCGCAAAAGCGCCGGCTCGCTGCTGGCGGATCAGCTCAACCAGTTGGCCGGCAATCTTATCAAAGGCGTGGATATCAATTTCGATGTGGTGTCGGAAGACGATTACAGCAGCGGCGAAAGGCTGAACCGGACCGATCTCAATGTGGCCCTGTCGAAACGCCTGTTGAACGATCGGCTTACCGTGACCGTGGGCAATAACTTTGAGCTGGAAGGGCCGCAGCAGGCCAATAACCAGGCCAGTGCGCTCGCCGGCAGCATTGCCGTGGAGTATAAGCTTAGCAAGGATGGCCGTTACCAGCTCAGGGCCTATCGCAAAAACGGTTACCAGGGCGTGATAGAAGGCTATGTGGTGGAAACAGGCGTGGGCTTTGTCATCACCCTCGATTACAACCGGTTTAAGGAGCTTTTCCACAGCCGGAAAGTGCGCAAGCAAACACTGACCCCCCGCAAGAAAAAGAAAAAACAGTCGCCACCCGATAATACCAATCCATGACAGGCATACGAAAAATACTATCCTATGGGGTGCTGCCTGTGATGGCCTGCTGGTTGTTTTCGTGCAGCAACCTCAAATACCTGCCCGCGGGCGATGCGCTGTACGATGGCGCCAAAGTAACCGTAAAAGCGCCGGGACTGAAACCCAAAAGAAGAAAGGCGCTGGCCGAGCAGATGTCGGCCCTCACCCGTCCCAAACCCAATTCGAAGATACTCGGCATGCGTGTTCGCCTGTATGCCTATAACATCGCCGGTCATCCTAAAAAGGAAAAGTCGCCGCGCGGCTGGCTCAAAAACAAGGTAGGGGAGCCGCCGGTGCTCCTGAGCGATCTCGATTTGCAACGCAACATACAGGTATTGAAAAGCGCCCTTGAAAACAGCGGCTTTTTCCGCGATTCGGTCAATGGCGATACGTCGGTAAAAAACCGGGTGGCCACCGCGCACTATGATATCGATGCCGGGCCCCGCTACCATTACCGCAATACAGCCTATAAGGTCGACAGCAGCGATATCGGTAAGGCCCTGGCCGCCGCGGCGTCCCATTCGCTGCTCAAACCCAAACGCCCTTTTACCCTGGCGCGGATAAAGGCCGAGCGCGAACGGGCCGACAGCAGCGTAAAGGAAAACGGCTTTTACTTTTTCAATCCCGATTTCCTCGTGGCGAAAGCCGATACCGCCGTGGGCGGCCATAGTGTGGACCTTACCATGCGGCTCAAGCCCGGCCTGCCTTCCACTACCCTGCAATCATACAAGATCAATAATATATACGTGTTTGCGGGATACAGCATCGGCGCCGGCGGCGAGCCCGATACCACGCTCACCAATGCAACGCAGTACGCAGGGCTGAACATTGTCGATAAACGTCATTTATATAAGCCCTTGCTATTCGGCCAGTCTATCCTGTTTACGCCCGGCGATGTGTACAAACATTCCCTGCACGATAATTCGCTCAACCGCCTGGTGACCCTCGGCCTGTTTAAATTTGTAAAGAACCGTTTTGAAATAGCGCCGGGTGTCGACTCGCCAAAGCTGAATGTATATTATTATCTCACGCCGATGCCAAAGAAGTCGATCGACTTCGAGGTAACGGGCACCACCAAGTCCAACAACCTGGCGGGCTCGCAGGTATCCATTGGCTGGAAAAACCGGAATGCGTTCAAAGCCGGTGAACAACTATCGGTTAACCTGGTCGGTGGTTTTGAAGTACAGTACGGCGGTTCCCTGAGCGGTTTCAATACCTATCGCGGCTCCATCGAAAACAAGCTATCGATACCCCGCTTTATCGTTCCTTTCCTGGACCTCAATACAAAAAGCGGTTTTGTGCCCAAAACCAATATCCTGCTGGCATACGATGTGCTGAACAAGCAAAAGCTGTTTACCTTGTATTCACTGCGCGCTTCGTATGGCTATTCCTGGAAGGAATCGGCCAACAAGGAGCATGTGCTCAATCCCATCAGCATCCAGTTTGTGCATCCTTTCGATGTGACGCCGCTGTACAACGACAGCGCCGCCAAATACCCCACGCTCAAACAAGCCATCGAGCCGCAGTTTATCCTGGGCACCACCTATAGCTATACCTATAACCCCCTGTCGGGGAAAAACGTACAGACAGGCTGGTATTTTAATGGCAATGCCGATATCTCGGGCAACCTGGCGGGGCTTGTCATCGGCAAGGCGGCTACCGGTAAAAGACAGGTATTCGGGTACGATTTCTCGCAATACCTCCGCGCCGACGTAGACCTGCGGCGCTATATACAAACCGGTAAAAACGGTGTATGGGCCAGCCGTATCCTGGCCGGTTTTGGTTTTCCTTACGGCAACTCCACCGCGCTTCCTTTTATAAAACAGTATTTCGTGGGCGGCAACAACAGCGTGCGTGCTTTCCGGAGCATGGCCGTAGGCCCGGGCACCGTGAGCCCGCCGGGTCTTGGCTCCACGGGTTTTTATCCCAACCAGACAGGCGATATCAAGCTTGAGCTCAATACCGAGCTACGGGCCAAACTGTTCAGCATTGTACGCGGCGCTATTTTTATCGACGCCGGCAATGTATGGCTGTACAACAAGGACACGGCCCAGGTAGGTGGCGAGTTTACCCGCCATTTCCTGCAACAGCTTGCCGTAGGCACCGGCGTAGGCCTTCGCTTCGATGTGTCCTTCCTCGTGCTGCGCCTCGACCTGGCCATGCCCCTCCGTGTTCCCTATTTCCCCGAAGGCCAGCGCTGGGTCATCAACAAAATCGATTTCTCCGATCCCCAGTGGCGGCGCGATAACCTCATACTGAACCTCGCCATCGGGTACCCGTTCTGAGAATTACCCTACATCACGTATCGGCGACCTTTCATCACAAAACCCGGTAACCTACGAATTAATTCGTTAATCTTACGCCGCAGTTTGCGCACCCCTTCAGCAAAACGACAAACGATGAAAAGGTCCTTACTATTCGTTCTTTTCCCGGCAGCCCTGCTTATACTGCCCGGGTACACGTTTTCACAAACAAAAATAAAGTTATCGGGAACGGTGTCCGACAGCAGCAAACCGCTGGCGCTGGTGACGGTGCGCCTCTTTAAAAAAAATGCCCCTGTTGCCCTGCAAACAACCTTGTCAAAAGAGAACGGAAGCTTCCAGCTCAATAAACCGGATTCGGGCAATTATACGCTGTCGTTTACACATACCGGCTTTGCCGAAAAACGGGTGAATATTACAGTGACTTCCTCCGCGGCGGATATGCTGGTGGACCCCGTGCAAATGTCGGGGGCAACGGGTATGCTTAAAGAAGTGGTGGTAACCTCGCAACGGCCTATGGTGGAACAGTCGGACGATAAGATCGTTTTTAACGTGGAGGACGATCCGGGCAATAAAACAGAAACGGCCATCGATATATTGCGGAAAACGCCTTTTATAACCGTCGATGGGGAGGATAATATAAAGGTAAACGGGAACGGCAATTTTAAAGTGCTCCTCAACGGCCGGGAAACGTCCATGTTCGCCAGGAATGTAAAAGAGGCATTAAGAGGATTTCCCGGGGCCATCATTTCAAAAATAGAAGTGATAACGACGCCTTCCGCCAAATACGATGGCGAAGGAATAGGAGGGCTGATCAATATCATCACAAAGAAAAAGGTGGTGGGGTACAACGGCACCCTTTCTTCTTTTTCGAGGACCAGCGATAAGATGAACAATTTCTCCATCAATGGAAACGCCAAAACCGGCAAGGTCGGGCTCAGCGTTTTTTTCAATACAGGGATTACCGACCCGGTGCTGCAGCACAACACCAATGTCACCACCCCGTCGACGCAGGACGTGTATAAAAAAAGGACCCTCGACGGAAACCAATACGCCAGTTCGGGCTGGAGCTTTGGCAATGCTGAACTAAGCTGGGAGGCCGACAGCCTTAACACCATCAGTTTGTATACAAACATCGATAGCTGGTCGAATAAAACCGTGACCGATCAAACCATCACCACCGATTTTGCCGCCGAGCCTTCCTCCGTGAGCTATTACAGCCTTAATAACAAGGTCAGTAACCCCGGCGTGAATGTGGGAAGCGATTACATAAAACATTTTAAAAAGAATAAAGAAAGGGAATTCAGCCTCCGGTTTCTCGGCGAGTTCGGCAAAAACGATGCTAAGCTGAACAGCTCCCAGGATAATCCCGTGACCGATCGTTACCTGGTCAACAACAGCCATGCCATCAACAACCAGTACACCCTCCAGGCCGATAACAGTATCCCGGTAAGCAAAAACAGTAAGCTCGAAGGAGGCGTAAAAGCCATCTTGCGCCGCGCCAGCTCCAACTTTGAAAGCCTTGTCAAATACAACGCCGCGGATGATTATAAAGTGAATCCTGCCAACACCGATTATTTTAAATACGCACAGGATGTATTCAGCCTGTACGGCATGTACAACCTTAAACTAAAAAAATCAAGCTTACGGCTGGGCGCGCGCGTGGAATACACCGATGTGAACGGCAGCTTTATCTCATCCAATACACAGGTAAAGAGCAGCTATATTACGGTGCTCCCCAATATTCAATACACCAACCGGGTGAGTAAGGTAACCACCCTGGTGCTGGCGTATACAAAAAGATTGCAGCGGCCTTATATCTGGGATCTCAATCCCTTTGTCAACAACAACGACTCGCTGAATATTTCATTCGGCAATCCCGATCTCGGCCCCCAGACCACGCATGTGCTGTCCAGCCAACTGAGGTATGCCAAAGGGAATACGTTTATAGGCGTCAACGTCGACGGGACCTATAGCAACAATAAGATACTGCAATACGCCTCTTTTGATCCGAAGACGGGCGTCACCAAAACAACCAGCCTGAATATCGGGCGGGAGCTTCAATCCGGCCTGAGCCTGAATTTCAGCACGAAGATTACGCCCAGGTGGGGCCTGTTTATAAGCGGATCACTTCGCTATATCACGGTAAAAAATAATTCCGATGTATCGCAGTCCAACAGTGGCTTTGGCGGCAATTTCAACCTGAACATGAATTATAGGTTTACCGATAAGTTCACCGTAAGCAATTACCTGGGCTTTTGGAGAGATGCCCAGACCATTCAAACCACCTACCCCTTCAGCACCTGGCACAACATTGCCTTTAATTACAAAATATTTAAAAACAAGATCAATATTTCGGTACGGGCGATAAACTATTTCGAAAAAACGCACGACTTCGAAACGATCACAAAAGACAAGAACTTCTACAACAGCAATATTACCCGCCAGATCAGGCGCGGCGGCGTACTGGCCCTTACCTGGAATTTTGGAAAGCTCACCGAAAACGTATCGAAAAAGAAAGGCGTGAACAATGACGATATCCTTACCAAACCTGCAGCGCCAACGGGTAATTAGAAGGGGGCGTTATTTGCGGCCCTCAATACCCACCGTCTGCTTTACCCCGGTCATAATCGATTTCCAGATCATATTGAAAAATGACCGGGTCGTGTCGCGTGTATAATCGATCGCCTCCTGCCGCGGCATTCCCTTGTCCTTCCGCCCGGGGTTGGCGTCCTTTACCACGAGGTTGGCAATCAGGCTTACCAGCTTTTTCTCTTTCAGCTTTTTTTCTTTGGTGTCTTTTTTCAACACCGATATTTTTAAATCGTTGTACAGGAAAGTCAGCTTCCCATGGCTTGTATAGTTATTGCAGTCAAGCGCAAAGTCCAGGTCGCGGATAGTTCCCTTATCCACCTGCGCCAGCGCCATCGGCCGCAGCAACGGGTTCAGCCTCGGGGCGTCAAACCCGCTCAGCGTTCCTTTTACCGTAAACCGCCCGTCGGCGTCTTTTAACTTTAATACGATAACGGCTTTCAGCTTCGCCATATTTAAAAGCCGTGTATTGAAATACAGGGTGCACACATTGTCGGCCGCCAGCAGCGAATCGATATTGGTGAGCCGGTTGAATACAACGGTGGAATGATAGAATTGCAGGCGGCCGCTCGAATCGGAACGCGCGTTCCTTTCCTTGTATTCTATAAAGGCATCGGGCGCCACCACCTTATCCACGCAATAAGACACCGGCAGTTTCATCAGGATCTGGTGCGGGAACCTGCCCACCATGCTTTTGCCGGCATGCGGGTAGCTCAGGTCGCGGTATATGTTAAACCGCCCCCGGCCGATAAAAAGCGTGTCCGCAAAAATAACGCCGTTCATCAGTTGCGGCAGGTTGAGGTGCGTAAGCGAAATGGTGCCGCAATGAAAATCGAACCGGTCGGTTTGGACGCCCGAGGCCCGCATCGTGGCGTCTTCTCCCAGGAGGGGTACCACTTTAAAATTGTCGATGGTGAGTGAACGGCTGGCTGTATTGAAACCGATGGTATCTGCCGTATAGTGATAAAACCCTCTTTTATCGGCAACAACAAGCTGGTGAACATTCACATCGCCCCGGCGGGCAAACAGGAAACGGCTGGTATCGCTTACGCTGCTGCTGTCGATCAGTATATCATACAGGTGCAGCGAAATGGCCGCGCCTTTCACCCGCTGCTCGTCGTTGATAAAATCCACGTAGGAGAGTGATGTATTGTCAAGCGATACGGTATCGGCTTTTATATGGCGCAGTTTATTGAGTAGTTGCAGCAGGGTCTCCTGCAACGAAGGATTTTTAACGCTGCCCGAATTGCCCCTTGAACGGGCATGGTATAATACAATCCGGGCATCGCTGATGTTGATGCGCCCGCCTTCTATTTCCTTGTTTAAAACGGCTTTGGGTGTTTTTACGCCGCTGATCTGCAACTGGGGTATGGTAATGCCCACCATGAACGCCGGTGCGTTCTGGCGGTCATCATACAACTGCCGGTATTTGGCCGTATCGGGTATCAGCCGCAGGTTGGTCACCGAAAGATTACCCGCCACTTCGTCCACAAACAGGCTATCGTATTCCACCGTGTACAAACCGTTCGAATTTTTGTACAGCAGGTTGCTCACCTTGTGCTTTATCAGCCGGTATTTAAAATAATTCCAGCCGCCGGTGACGAGGGCCGCCAGGGCCAGTACGATGGCCACGGTAACCAATAGCCTTCGCCCACCGCTTTTATTTTTTTTCATAGTAAGATCATACCACCTTCTCGGGTATTGTTGTTTTGTCTGTTATTACTTCCACATGGTGCTCCTGTTTATCATTGACAAGCGTTATACAGGCGCGGGGCTCCTGCCGGCCATCGGTGACGACGATAAGCCGGCTGCCTTTCTCTCCCGAAAGTACGAAACGGATATGGTACATGGTTTCCATATACCGGTAATGGACCACTACCTGTTTCCAGTCGGGCGGCAAACAGGGTTGCAAAAATAGCTGCCCGTTTTCCACGCGCAGCCCCAGGAAGGAGGTGGTGATAAGTTGGTACATCCAGCCGGCCGAGCCTGTATACCAGGTCCATCCCCCGCGGCCAACATGGTTTTTGGCTTCATATACGTCGGCAGCGATGACATAAGGCTCTACTTTGTAAATATCTTTCGCGGCAGCGTCGCGGCCATGACGAACGGGGTTGATCATCGACAGCAGCTCCCAGGTCCGTTCATGGTCCTGCAGGGTCGCAAACGCCATGATGGCCCAGATGGCCGCATGCGTATATTGCCCGCCGTTTTCACGAACACCCGGTACATACCCTTTTATATAACCGGGGTTCAGCGGCGATGTATCGAAAGGCGGGTCGAGCAGGCGGATAACGCCGTTTTTCCGGTCCACCAGTTTTTCGTTGAGCATATCCATCGCCCTGCGGGAGCGTTCGGCCCTGCCGGCGCCGGAAAGCACCGACCAGCTTTGGGCGATGGAATCGATTTTGCATTCGTCGTTGCGTTCGCTGCCCAGGGGCGTACCGTCGTCGAAGAAAGCGCGGTTGTACCAGTTGCCGTCCCACGCATGTGCGTCCGCGTTGGCTTTCAGCTTTTCGGCTGCCGCCCGGCATTTGGTGGCGAAAGGGACATCCTTATGCCCTTCGGCCAGTGGGGCAAATTGCAACAGCACATCGTACAGGAAAAACGCCAGCCAAACGCTTTCCCCCTTGCCATGCTGCCCCACTTTATCCATACCGTCGTTCCAGTCGCCCGATCCTATCAGCGGCAGCCCGTGTTCGCCCATCAGTTGCAGGCCGCGATCGATGGCGCGGACGCAATGTTCGTACAGGCTGGCCTGGTCGTTCGAACGTACGGGCAAATCATAATAAGACTCTTCCTGTACATTCAGCAGCCGGCCTTCCAGGAAATACACCGGTTCTTCCAGTATCCCCGTATCGCCGGTGTGGTTTATATAACGTGCTGCTACAAATGGCAGCCACAGGTAATCGTCGGAGCAGGTGGTGCGAACGCCCCTGCCGGCAGGGGGATGCCACCAGTGCTGCACATCGCCTTCCCTGAATTGCCGCGAAGCCGATCGCAGTAGCTGTTCACGCGCCATCTGCGGCTGGGTATGCAAAACGGCCAGTACGTCCTGTAGCTGGTCGCGGAAGCCAAACGCACCGCCGGATTGATAAAATCCGCTGCGCGCCCACAGCCGTGCGCCAATCACCTGGTACAGCAGCCAGCCGTTGGTTATCAGGTTCAGTCCCGCGTCGGGGGTTTCTACCTGTACCGCGCCCAGCGTAACGCCCCACCAGGTCCTTATCCTTTGCAGGCTGTTGGCGGCGGCTTCCTGTCCGCGAAACTGGCGTACCAGCGCCCGCGCACCGGCAATATCACGCGCAGCGCCCATCCTGAAAATAACCTGCTGCTCTTCGCCTTCGCCCAAATCATGGAATACCCGTAATGCGGCGCAGGGGTCCATGCCGGCGCCGGTCTTGCCCGGCAGCCGTATCTTCTTCAGGGCGTCGGGCATCAACAGGCTGCCATTGCGGCCCAGGAACTCGGCCCGGTCGCCGGTATAGGTATAATTGGTATCGTCGGTATCCAAAAACGCCACATACTGGCCAAACTCCGAATGGTACGGGTTGGTGGCGAACAGCGCCCCGGTATCCGCGTCCTTGTCGGTCACCACATGCATCGCGTATTTATGCCGCAAATCGCCCAGTACCCATTCGCAATAACCCGTCACCGACAACTGCCGGGCCCGCCCCGAACGGTTGCGAAGCTTTACGATGGTGAATTTGATGGCGTCTTCCAAATCCACATACACCCACACTTCCGAATAAATGCCGTCTTCCGTATGCTCGAAAACACTGTACCCAAATCCATGACGGGTGAGATAGGGGGAGGGGCTGCGGTGGGGAAGCGGCGTGGGACTCCAGGTATAACCGGTTTCCTCGTCGCGTATATACAATGCCTCGCCGCCGGTATCCCGAACGGGATCGTTGTGCCAGGGGCTCAGCCGGTATTCATGCGCATTTTCGAACCAGGTGTACGACGAGCCGCTTTCCGATATAACGGTGCCGAACAATGGATTGGCCAGTATGTTTACCCAGGGCGCGGGCGTACGCGCCTCCTGGCCGGTAATGATTGCATATTCTTTCCCGTCGGCCGAAAACCCGCCCAGCCCGTTGTAAAACTGCCAGCCCGGTCCGGGTGTGATGGCTGATACCGCAGGCGTGGTGGCGCGGAACGGGAAGGGCAGGGGCGGCGGCGCTTTGGGCCGTATGCGCCGGTTTACCTGCTCATGCAGGGTGCCCGCTTTGTCGGATATGATGACCCGCGCCACGGTTTGCAGCAGTATCCTGTCTTCATTCGATATCTGGTCGGCGCTTTTGATAAAGATGCCCCCGGGCCGGTCGGTCAAATCGGCTTCCACGCCCGGCGATATCAGGCCAAACAGCATATTATGCAGCGTTTGCCGGTAGCTGCCATGGTCCTGGTTCCAGATAACGAGATCGGCTACCAGCCCCTTCAATCGCCAGAAGGCATGGGCCTGCACCATTTGCTTCACCAGCTCTATATTGGTTATATCTTCTATCTCCACCAGCACGATCGGTATGTCGCCCGATATCGAATGGCTCCACAAACCCGACTGGCCGCGCCGGTTTTTGATAAGCACTTCCGGGTCGGCGCGCAGCGCCGGATTTACATAGATAACGGAGCCGGCCAGCCGCCCATACAACTGTGCATCGCCTTCGGTGGCGTTTATCTGCCGCAGCACCACCTGGCTATGCGTCCATGCCAGTTCAAGCACGCGGTCGGCCATGCTTTTGTCCTGGTATTTGTCTACCAGCGACACACAGTTTTCACGCGTGGCGCCGATGCCGTATATCATATCTACGGTGACCGTTTCCAGCGGTTCCAGCACAATGCGGTAGCGGATGGATACGATCGGGTCGAGTACAGAGCCTTCGCTGCCCGTGAGTCTGCCACGACTGCTGTCACTCTGAGCCGGTCGAAGGGCTGCCGGAGCATTCAGCATATTCCCCCGCCCGGTGAATTTCATCCGGTCGGTTTCGTACGTTACCTCCTGCACCTGCGCGCCATGGGCCGTCATCAGGTGAAAGAACCAGGGATTTTTTTCTTCCGCCGACCGGGGCCGCCGCGTGCACAGGATGGCCTTGCTGCCGGGTACGATCTCGGTTTGCACAAACAGGTTGCTGAAGGCAGGATGCGAGGCGTCGGCCATGGGGGCGTTGATCACCACTTCGCTATAGGTCGTGACTTCTATGATCCTTCGTTTGCGCGACCGGTTTATAAGGTGCAGCCGCCGCATTTCGATATCGTCTTCCGGCGATACCACGATTTCCGTATGGGTTTCGATATCGTAATCCCTGCGCCTGAATTCAGCGCGCCCCTGCGAGAACACCACTTCATAGTTCTTCCCCTCGCTGCGCGTGGGGTGGAAGGCGGTAGACCAGGTATTGCCGTCTTCCACATCGCGGAGGTAACAGAATACGCCGGTGTCGTCGCGGGTGCCGTCTTCCTGCCAGCGGGTCAGCGCCAGGTCTTTCCAGCGGCTGTAACCCGCCCCGCTGTTGGTGATCATCACGTGGTAACGGCCATTCGATAAAAGCTGTACCTCCGGCACCGGCGTATGCGGCGAGGTGATGATACGCATTTCGGGTTCGCTGCTGCCCGCCACATTGATATCGTCGGCGGTGCTTTGCGTATAGCTGGCGGTTGTTTTGGGCACGCGTTCCTGCAACAATAGCCCCGCAGCCCTGAATTGCGGCTCTGCCTGGAACCGTTTCTGCATCGGCTGGTTCAGCAACAGATAAGCAAGCGACAAAAAGCTCATGCCCTGGTGATGCACCATAAACGAACGGATAACGGAAAACGATTGCCCTCTCGGCAGCCGCGAGGGCGTATAATCCACAGCCTCATAAAAACCGTATTTCCCTTCAAATCCAAGTTCCGAAAAAACACGCATGTTTTTATACGCTTCTTCCGGGTCGACCATCAGCGCCATTACAGTGGCATAGGGCGCAATGACAAGGTCTTCGCCCAGGCCCCGCTTGAGCCCCAGCCCCGGCACGCCGAAGGCGCGGTACTGGTAGTTCAATGCGGCGTCTACCATATTATAGCCCGATTCGGATACGCCCCAGGGTATGCCTTGCTGTTTGCCGTAATCGATTTGTTTTTTGAGGACGCCTTTCACCGTTTGATCGAGCAGGGTATTTTCATAACCGGGCATTACCAGCAGCGGCATCAGGTATTCAAACATGGAACCGCTCCAGCTCAGCAGCACGGGGCTGGCGCCCACGCTGGTAAAGCGCCTTCCCAGCGCAAACCAGCTTTCCTGCGATATATAACCCTGGGCGATGGCTACGTAGATGCCCAGCCGTACTTCCGATGCCAGCAGATCGTAATAGCTGTTGTCCCGGCGATGCTCTTCGGCATTGTAACCGATGGAAAGCAGGTGTTGCGCGGGGTCGTACAGGAAGTCGTATTCCACGTCGGCAAAAAGCGCGCACTGCTCCGCCAGATCATGGCATTGGGTAACATATTCCCTTGCGTTGGCCGCGGCCTTTACCAGGCAGGCGCGAAAGCTGTCGAGCCACTGGTTTTCTTCCGGCGTGCTGTCGGCATAAACATATTTGTCCATTTCCTCTTCCAGCAGCCCGGGCAGCATCGTCAGCTCTCGGAGGGTATACACTTCCATCGTGTCCAGCAGGGCGCGTGTGCGTGGCAGTGAATTTTCTAATGAAAGCCAGGGCGCCATATGCAACAGTTCGCCCAGTACGGCATCGGCCTGTTTGATAAAAGCGGTGATCCAATAATAAGCTTCGTTTTCGGGAATACTGGCGGAGCGATCGGGCACCAGTTGCCTTACTTCCCCCAGCAGGGTTTCCAGCGCCTGTCGGATGGTGGCGGGAGCGGGGAAGGGCGTATAGCAGGCGGCCTCAAACCGGCGGAACAGCTCGCCGAAGGCCGCCGTATCGCCCGGCAGGGCGACGATGATATTGCAGGTATCGCGCAGGCCTTCTATCAGCCGTTCGTCCAGCATGGCCTGTTCGGTTACGCCCAGCAGCCCCTGTCGCAACGTCAGCAGGTGGCCGCTCAGGTTGCCGCTGTCGACCGTGGATATATACCGGGGCGGCAGCGGATGCAGCGTTTGGGTATCGTACCAGTTGTACAAATGCCCTTTATACCGTTCCATCCGGTGCAGGGTGTCCAGCGTGGCGCCCGTTCTGCGTATAAGCTGCCCCGTGGTAATATACCCGAAATCATGTGCGCCGAGATTGCTCAGCAGCGCTATTCCTATATTGGTGGGCGAAGTACGGTGCGCGATTTTCGCTACCGGGCTTTCCTGGTAATTATCGGGCGGCAGCCAGTTTTCTTCGGCGG
>JADMIO010945852.1_pt1 | contig 12881 bp, 9 predicted proteins | sample 8958161 | NCBI WGS metagenome assembly JADMIO01 (sample SAMN16585339, study PRJNA669376) | soil metagenome | isolation source: Crop rotation soil | place: USA: Cullars Rotation, Alabama | collected 2011 | reverse complement strand
CATGACCACTCGTTGGGGCCGGATCGGTGCGGCGGGTCAATCGAAGGAGAAAACATTTGCTGACGCAGCCGCGGCTGCAAATGCGGTAGAGGTGTTAATCGAACAAAAGACGGATGAAGGTTACGTGGAGAAGTGACTACTGACTGCGGGCGTGCGCTTCAATCAGCTTCAACGAATCCGGATACTCTTTCGCAAGGTCCAGCGCGGACTTCTTTTCCTTGTTTCGCAGGGAAGCATCCGCCCCGGCGTCCAGCAGCAGTTTCAAACATTCTGGATGCGGGACCGCCAGCATTAGCGCGGTAACCCGGTCGCGCTTCAATGGCACATTGAGATCGGCTCCGGCCGCAATTACTTGCGCGACAAGTTTTGCCGAACCCGATTCGGCGGCCTCGTGCAGGACCGTGCCGCCCCAATAATCCTGCGCGTTCACGTCAGCACCTGCTTTCAGCAACGATTGAATGAGGTCAGGATTCTTCTGCCGGATGGCATAGTGTAGGGCGGTGCGTTTGTCTTCCACCGGCGTGTTTACTTTTGCCCCGGCCTTGAGGAGCAGCGCGACGACTTCCAAATGATTCTGCTCAATGGCATCCGTCAATGCAGAGGAATTGCCATAAGCGCTGATCCGGTTGGGGTCGGCGCCGGCGTCGAGCAGCAGGCGGATAATCTCAAGGTGGCCGCCCCGGCTGGCGCGGACCAAGGGGCTGACCGGTTTGTCTTTGGGGTCAGCCGGGACCCCATCGGCCAACATCGTACGCACGATTTCGAGCCGGCCCGATTCCGCGGCCAGGCCGAGCGCGCTACGACCCTTCGGGTCCTGCACGCCCACGTCGGCGCCACCCTGGATCAAAGCTGATACCACGGGAGCGTAATTGCCTTTCACGGCAACCATCAGTGCGGTCTGTCGGTCTTGGTTAAGCGCGTCCAACGGCACTTTCTGCGCGATTAGATTTTCGATGGCTTTGACGTTGCCCATCAAAGCGGCAGCGAATAGTTCGGCGCGGAGTTGGATTTTGCCCGCAGGCTTTTTGGCGGCACGCGCCTTGGCAACGGCAGCGCGAACGCTCTTCAGTGGATTCGGTTCGGGGCAGCATAATTCCCAAGGCACCCACGGGCTGAAATATTTCGGTTCGGTAAACGCGCCGGTCAATCCGCGCTGCCATGCGAGCGAGAGCCAGCCAACGGCCCAATAGGACAACAGCCAGTGCTGGGTGATTAATCGGCGACAAACATCAGGCGCCAGGCGCGCGGCGGAGCCGTAATATTTGAGTTGAGCGGGCGTAGCCCACGTTTTTAGAGTCCACGCTTTTTTGAAGCGGTCCGAGGTTGTTTTTAATCCCGCGCGGATCATTTTCTCATCCTTCCGCAGAACGCCTTCGGCCAGTTCGCGCTGTTGAGGCGAGGTGACGTGGGGCGGTTCGGGCAGGGCGTCGAGGAACGCCAGCGCTTGCCGAGCATTGCCCAGTATCGCTTCGCGCCACAGGCCCACAGCATTATCGCGGCTTTCCGTTACGGGTTTTCCGGCGGCGTATGCTGTTGCCATTCGCTGGGCCGTATCGAACTCCCAGCACGCGAGGGCCGCGCATAGGGCGTGGCCCTTGGCCTCGCCCGAATCGTAGTAAACGCCGACCGGTTCATACGCAAGAACGCCCTCTTGAAGAATATCGCGAAACCGGCTGGCGGCTGCGCCATTCGCGTTTTCGAGGCTGGCCAGATGGGAGGCTCTTACGATGAACGAGATTTGTTCGCACCAACCGTACAGTTGCGCTTTCGCTTTCTTGGCCTGAAACGTTGATTCAATTTTGTCGGCCGGCAGCAACAGCTGGCGTGAAGCATCGCGGGCCGCAGTTGCGTCCGCGATGCGCTGCTGCAAATCACTGGAAGTAAGGATATCGGGGGCAAAACTCATGGCGCTTGGTCTCCGGATACTGAACACTGAAAACTAAATACTCTTCCCGTCATTTCTCTTTCTTGGTCGCGAGTTTCGCGGCAAGTGCCTTAAGGTCGTGTTTCTTCAGCACGCCTTCGATGAGTTCAGGCAACTTGTTTGGGGTGCAACCGAAGCAGGGGACGCCACCTTCGGAGAGTTTGCGCGCCACGCGGTCATCGAAAACGGGAATGCCGCTGTCTGACAAGGCCAGCAGTGTGATCACGCGTACGCCGGAGGCGACCATTTCGTGCATGCGGCGGATGAGTTGCGATTGATTGCCGCCTTCGATCAAATCGCTGATGAGGAAGAAAATCGTTTGATTCGGGTCGGTGATGAATTTCTCGCAATAGGCGACGGCTTTGTTGATGTCCGTGCCGCCGCCGAGTTGCACGCCAAAAATCATGTCCACCGGGTCGTTGCCGCATTGCTCCGTGAGGTCCACGACTTCGGTGTCGAAGGCGACCACGCGCGTGTTTAGTGCCGGCAGCGAGGCGAAGATGGAGCCGGTGACCGAGCCGTACACCACGGATTCCGCCATCGAACCGCTTTGGTCCATGCACACAATCACGGTCCAGTTGTTCGACCGTTGCGAGCGCGAGTAGAAATAGACCTTCTCCGGCACAATCGTGCCGAGTGACGGCTGATAGTTCTTGAGATTGCGGCCAATGGTCCATTTCCAGTCGATGTTCGCGGCGTTGGGTAGGGGAGAATGTTCCTTGCGATTCAACGCGCCGAGCACTGCCTGGCGGATGCGTTGTTCCAGCAAGCGTTTTATTTTTTCAACCACCGCGCGCACGACCATACGCGCGGTTTCCTTCGTGCGCTCGGGAATGCGTCCCTTCAACGACATCAACGTGCCGACGAGCTGCGGATTCGGTTCGACGTTTTTCAACATCTCTGGCTCGAACAAAAGTTGCGTGAGGCCTTTGCGCTCGATGGCGTCGTTCTGGATAACGGTGACGACGTCTTCCTTGAAATAATTGCGGATGTCGCCGAGCCACTTGGCGAGATTGGGCGCGGATGGACCGAGGCCCGCGCTGCGTTGACGCCCGCGTTGGCCGCTTTCGCCATCGCCGGTGGATTCGTCGTAAATCGCCGCGAGCGCTTCGTCCATGCCCACCTGCTCGGGCGTGAGCTGGCAGCCGCCCGGGCCCATCTGCGCGAGCGATGCCTGCGCGTGCTGGCCGAGAATCAGCCGCCAGCGCGTGAGTTGTTCCGGCTTAACTGTTTTGGGATCGGGCATTACAACTCCTCAAAATTAAAATCGCTCAATTCATCGAGCTTCTTCTTTTCCGACTCGGTCAGTTCGGTGCTTAGCACTTCGCTCACGCGGTCTTTATTGACGCCCCAGATTTCGCCGAGGTTTTCAGTGATACTGTGTTTTTCTTGAGGTGAAAAATCACCGAACGCGCGGCGCAAGAAAACGAGGGCGCGCTTGAATTCTTCTTCGGTCAATGAACTCACGTAGCCGTCCAGTTGCTCCCACAGTGCCAGTCGCGTTAGTAGCGCGTAACGGTTTCGCTGCGCCAAGCCTTCGAACCAGCCCGCGCCCAAATCCGCAGCGATACCGGGCGACAACCGCCGCGAAACTTCCTTCGCCAGTTCCTCGTTCGAAATTAGCCCGCGTTCGACCAGCAACGCGCACGCGTAACCCGAGAGCAGGGGATTCAAATGATCCGCCTTTGCCAGCTTCTGAAGTTCGCTCACCCACAGCGGCTCATCAATCAGCGACGTGTAATCCAGCGCGACCTTGTTCAATTCGTTGATGCCGTTGAGCATCACGCGCGCGCCGGCGAGGTCGCAATTCGCGGCGCCCACGAGCGCCAAAGCGCCTTCGAGAAAGAGTTGCTCCAGCAACGGTTTCAGCGGTTCGGCGTCGAATTGCCGCACATCGCCGTAACGAATCACCAACCCCAATTCATAGGTGGCGCTAGCCAGTGCGGTGAAATCGGAAGAATCATTCGCGAGCCGTTGCAATGTTTGACGCGCGAATTCAATCGAACCCGCCATACCGCATTCGCATGCCTGCCGGATGACGGTCGCGGCCTCGGCGATGGCGGTGCATTTTTCGAGCTGTTGCTTGAACTTGAACGCCACCGCCAGCTCGATGGTTTCGCCCAACAGCACCGCCTCGACGATGGCAATCTCCGCTTCGGGCGTCCATTGTAGGGCCCAGCGTTCGGCCCAAGTCGTGCCGTCCTGCCGCACGGCCTGTTTTTTTGCGAACGGCACTTCGAGCACTTCGAGCCGATGCAAGAAACTGGAACGATGCAAATCGAGGAACGCCCCCTCCGCCGTCTTCACACGGCGATTCTCGCGCAGGTCGAGGTCGAGGTCGCGTTTCACGCCCGCTTTGAATTGTTCCAATTTCAGCCGGTGCAACTCGCGATAAAAATCGTCCTGAATCGAAGTCTGGCTGACACCTTTAGCGAGCGCGCCGATGGCGGTGCCGACTTCCACGCGCAGGAGCGATTCGCGCACTACGGCGGGGTCGCCCTGACCGAGCAGCGTGACGGCGGCGTCCTGTAACTCGCGCAACGTCGGCCGCGAACTCCGCATGCCGGCCATCGTTTCGGCGAGGCGCACGCCGTCAATGACCTCGGCGGTAGAGCGAAAAGTTCCGCTGGCGCGAAGTTCGCGCGCGACGCTGGCCAGGAACAGCTTCGGCAAATCCGGCGCGGTGTTTTCGTTGAATGCGTTCCACACCAGTTCGAAGTAAGCGGGCGCGTGGTTGCCGGCGCCGTAACCGGATTGCGATGACAATTTGAAAAACGAATACGGCATCAACGTCATTTTGGACGGCCGCTTGCGGAGTTTGGCGAACTCCTCATCGGTCATCGGCGGCAAGTCCGGCCCGAGTGCCGTGGCGTGGAACGCGCCGGTGACGACGACAATTTGCTCCGGCTTGAAACCGTCGGCGATGGCCTGCTGAATCTTGCGGCGCATGTAGGCTTCGCGCACCAGATTCTCGGCGGAGTGGCGCGTGGAAAAATCCTCGAGTTCGCGTAATTCGGCGCCGTAACTGCGTGCGGCGTTCAGGTAACTATCGTTCGCGCGCAGTTGCTCAAATTGGCGTTCCCAATATGTTTCGTAGTCCGGTTCACCCGCGAGGGTCGCGACGCGGTCATAGACGGAATCGCGTTTAGGCTTTTCCTCGACGATGGGTTCGGCTTCTTCCTCCTCCTCTTCAGCTTCGCCGCCGACCAACTGGGCGAGCGTTGGCTTTTCCTTTTTCTTCTCGTCGGCTTCCTTGGTTTCTTCCGGTTCCAATTCCACCACCGCCGCTCCGTCGTCACGGTCCATCAAGCCGAGGAACACTGCCGATGGCAAATCCATGAAACGGGCTTTCGCCTTGTTTTGCTGGCACCACAGGAGGGCTTGGTACTCGGGGCTGTAGGTCGCGAGCGGATAGCAGAAGGTGCGCACGGGCGCGTCGGTGGTGTAAGCGAGGATGGCGATGGGCAGCCGCGATTTCGGACTGACGATGTGCGGAATCAATTCGTCCGCGTCATCCGAGCCTTCGATCAACACGAGCTTGGGTCGCACGCGGTCGAGCAACTGTCGCAAATGCCACGCCGCTGCCGGGGATAAATGGCGGACACCGAAGATGTGAGGGGTTGTGGCCATTAGTCGGGAGAGGTTTGGTCGGCAACCCCGTCTGCCTGTTTTCCAAGTTGTCGCAAAAGTCGAATTCGATTTTCCTGCATCCGGTCGGGAAGGGATTCTTCAGTCACTTCGATTTCGCAGATGAGAGCAACGGCTTCCTGTTTTTTTTCCAGAGCACTGTTTTCCAAAGCTTCGGAGATGATCGCGTCGTAACGGCGGCGAAGTTCGACCCGCTTTCGTTCGGCGCGCCGGCACGTCCCGCAGGTCTTCGGACACGAATCGACGTAAAAGTTCTTTTCCTCAAACCAGAAACGCTGTTCAGAAGCAGTAAAGACAAATTCCTGGTTGCAGTCGCGGCAGGCGAAGGTGGCATCCACATACCAGTGCCGCGGGCAGACGGTGTAATTCTGTTTGGAGATGTCAGCTTTTTGGGCGGTTTTGTAGTCCATGCTCCGCGCGGCTAGAAAGAAATGGGTGGGCATTAAGCGAGGATCGCTCTCGCCAAACAACCCGCTGACAAGGTCGCGAAGATTCATTTGCTCGCTGCCTAATCTTTCTCTCCAACATGCTCCGAACACGCCGTGAACAAACCTCGCCACGTCGCGCCGCGTTTCTTCATCACGTTGGCGAGGTAATCCTTCCACACCACGATATCCTTGTCGTCGTCCTTGATGACGGCGCCCTGCAAACCGGATGCAAGGTCGTTGTCGCTGACCTTGCCGTCGCCGAAATTTCCGGACAGCGCCATGCTGTTGGCAAGCAGGGAAATTGCTTCGGCCGTTGAGAGCACGCCGGAGGGCGTCTTCACCTTGTTTTTGCCATCGAGCGTCTGGCCGGCGCGCAATTCGCGGAAGATGGTCACAATCTTGATGATGGCCTCCTCGTGCGGAATCTCCGCCTGCAATTGCAAATTCCCGGCGAGTTCCTTTACGCGCTTGGTCACGATGCTTACTTCGGTGTCCAAGTCGGCGGGCGCAGGCAACACCACGAGATTAAAGCGGCGCTTCAGGGCGGCGGACATGTCGTTGACGCCGCGGTCGCGCGTGTTGGCGGTGGCGATGACCGAGAAACCGCGTTGCGCTGGGATTTCAGTGACTAGTTCGGGAACGGCGAGGCGCTTTTCCGACAGGAGCGAAATCAATGCGTCCTGCACTTCCGAAGCGCAGCGCGTGATTTCTTCAAAGCGCGCGACGCTGCCTGATTCCATCGCGCGGAAGATGGCGCTCTTGATGAGCGATTCGTTGCTCGGGCCGCGCGCAATGAGCATGGCATAATTCCACGTGTAACGAATCTGTTCCTCGGTCGTGCCGGCGGTGCCTTGGACGACTTTCGTGGAATCGCCGTTGATGGCCGCGGCGAGATGTTCCGAGAGCCACGACTTCGCCGTGCCGGGTTCGCCGATGAGCAACAGCGCGCGGTCGGTCACGAGCGTGGAAATGGCGATTTCCACGAGGCGCTGGTGGCCGATGTATTTCGGCGTGATGTCCAGCTTGCCGCATTTGCCGCCGCAAATATATGTGAGCACCGAGCGCGGCGACATACGCCAACCGGCGGGCACGGGATTTTTCTCGGCCTTGATGAGCGCGTCGAGTTCCTCGGCGTAGAGAATTTCGGCTGGTTGACGCAGGTCTTTGGATGATTCCTTGGGCATAACAATATTGCGGGTCAGGTGGTTTCTTTGGGGCGGCGCAACGGATCAATGGCAACGAGAAATGTGTCCACGTATTTCTCTTCGAGTTTCGCGGCGAACTCGTCGAGCTTCGGCAAATCCGCCGGCGGCAAGTGCCGGGCGTTTTGAATCAGGTCCTGCAGTTCGTAATCGTACTGCTTGGCCTTCTTCACCTTCTTGGTGACGAGTTCGATGAAGAAATCGGTGACCTTGGGATACTGGCAGCGCGCCAAGGCTCTCACGATCGAACCGCTTTCAGTAGTTTTTTTGGTGTCGGCAAGTTTGAGGAGGTAAGTCACCACGCCCTTGTGATTGGGCCGGGCGAGGCTACAAACCAAAGTTGGCAAGTCGGCCTTGATGGCGGCGTCGAGCCAGCGCTCGTCCCACTTGACCTTGCGGAATGCGCGGTCGCTGTCCGAATCGAGTTCATCATAATCGAGCGGGTCGTACTCGGCCCGGCCGTCCCAAAACACGATCTCGATGAAGCGCTGCAATTGTTCGTTGCGTTCCTTGGCCGCACCCTTGGTTTGCTCCAGCAGCGGCGCAAATTCGGTGAACACCTTCTCGGGCGACCACGTGCGCAGGGCGCTGCGGATGACCAGCGAAAACGCGTTGGACGGCAGCGCATCGCGTTTTGCCAGCAACGCTTCGAGGGCTTTGGGACTGCCGATTTTGTAGAGTCCTCCAGCGATGTCGAACACCAGGTCGGCGCCGGAGATGACGGAATTCTTGGGCGCTTTGACCTTTGCTAATTTATCGCTGTTGGCGAGACAATTGGTTAGAAAAGTTTCGACGTCGGTTTCTTTGCGGTGAACGAGGCAATTAAAAATCTCTCCCAAGCGGGGTAAGACCTCGGAATCACCTTTGAGCGCCACATCAAATACGCGACGACCTTCCGCGAGCAAAGCTTCCAATACTTCGCGACTTTGCAACGCGCGGAACGGTCCGATGAGGAGGTCGAGTGCCTTGCCTTTGATGAGGTCGGTAAAAATTTTGGTGATTTCGGGGCGGTCATATCCCGCCGCGGCTTCCAAGGCGGCCGCGCGCACTTCTTTGTTCTTGGCAGTGGTTTGTTCCAGCACCAGGGGCAGAAATTCTTCGTGTTTGCCGAGACAGCCAATGGCCGCAACTTTCACGTCAGCCGAACCTTCTTCGAGCGCCTTTTTGCAGAGGTCGAGCGTTGCGGCGGGGTCAAGCTGGTGCATGACTTCCAGGGCCCGCGCTTCCTGGCGCTTGCCTTTGAGGTCGAACGCGAGTTTGAGTCGCGGAACAATTCCCGGCCCGTAACCCGGCAAAATTTTCTCGGCCACAAGGTCAGCGATCTCCGGGTAGCCGTCGCCCAAAGCGCAAATCGCCGGGTCAATCAGCCGCAGGTCATTGAACACGCCGCGTTCGAGCGCTGACTTGATGACTTCGAGACGGCCGCCGCCGGAGGCTGACAGGGCGGCAATGACGGGTTTGAGTTGGCGGGCGGGAGTTCGCGTGCTGGTGCAACTCGCGGAGAAGATTTCGAGTTTCGCGAGGTCGCCGGTCGCGCTGGTCTGACCCTGCGTATATAGGATGGCGTTGAGCAGCGTGCTCAAATTAAGGAGATTCGTGGAGGACGCGGCTTCCTTGCCGTCCACCAGCTCGGTGATGGCTTTGGCGACTTGGGCGAACACAGGAACTTTCGCGCCGGCTTGTTCCAGCGGCGCGACGAGTTTCTTGAGGCGAAAATCTCCGACGGCCAGCGGACTGCCGGCGATGGCGAGGCGGCGGGCTTCCTTGGCGGACTCCTGAATCAAAGCGAGGCTCATGAGATTTGAAAGTTGAAGTTAGTAAGAGAGCCGAATGACGTCACTCGCGGTCACGATGCTTAGCGGCTTGGCGCGCAGTGTTTGGGCGTCGAGATCGTGCTGGAAGCTTACGAGCATCGCTTGATCGTGATGCACTGCGGCTGGGAGCATCGGCAACAAGGGCAGAGTAGGGGGATGGCCTGTAAAATCATCTTCCGCGAGCACGAGGCGTTCGCCGGTGGCGTCTTCGATGACCGTTTCCGTTCCTGCTTTGCCGAGCGTGCGGTATTTCACCAAGGCAACTGGTCGCCGATCGCCCAGCGGTGATTTCAATTGTGTCTTCACATCCTTGATAACGGTTTTGAAATCGGGCTTCGCGAAGTCGCGGGCACGGGCGAAGTCGGCGGCGGTTGAGGGGCGGGGAGTGCTGGCGTCCCAACGCACGCGCGGATTCAGGTTGCCGGGATACACGCAAAGTTCCGGGCAGGCCATGACGTGGAAACAGGAATCGTCCTCGCGAATGTGCCGCGCGGCGTGATACGGACGGTAATTGCGGGTCAATTGCACGGCGCCGGATTGCAAATTCATCCAGATGCCCGTCTCCACGAATTCGCGGCGCGTCCAGTCGTCGTGCGCATTGAAGGCGAGTTGCAGTAATTCGACATTGGTTTGCACGAGGCCGGCATCTTTGAGTTCGCGGAGTTGCCAGGCGTGACCGAGCCACGCGGCGATATCGGTGTCGGTTTCGGGTTTGAGCTCCGGGTCGTCGAGCCGATTTTGCAAATACTTGCGGCCTTGTTTGCAGAGCGATTGGAGTCGGTTCAACTGGTCGAGTGCGGCGCTGTAAACCTTTTCGCGCTCGGAGGCTTTCAGTTCATCTTCGGAACTGATTTGCGAGCGATAGAACAGACCGGTCAGCGCGTGCAGGGCATTTTGCGCGCCGGGCAGGTAAGCGTCGCCAAGTTGCTTGGCTTGCTCTTCCATCTGGTGCGCGGATTTGGCGTTGAGGGTGCCGAGGCCCGAGCGGACCAAGTCGTTCACGAGTGATTCCAGCAGGCCGAGCCCCTCAGTCTGCACCTGGATTTTTTTCTTCAGCGCGCTGGTGTTGACCTTTCGCGGGGCGTCGGCTTCGACTTTTTTCTTTTCGGCGCGGGCGGTGATCTTGGCGCGCTTGTCACTGATGTCGGCGGGGACGTCTTTCTCGGAGAACTTCTGGCCTTGCGCGTACGCGTAGAGTAAAGCGAGGGAATGTTTGCAGGGAAACTGGTGGCTCGGGCAAGTGCAGCGATAAACCGGTTTCGTTTCGTCGGCGAAATCGGCGGAGGGCCGATAGTTTTCCGCGCCGCTGCCTTTGCACTCGCCGAAGAGGAGGGTGCCGTCGGCGGATTTGAACAGGCCGACCAGTTTCTTTTTGATGACCACCGCGCGCGCGTTCTTGATGGCGGCGGCGTTGGTCGCCTGGGAATCTACAAAAGCTTCGTCAATTTGCATGCTCGTCTCCGCGTTTCGCCCCGGATAGTTCTGGGAATGCCCGCAGACTAAAAACGCGATTTGCGGGTGACAAGAAATTTAGAATGGAGAAGTGAAACAATCTTGTGCCGGCGGCGGAGGCGTCTTCGGAATCCCCGAAGGCGGGTCCTGCACCTTCGGGAAAACATTAGGGTTTTCGGTCAGAATCTGCGGGAGCACCCTCCATGAACCGGTAAACCTTAACATTGAACCTTGAACTCCGAACCCTGAACTTTGAAATCCGCCCCTCACCCCGGCCCTCTCCCCTTCCGAAGGGGGAGAGGGAGAGATGCTCCCAGCGCTTGAAGCGACGATGCGGCCGGTGGTTTGAACGCAAAAGCGCTGTCGCCGCTTCGCTTTGCCAGCGCAGTCCAGAAAAAGCGACAGGTCGCGGCGCGCGGCAGGCGGGTTAATCTTTGGAATTTTGTGATTTGGGCTTTGGAGTTGTGTCCCCACCGCCGAATTGTTCCCAGTAGGCGGCCTTGAAGGGGTTCACTTCTGGGCCGGTGACGTTTTCATTCTCGAGCGCGGGGAGAACTTCGCGCCACCATTGATCGTAGGCGGCGCGTAATTTAGTGACGGCCTCCGGGTTTTCGCTGAGGACGTTCTTCTTCTGGCCGGGGTCAGTTTGCAAATCGTATAGCTCCTCGTTGTTCACGAGTTGAAAATGGGTGTCGCGGATGGAGCACTTGGCGAACTTAGATTCCGCAGCCTGACCTTTTTCCCAGCGACCCACATGCGTAACTAGAATTCGGTCGGACCAGTCGGCCATTGGGTCTTTCAGCAATTTCATCAGACTGCGGCCATCGAACTTGATGGATTCCGGGAGCCCCCGGTGAATCCCGCGGGCCAGCGCCAGAATGAGGGTACGTGGGTGCCGCCAATGTAAGGAGTGGCCTTCGCGCCGCGCATCCCGGCGTTGAAGACTTTGACCCCGGCGGTGCCGCCATTATCGGTCATGAAAATCACGAGGGTATCGTCGGCGATTTTCCATTCGTCCAACTTGGCGAGCAGCTTGCCGAAGTTGTCGTCAATGTTGGCGATCATTCCGAAGAATTTGGCGACATTGGGGTCCACCTTGTCGGCATAGCGCTTAGTGTATTCTTCGGGACATTGGAGCGGGGAATGCGGGGCGTTGGGCGTGATGTAGACGAAGAAGGGCGAATCCTTTTTGCGGGCGACGTTGATCCACTTTATCGCTTGGTTGAAGAAAACATCGGTGCAGTAGCCTTCGGTTTTTTCAAAACGACCGTTGTGGCGGATGGCCGGGTTGAAATAAGTGTTACCGGGCGCATCACCGCAACTGCCGGGGTAGGTCTGCCCGATGCCGCCGGCGCCGTGGATGAAGACTTCGTCGAAGCCGCGTTTGCCGGGTTGGTAGGCGTCCTCATCGCCGAGATGCCACTTGCCGAAAATGCCAGTGGTGTAACCGGCGGCTTTCAGGATTTGCGGCAGGGTGGTGGACTTGAGGCTCATGCGCTCGCGCTCAAGAATGGTGTGCGTGACGCCGGAGCGAAATTCGTGGCGACCGGTCATGAGCGCGGTGCGCGTCGGCGCGCAGGTGGGGCTGACGTGAAAGTTTGTGAAGCGCACGCTTTGCTTCGCGAACGAATCGAGGTGCGGAGTTTTGAGGATTGGGTTGCCGGTGAAACTCAGGTCGCCGTAGCCCTGGTCGTCGGTCATCACGAGAATGATGTTGGGTTTGGCGAAGGCGGTGGTGGCCAGAAGGAAGACGGTCAGCAAGAAAGGGAAGATTTTTTTTGCGGGAATCATGGCACTGAATTTGAGTGTGGCGGGTGAAGTGGTTACTGTCCAGCGGCGAGAGGAATTGGATGGAGCGCAGAGCATTGCGCTGCATTTTTTTACCGCAACTCGCGGAGCAATGCTCCGCGCTCAACTTTGCATGAACCTCCGCCGAGACGGAACGCTGGCTCGGACCTGAAGGCGGAAGTCCCAACGAATTCGGTAATCATTCCAATTACAAAATCGTAATAAAAGTGCGGCGTTGGCCTTTGGTCCAACAGGGGAAGGGTTTGACACCCATCCGAAGAATTGAGTAATAGGGGAGCGTTGTTTGTAGAAAACTGAACCCAAACATAATAACTATGCGTAATAGAACTCTGACTGTTTTTGCGTCGAGTCTCGGGCTGCTGGCCTTGACGGGCCTCAGCCGGGCGGACGATATCACCAGTGGGAATACCCAGCTGGAGACCATGGAAAAGCCCAACGTCAAACAGGAGCTGCAAGTCAGCTCTGGATTTACTTACATCGGCAAGGCGGATTTTGACACCAGTGCCTTTGGCGACGTGACGGTGTGGCGCGCGGATTTGCGCGGTCGTTATGTCATCGGCTTTGAGCACGGCGACCTCGGGTTGGGTGCGTTGTATGAATATTC
>JADMIO011107796.1_pt1 | contig 12882 bp, 14 predicted proteins | sample 8958161 | NCBI WGS metagenome assembly JADMIO01 (sample SAMN16585339, study PRJNA669376) | soil metagenome | isolation source: Crop rotation soil | place: USA: Cullars Rotation, Alabama | collected 2011 | reverse complement strand
GCCGCGACTTCAAGTCACGTGAATTCCAAGCTTCGGATCCCACTGTGCTGGAAAGGCGGGTGAGCTACCACGAGCCGGCCAAGTGGGTCGCCCGGCTGCGCGCCGTCGGCGCCGGCACGTCGCACCCGCTGCTGCTGCGCACGGAGATGGGCGCCGGCCACGGCGGCCCCAGTGGCCGCTACGAGGCCTGGCGCGACGAAGCGCGGACGCTCACGTTCGTGCTGGAGACGCTCATCTGAAGAGCGTCCATGACCCGCTGCGGCCAGGGCTCAGCGGCCGACCGAACCCGTCGCGCCGGGTTCGACGCGTGTCGAACTCGTCGCGAGGTGTCGCCCGTCCGTGGCCGGATTCCTCAACTATTGAGTCAGACGGCCACGGGATGACCGCCTGGCTCAACAGTTGGGGGAATCGCCCGGCCGCGTCGCGGGGTAGCTGGTCAGGGCCCCGGGTCGCGTCGCGGCGTGATCGCCCGTCTTGGCCGGATTCCCCAACTATTGAGCGAGACGGCCACGGAATGGCCGCCTGGCTCAACAGTTGGGGGAACCGCCCGCTCCGGGCGTCACAGCATCGCGACGACGGCGACGACGATGAGGGCGGCGTTGCGGACGAGGTGACCCTCGCCGAGGGGGCGCTGCGACCAGGCGCCGAAGCACGCGCACGGGGGGTGGCGGCCGTCGACGAGCTGGCGGGCGATGGCCACGCTGAACACCAGCAGCAGCACGGCGGCGAGGATCGCCGGGACCGGCGACGCGATCCCGGCCACGAGCAGCGCGCCGAGCACGAGCTCGACGCCGGGCAGCGCGGCTGCGGCGGGGGTCGGGGCGCCGAGCTCGCGCGCCTGCGCGACCCAGGCCCCGCCGGCCACCATCTTGGACACGGCGGCGACGACGAACACGGCGCCGAGGAGGAGCTCGGCGAGGCGAGAGACGATGTCCACTGCTCCCCGCCGCCCCGGCGTCAGCCCCGTCCTAGATCGATCGAGACGCCTTCGCGAGCGGCGAAGACGTCGACGCCGGTGAGCTCGCCGCACGCCCTCGCGGAGCTGGCGAGGCGGTCGAGCATGTCGTCGTCGTGCGTCGGGTCGTGGTGGTACAGGGCGAGGCGCTTGGCCCCGACCGCCCCGGCGAGCCACACCGCGTACTCGACCGTGCAGTGCCCCCACGTGCTCTTGCGGGCGAACTCGGCCGGCGTGTACTGCGCATCGTGGATCAGCAGGTCGACGCCGTCGCAGAGCTCCGCGATGCCCTCGGCGATGCGCGTCGGCGAGTCCACGGGCTGCTGGTGGTCGCTGATGTACCCGACGCTCACGTCCCCGTGCGTGACGCGGTACCCCAGCGCGTCCCCGACGTGGGGGACGATCGCGCTGCGCACCTCGAGGCCGCCGACGTCGAACCGTCGCGGTGGCTCGCGGACCTCGATGCGACCGGGGAACTGGTCGAGGCCGATCGGGAACAGCGGCGGGCAGATCGTCGACGCCAGGACGTCGGCGGCGCTGCGGCCGTCGTGCTCCGACGGCGCGTACACGACGAGGCGGGTGTCCTCGTGCAGCAGCGGCCCGAAGAACGGCAGGCCCTGGACGTGGTCCCAGTGGAGGTGGCTGACGAGCGCCGTCCCGCGGAAGGGGACGCCGCAGCCGAGGCCGAAGTAGCGCAGCCCCGTGCCGAGGTCGAAGAGCAACGGGTCCTCGCCGTCGACGAGCACCGACACGCACGACGTGTTGCCGCCGTACCTGACGATGTCGTCGCCATGGCACGGGGTCGAGCCCCGGACACCATGAAAACGGACCTGCATCGCTTTCGTCGACCCCCCTGCCAGAGACAATCGTGCCCGGACACGCTATGCCCCTGCTCCACTGCGGGTGAACGCCTGCGCTGGTGACGTTGGTCGCAGCTTCCTGGGAGGCGCGCGGTACGGTCGTGCGCATGACGGCCACGGAGCTCGCTCGGCCGACCCTCCCCGACGGCCTCGTCGTCGTGGTGAAGGAGGAGTGCGAGACGTGCCGGATGGTCGCCCCGCTGCTCGCCGAGCTGCCGGGCGCGACCGTGTACACGCAGGACGACCCGGCGTTCCCGGCCGGTGTCGACCCGATCCACGACGACGACCTCGCGATCAGCTGGCACCACGAGATCGAGACGGTGCCGACGCTCGTGCGCGTCGTCGACGGCGAGGAGGTCGAGCGCACCGTCGGCTGGAGCCGCGAGGAGTGGCGCCGCATCACCGGCGTCGCCGAGCTCGGCGCCGACCTGCCCGTGATGCGCCCCGGCTGCGGGTCGCTGAGCGTCGACCCCGACCTCGTCGACGGTCTGCGCGTGCGCTTCGAGGGCGGCAAGCTGCACGCCCGGCGCATCGAGCTGGCCGAGCTCGAGGACGAGTTCGAGGCGATCTTCCAGCGCGGCTGGACCGACGGCCTGCCCGTCGTGCCGCCGACCGAGGAGCGCGTGCTGCGGATGCTCGAGGGCACGACGCGCGACGCGCAGGACATCGTCGCCACGGTGCCGCCGGACCTCGTCGACGTCACCGTCGAGAAGGTCGCGATCGCGGCAGTGATGGCCGGCTGCCTGCCCGAGTACCTGCCGTGGGTGCTCACCGCGATCGAGGCCGTCTGCAACGACGAGTTCAACATCCACGGCGTGCTCGCGACGACGATGCCGGTCGGCCCGGTGATCGTGTGCAGCGGGCCGGGGACGCAGCGCATCGGCATGAACGGCGCCGGCAACGCGCTCGGCCAGGGCAACCGCGCCAACCTCACGATCGGCCGTGCCGTGCAGCTCGTCGTGCGCAACGTCGGCGGCGGTCGGCCCCAGGGCGTCGACCGCGCCGCCCACGGCAACCCCGGCAAGATCTCGTTCTGCTTCTGCGAGCACCCCGACTCGCCGTTCACGACGCTCGCCGAGTCACGCGGGGCGCGGCCGGGCGCCGACGCGCTGACGGTGTTCGCCGGCGAGGGCCCGCGCTGCGTCGTCGACCAGAAGTCGCGCCACCCGGAGAGCCTCGTCGCCTCGCTGGCGATGAACCTGCAGACCGTCCACCACCCCAAACTCATCTACGGCTTCGACGCCGTCCTCGTGCTCGGGCCCGAGCACGGCCGCGTGTTCCACGAGGCGGGCTGGGACCGCGACCGCATCGTGCGGGCGCTGATCGAGGCCGGGCGGCGCCCGGGCAGCGAGCTCGTGAGCGGTGCCGGGGGCACGATCGAGGGCATGCCGGCCGGCTTCGCCGACGGCGAGTGGCCGAAGTTCCAGGACGACGGGATCCTGCTCTGCTACGCGGGTGGCGGAGCGGGGCTGTTCTCGGCCATCATCGGGGGCTGGGCCAACGGTGCGATCGGCAGCAAGCCGGTCACGAGAGAGGTGACACGATGAGCACGCGCTACATCCTCGATCCGACGGGCGAGCGCGAGGTCGCGGAGCGCCAGCGCCTGGCCCGTCCGGCTTCGATCGCCGGCCTGACCGTCGGCCTGCTCGACATCCGCAAGCCGCGTGGCGACCTGTTCCTCGATCGCATCGAGCAGCGCCTCGCCGCCGACGGCGCGACCGTCAAGCGCTACGCCAAGCCGACGTTCACGAAGCCGGCGCCCGTCGACCTGCGCCACGAGATCGCCACGCAGTGCGACCTCGTGATCGAAGCGCTCGCCGATTGAGGCAGCTGCACGTCGTGCAGTGTGCACGACATCAACGATCTGGAGATCCGCGGCGTGCCGTCGGTCTTCGTCGCCTCGATGGAGTTCGTCCAGGCCGCCGTCGCGCAGTCGACGTCGCTCGGCTACCCGACGATGGCGCGCGTGTTCACGCCGCACCCGATCCAGGACCGCACCGACGACGAGATGCGTGCGTACGCGGACGCCGCGTACGACGAGATCCTCGCCGCCATCACGACGGTCAGCTGAGCGCGGGCAGCTGAGCGCGATCAGCTGACGACCGCCGGCAGGCGGACCGTCGCCACGAGGCCGCCGCCGTCGCGGCGCGCCAGGCCGACGTCGCCGCCGCTCGCCCGCGCCAGCTGGCGCACGACGGCGAGGCCGAGCCCGGTGCCGGGGTGGTCGGCATCGGCGGCGCGCCAGAAGCGGTCGAACGAGCGGGCGATCTGCTCGTTCGACATGCCCGGGCCGCGGTCGGCCACGGTCACCTCGACGGCCTGCTCGGCGCCGCGCACGCGGACCTCGATCGACGTCGACGGCGGTGCCGCGGCGAGGGAGTTGTCGACGAGGTTGTCGAGGATCTGCTCGAGCGCGCCGGGCACGGCGAGCGCCCGTCGGCACGGCGCGAAGACGGCGACGCGCACGCCGACGCCCTCCTCCTCGGCCAGCGGCTTCCACATCTCCGCCCGCTCGCGGGCGACGGCGACGACGTCGACGGGCTGGGCGACGTCGTGGCGACCGTCGGCCTGGGCGAGCGCGAGCAGCCCGCCGATCACGTGCTGCAGGCGCTCCGTCTCGGCGCTCGCCGCCTCCAGCCGCGCCCGGGCGCCGGCCGGGTCCTGGTCGATCAGCGCGGTCGCCTGCTCGAGGCGGAGGCGCAGCGCGGTGAGCGGCGTGCGGAGCTGGTGCGACGCGTCGCCGGCGAACGCCCGCTGCTCGTCGACGACGCGCTGCGTGCGCTCGGACATGTGGTTGAACGCGACGGCGAGGTCGCGCAGCTCCCGCGGGCCGGAGGTGTCGGCGCGCGCCGACAGGTCGCCGGCCGCGAGGCGATCGGTCGTCCGGCGCAGCGCCCGCAGCGGGCGGGTGATGGTGCCCGACAGCACGAGGGCGACGACGGCCGCCATGCCCACGGTGATGATCGCGACGACGGACAGCGAGCGCACGCGGTCGTCGACCCGCTCGGCGATGACGGCCGCCGGGTACGTGATGCGCACGGCGCCGATCACGTCGTCACCGGCCAGCACCGGGACGGCGACGTAGACGAGGTCGGTCGACAGCGTCGTCGAGTTGCGCTCGCCGGACACCGGATCACCGCGCAGGGCCGCCGCGATCTCCGGCCGGCTGGCGTACTCCTCGCCGGCGATCGACTCCTCGTCGGTCGAGGCCATCGCGATGCCGTCCTCGTCGGTCACGACGACGCGCGCGTCGGACGTGCCGCGGTACTCGCTGATCATGCGGGCGATGGCGGCGTCGGTGCCTGCGGTCCCGCCGTCGAGCGCCGTCGTCGACCGGCCGGCGAGCGTGAACGCATCGCGCTCGAGCGCGGTGAGGAGGCGGTCCCGCTCGACACGGCGGAGGTGGTGGGCGAGCGGGATGTTCTGCGCGGCGAGGACGAGGACGACGATCCCGACGAGGACGGCGACGAGGCGCCACCTCATCCAGGCGGCTCCTCGAACCGGAACCCGACGCCGCGCACGGCCTCGATCCAGCGGGCGTCGCCGAGCTTCTTGCGCACCGCCGCCACGTGGGCGTCGACGGTCTTCGTGGGCCCGTACCAGTTGGCGTCCCAGACGTGCTCGAGGATCTCGGTCCGCGTCCGCACGGCGCCGGGGTCGGTGGCGAGGAACGCGAGCAGGTCGAACTCCTTGGCGGTCAGCGCGACGGGCCGGTCGCCCAGCGCGACGCGGCGCGCCCGCCGGTCGAGCATCAGCGCGCCGACGGCCTGGATGCCGTCGGCCGGTCCGTCGCCGGTCGCGTCGGCGCTCGCCGCCCGCCGGTTGACGGCGCGGATGCGGGCGACCAGCTCGCGCACGCTGAACGGCTTCGTGACGTAGTCGTCGGCGCCGAGCTCCAGGCCGACGACGCGGTCGAGCTCGTCGCCGCGCGCCGTCAGCATGATGATCGGCACGTTCGACGACCGGGCGCGCAGCTCGCGGCAGACGTCGCGACCGTCCATGTCGGGCAGACCGAGGTCGAGCAGCACGACGTCGACGTCCGACGTCGACTCGGCGTCGAGCGCGGCAGCGCCGGTCGCCGCGTGGTCGACGTCGTAGCCGGCGTCCACGAGGCCGTCCCGGAGGGACACCGCGACCCCTCGATCGTCCTCGACCACGAGCACCTTCATCCGAGGGATCCTGCCCCGGCGGTGGGACACGAACCCCGCGGCTTGGACGGATCTTGGATGTCCGTGGGACGTCACTGCGAGCGATCGGCCGTACGGTCGGGTCAGATGAGCGGGCTGCGGGCAACGGCGACCTCGCTGCTGGCGATCGCCGGCGCGCTGACCGCGGGCGGCGCGGCGGCCCTGGTCAACACGCACGTGCTGGAGAGCGCGGCGGGCGGGCCCGCCCACACGAACCCCGTGCAGCTCGACGAGCCGCCGGTCGTCGAGGGGCCGCCGCTGGCGTCCCCCGTCACCGTCCCGGCGACGACGCCCGTGACCGATGCCACGACCGCCACGGCGGTGGCGAGCGCGTCGAGCGGACCCGACCCGTCGGCGACCGCAGGGGCGGACGACCGCGCCGACCGCGACCCACCGGTCACGGGCGGCTTGAGCGGCGTGCCGACGGCGCCGTCGGCCACCGCCGGCGACGGTGCCGACGCGACGACGGAGACGGCTGCGCCGACCTCGCCGGCGGCGACCCCGACGCCCCCGTCGACCACGGCCGCGCCGACGGTCACGGCGCCGACCACCGTCGTCCGCTCGACGGGCCCGACGACGACGGCGCCCTCGACGACCCGGCCGCAGGGCCCGCGGCCGCCGCACACCACGACGTCGACGACCACGCCGCCCGATGACTGACGCCCGGACGGGCTGACGGCCCGACGGCCGGCGCGTCAGCCGAGCGCGGCGATGGCGTCGGCGACGGCCAGCGTGCGGCGGGCGTTGGCGACGTGGAGGTTCTCGATCATGCGGCCGTCGACCGTGATCACGCCCCGCCCCTCGGCCTCGGCGGCCGAGAAGGCCTCGATGACGCGGCGCGAGTAGTCGACCTCGTCGTCCGTCGGCGACCACGCCGCGTTGCACGGGTCGACCTGGCCGGGGTGGATCAGCGTCTTGCCGTCGAAGCCCATCTGCACGCCCTGCTGGCACTCGACGGCGAAGCCGGCGTCGTCGCGGACGTCGTTGTAGACGCCGTCGAGGATGACCTTGCCCGCCTCGCGCGCCGCGAGCACGGCCGTCGCCAGGTACGGCACGAGGTTGCTGCGGCCGGGCACCTGCGGCGCGCCGATCTCCCGGGCGAGGTCGTTCGTGCCCATCACGAGCACGGCGACGCGCGGGTGCGACGCGATCTGGCGCACGTCGAAGATCGCCGTCGGCGTCTCGATCATCGCCCAGATCGCGGTGTCGCTGCCGCCGGCCGCGTCGAGGGCGGCGGCGATCATGTCGACCTCGGCCCGGCTGCCGACCTTCGGGATGACGACGGCGGACGGCCGGGCGGCCCCGGCGGCGGCGATGTCGTCGGCACCCCACGGCGTGCCGAGGCCGTTGCAGCGGATCGTCAGCTCACGTCCGCCGTACCCGCCGGAGCCGACGGCGGCCGCCGCGGCCTCCCGGGCCGCCGGCTTGGCGTCGGGCGCGACGGCGTCCTCGAGGTCGAAGATGATGGCGTCGCACGGGATCGACCTCGCCTTGTCGAGCGCCTTGGCGTTCGACGACGGCATGTACAGCACGGAGCGGCGCGGCCGCAGCTCGGCGCTCACGACGAGAACCCGTAGGCGGCGGCGAGCTCGGCGTCACGCGCCGCGAGCTGCTCGGCGAGGGCCATCACGACCTTGCACTGCTTCACGGACGCATCGTCCTCCATCTTCCCGTCGAGCAGCACGGCGCCGGTGCCGTCGCCCATCGCCTCGATGACGCGGCGGGCGTGCTCGACGTCGGCCGGCGGCGGGCTGAACACGCGCTTGGCGATCTCGACCTGCGCCGGGTGCAGGCTCCAGGCGCCGACGCAGCCGAGCAGGTAGGCGTTGCGGAACTGGTCCTCGCACGCCGTCGTGTCGGCGATGTCGCCGAACGGGCCGTAGTACGGCAGCACGCCGTAGGCGGCGCAGGCGTCGACCATGCGGGCGATCGTGTAGTGCCACAGGTCCTGCTGGAACGTGGCGCGGGGCGCCTCGGCGTCAGCGGTGTCGGGGTCGGCGCGCACGACGTAGCCGGGGTGGCCGCCGCCGACGCGGGTCGTCTTCATCCGCCGGTTGGCGGCGAGGTCGGCAGGGCCGAGCGAGAGGCCCTGCATCCGCGGCGACGCCGCGCAGATCTCCTCGACGTTGGCGACGCCGCGGGCGGTCTCGAGGATGGCGTGGACGAGGATCGGACGGTCGAGCCCGGCCTTCGCCTCGAGCTGGGCGAGGATGCGGTCGACGTAGTGGATGTCCTCGGGACCCTCGACCTTCGGGACCATGATCACGTCGAGGGCGTTGCCGGCCTCGGTCACCGCGGCGACGAGGTCGTCGAGCACCCACGGCGAGTCCAGCGAGTTGATGCGCGTCCACAGCTGGGTGTCGGGCGTGTCCCAGCCCTTGGCGATCTCGACGAGGCCGGCGCGGGCGTTGTCCTTCTCCGTGGCCGGGATGGCGTCCTCGAGGTTCGCCAGCAGCACATCGACGGTCGGTGCGATGTCCGGCACCTTGGCGACCATCTTCGCGTTGTGCGGCGGGAGGAAGTGGATGACCCGCGACGGCCGGAACGGGATGTCCCGCAGCGGCTCGGGCGCACCGATCGCCAGCGGGCGGAAGAAGTCCTTCGGGGGACGCACGCCCGCAGGCTAGGGCGCCCTCCCGTTTCTGACGCGACCCGTGCCCGCTGAGCGGGCACAAGTCTCCGGAGAATGCGGTGACGGCGGCAGACTGCCGGGGTGCGGCGCCGGTACCCCCCGCTGTGGGTCTACCTCTTCGGGCTCTTCGCCCTCGCGTTCGTGCAGGTGTTCGCGTTCCCCCCCGACGAGCACACCGTCGCGTTCAACGTCGCCTTCTTCGCCGTCGGCGCGGTGATCGTCGTCGTCGTGCTGACGCTGCTGCAGCGCCGCGCCGGCCCCTGACGCGGGCCCCGCATCAGGGGAGGCGGAGGTCGTCACCGCAGGCGACGACCAGGCGGTCGGCGACGAGGCCGTCGACGATGTGCGGCGGGAACTCGGACGCCGGACGCGGGCCGTCGTGCAGCGCCCGCAACACCGCGCCGCGGCGCTGCCGGTCGCTCCCGGCGAACGGGGCCTGGCGGGTGCTGACGCCGGCCGACCCGATGGCCGGGTCGGGCGCGGCGTGCCCGCCGACGTGCCACGCGCACGACACCGCGAGGGGGCACCCGTCGCACCGCGGCGTGGGCCGGCACACCGTCGCGCCGAGGTCCATCAGCATCTGGTTCCACGCCCAGCCGGCGCCCGCCGGCACGAGCGCGTCGGCCCGGGCCTGCACGACCCGCGGCGTCAGCCGCTCCCCCGCCACGCGGGCCAGCACGCGGGCGATGTTCGTGTCGACGACGGCGACGTCGCGCTCGTAGGCGAACGCGAGCACGGCGCGCGCCGTGTACGGGCCGATGCCGGGCAGCGCGCGCAGCGCGTCGAGGTCGTCGGGAACGATGCCGCCGTGGCGTTCGACGACCGCGCCCGCCGCCTCCCACAGGTTGCGGGCGCGGCGCGGGTAGCCGAGGCCCTGCCAGCGCCGCAGCACGTCGCCGAGCGGGGCCGCCGCGCACGCCGCCGGCGTCGGGTAGGCGTCGCCGAACGCCAGCCACCTCGGGACCACGCGCGGCGCCTGGGTCTGCTGCAACATGACCTCGGCGACGAGGATCCGCCACGGGTCGCGCGTCGCCCGCCACGGCAGGTCGCGCAGCCGCGGGGCGCCCCACGCCAGCACGGCGCCAGGATCGACCGGGGTCACCGCACCTGCACGGTCCGCGTGTGCCAGCCCGTCGCGCCGTCGGGCACCGGGTCGGCGCGGTCCTCGGTCTGCACCTCGCCGTCGCGGTTCGTGGCCCGCACGCGGATGCGGTGCTTGCCCGACGTCGCGTCCCACGGCAGGTACCACTGCACCCACGTGTTGCCGCTCACCGCATCACCGAGCTGCGCGGCCTGCCACGGGGCGTCGTCGACCTGCACCTCGACGCCCGCGATCCCGACGGTCGGCTGCCACGCGACGCCGGCGATCGGCTGCGGACCGGGGTCGAGGGCGGACCCGCTGCGGGGCACGTCGATGCGCGAGGCGAGCTTGATCGGCGCCTCCTTCGCCCACCCCCGCGTGATCCAGTAGCCGTCCTCGTCGTCCCACGGCACGAGCGAGATCCGCGACAGCCACTTCGTGGCCGACACGTAGCCGTACAGCCCGGCGACGACGAGGCGCGCCGGGAAGCCGTGGATGACCGGCAGCGGCTCACCGTTCATGGCCACGGCGACCAGCGCCGTGCGGCCGTCGAGGGCGACCTCGGTCGGGAACCCGGCCGTGAAGTCGTCGACGGAGCGGCCGACGACCTGGGTGCCGCCCGCCTGCACGCCGGCCTCCTCCAGCAGGTCGCGCAGCGGGACGCCCTGCCACGTGGCGTTGCCGACGAGGTTGCCGCCGACCTCGTTGGACACGCACTGCAACGTCACCGTGTCGGTCGTCTGCGCCCGGGCGACGAGCTCGTCGTACGTGAACGACAGCTCGCGGTCGACGAGCCCGTCGATCGTCAACGTCCAGCCGGCGACGTCGACGCGCGGGACCGTCAGCGCGGTGTCGATCCGGTAGAAGTCGGCGTTCGGCGTGACGTAGCTGGACATCCCGCGGACGTCGGGGAGCGGCCCGGCACCGGCCGGCGGCAGCGTGCTGCCGGCGACGTCGGGGAGGTCCGTCGCCGCGCGCACCGCCTCGACGCTGCCGTCCGAGGCGAACCGGCGGCCGAGCACGGCGAGCCCGGCGGCGAGCACCGCCAGCGAGCCGGCGGCGGTGAGGAACAGCCGGCGCGACCCACCCCCGGCGCCCGGCTCGCCCGTGGTCTCGTGGGCCCGGCCGATCCGCAGCAGGTGCAGCAGCCCGAACAGCGTGCCGATGCCCGCGGCGGTGGCGAGCACGGCCGCGGCGATGCCGGCCCCGGCGCTGCCGAGCGGGTCGGCGAGGTAGGACCACAGCCCGACGACGCCGAACGCGGCGAAGCCGGCGACGCCGACCCACGGCCGGCGGATCGACGCCTTGCCGAGGGCGGCGCCGAGCGCCAGCGAGACGACGACGATGCCGACGACGAGCGCGGCCTTGTCGTTCGTGCCGAACAGCTGGACGGCGAGGTTCTTCAGCGACGCCGCGAAGCGGTCGATGAACTCCGAGCCGACGGCCGACACGAGGCCGACGTCGCTGCCGGCGATGCCGCAGACGAGCTCGCCGACGCCGAGCGCGACGCCGGCGGCCACGACCCCGGCGATCGCGCCGTCGACCGGTCTGACGTCGTCCGCCACAGGGCAACGCTACGCCCGGGCGGTGCCCGGGCGTCGGCGCCCGCCGATCAGCGCGCGGTCAGGACCAGGCGGCGTCGACGTCGTACGGCCGGGCGCGGTCGGGCGCGGCCTCGCGCTTCCAGACCATGACCCGGCGCTTGAAGTAGCAGACCTCCTTGCCGTCCTGGTTGAAGCCCTTGGTCTCCACCGTGACGATGCCGCGGTCCGGCTTCGAGGACGACTCCTTGACCTCCAGCACCCGCGTCTCGGCGTGGATCGTGTCGCCGTGGAACGTCGGGAACTTGTGCTGCAGCGTCTCGACCTCGAGGTTGGCGATGGCGGCACCGCTGACGTCGGGGACGCTCATGCCGAGCACGAGGGAGTACACGAGGTTGCCGACGACCACGTTGCGGCCCTGCACGGACGTCTCCCCGAACCACGCGTTCGTGTGCAGCGGGTGGTGGTTCATGGTGATCATGCAGAACAGGTGGTCGTCGTACTCGGTGATCGTCTTGCCCGGCCAGTGCCGGTAGACGTCACCGACGACGAAGTCCTCCAGGTGGCGGCCGAAGGGCCGCTCGTGCGCCGTCATGGGCCGGGACGCTACTGGTCGCCCCGCCGCGCGCCGCCGTCCGCGTCGGCCGGTTCGTCGGCATGCGCCGGCCGGTCCGCGTCGTCGTGGTCGCGGTCCGGGTCGCCGTCGAACGGCGGCGGGAGGTCGTCCTCGACCGTGTCCGGCGGGTCGAGCGCCTCGACGGCCTCGGGATCGACGTCGAACGGCAGCAGCGGGTGCCCCTGCTCGTCGACGGGGATCGGCTCGCCCGGCCGCTTGCGCTCCCACTGGCGCATCGCGAACTCGATGCGCCGCTCGCTCTCGGACGTCTCGCGGCGGGCGATGTCGCGCAGCCGGTCGAGGCGGTCGCGCCGCTCGATCGACCACGGACCGACGCGCAACGTGGCGTAGAGGATCCCGCCGAGCAGGATCGGGAACCAGAACTGGGCCAGCCGGTAGGAGGCCACGCCGAGGGTGGCGACGCGCCGCGGCAGGCCGAAGCCGACGAGCGTCGGGATGTAGACGCCCTCGACGATGCCGAGGCCGCCGGGCGTGATCGGGATGACGGCGAAGATGTTGGCGAGGCCGAACGCGACGAGCAGGGCGTCGATGTCGAGGGCGCCGCCGAACGCCCACAGGAACACCCACAGCGACGCCGCGTCGAGCAGCCAGTTCAACGACGCCCACATCGCGACGCGCTTCAGCAGGTCGCGTTGGGCGATCAGCTCCTCGAGCCGGTCGCCGACCTGGCGCAGCGCGTTCGTGGCCGTCTCGGCGTCGAAGCGCAGCTTCGACCCGAGCCAGCGCAGGAAGCGCTCGGCGCGCCCCTGCCCGTGCTGCAGGCCGAGCACGACGAGCACGACCACGAGCATGATCCCGAGGCCGGCGAGCGCCGCCGTGACGTACAGCGGGTTGACGCCGCGGAACGGGATCGACACGAGCAGCGCGATCCAGAACAGCAGGTTCAGCACGACCGCCGAGGCGAGGCCGGCCGTCGCCAGCGCGAAGCCGGCATCCTTTCCAGCACATTGGGATCCTAAGCTTAGAATTCCACGTGGACAAGTTGTCGC
>JADMIO010945851.1_pt1 | contig 12883 bp, 10 predicted proteins | sample 8958161 | NCBI WGS metagenome assembly JADMIO01 (sample SAMN16585339, study PRJNA669376) | soil metagenome | isolation source: Crop rotation soil | place: USA: Cullars Rotation, Alabama | collected 2011 | reverse complement strand
CGCGCACCGCCGTGAAATGCGCTCCGTCAATCTGCGTATCGTGCCCGGCGCGCAGGACCGCGAGCGATTCACGGATCTCCGCGCAGAACGCCCGGCATCCTTCGCATTCAGCCAAGTGCTCTTCCACGCCTTCGGCCGGATCTCCTCCGGCGTAGAGCGCAACCCGCTCTTCCCACGCGGTGCAGTTCATTTGCGCCTCCCCAGGTAGCGCTCGACAAAATCTCTTACCTTCACCCGCGCTTTCGATACCTGCGAGCGCACCGTCGCCTCGCTCGAGCCGAGCACGCGCGCCACTTCCTCCGTAGGCAGGCCTTCCAGATCGCGCAGCACCAGGGCAGCTCGCTCCTTTTCGGGCAGCATGCGCAGGCTGAGCTGCAGCGCCCGCCGCCGCTCGGATTCCGAGAGCGTCTGGTGCGGGTCGGCATCGCTCGAAGCCAAGGGTCCCGCGTCTTCCACGGGGCTTTCCGGTCTCCTCCGCCTTCGCAGGTCATACGACGCATTCACCGTCACCCGGTACAGCCAGCTCGTCAGCGCCCCGGACGCCTGCACCTTGTCCAAATTGCGGTAGAGCTTGAGAAAGACCTCCTGGGAGACGTCGCGCGCGTCTTCCATGCTGCCGGTGAGCCGTAGAGCCGTCGCCAGAACCAGGCGTTCGTGCTGCCGCATCATGCGCTCGAAGGCGGCCATGTCGCCGGACCGTGCGGCGTCGAAGGTGCGCGGCCGCTCATAAGGGCCTTCGGCGGCGGCGGCTAAGACCAGCAGTGCCATTCACTAGATAAAACTTGGCTTGGCCGCAAAGCGTGTATGGGAAATTGCTGCTAATCTGTGGGGTCGTTGCCCCATGAACCTTACGAGCAGTGCGGAGCAGATCCGCGAAATGGGCAAGGTAGCCCTGGAGACAGTGGTGTCGTACTACGAATCACTGGAAAACGGAAGGGCTGTGTTGAAGCCTTCCACGTCGGCCGAGCTGCGGGCGGGATTTGACGAGCCGCTGCCCGCCGAGGGCACGCCGTTTGAGGAAGCCCTCGGCCAACTCGCCCGGACCGCGATCGAGTTCAGCCGCCACAGCGCACACCCGCGTTTCTTCGGCTACGTTTCTTCACCCGGGACCCCGGTGACCTCGCTGGGAAGCATCGTTGCGTCGGCGCTCAATATCAACGTGACCGGCTGGCGCTCGGCGCCCGTGGGTACGGAAATCGAGCGCCTCACCATCCGGTGGTTGGCGGAAATGATCGGGTTTCCCGACACCGGCGGACTGCTGGTGAGCGGCGGATCGACGGCAAATTTCGCGGGCCTGGCCGCGGCGCGCTCCGCCAAGGCGCCCGGCGACGTGATCCGCGACGGAATCGCGGGCCCCCACATGCGGCTGTACGTTTCCGAAGAAGGCCACTTCTCCGTCCGCAAGGCGGCGGCCATGCTAGGCATCGGCACCGCGAACGTGCGCACGGTCCGCACTGACGATCGCCAGCAGATGGATCTCGCCGACCTTGCACGCCTCGTCGGCGAAGATCGCGCGGCCGGCCATCTGCCGTTCTGCGTTGTCGCCGCCGCGGGTACGGTGGCGAGCGGAGCCGTCGACCCCCTGGCCGAGCTCGCCCGCTTCGCGCGCGCCGAAAACCTCTGGCTGCACGTGGACGGGGCGTACGGCGGCTTCGCCGCGCTCGCCCCCGCGGCGCGCCACCTGTTCGACGGTATCGCCGAAGCCGATTCCGTGGCGCTCGATCCGCACAAGTGGCTTTATCTGCCCGTGGGTACCGGCTGCGTGCTATACCGGGATCCCGAGCACGCGCGCGCGGCCTTCAGCGCCAATGCCGAATACACGCGCGTAATGGGTCTCGAGCACGACGAGGCGTTCGTCTTCTGGGACTACGGTCCCGAACTTTCCCGGCCCTTCCGCGCGTTCGACCTTTGGCTGCTGGTAAAGACCGTCGGCGCGCGCGCGCTCGGTGACGCCATCGGCGAGAACATTGCGTGCGCCAAGTATTTCGAGCAGCTCATCCACGCCGCTCCCGATTTCGAAATGCTCGCGCCTGTCGAGCTTTCCATTTTCTGCTTCCGCTACCGGCCCCCGGGCTTCACGGGTGATCTCGACGCTTTGAACGAGCGCGTCATGCTGGCGCTACAGCGCGGCGGCAGCAGCTATGTAAGCAACGCGCGCATCGCCGGCAAATTTGCCCTTCGCGGCTGCGTTTTGAACTACCGCACCACCCGCCGCGACATGGAAATCCTGCTGGACGACCTCCGCCGCGCCGCCCAGTAGCCCTTTCGCCCTGGCCGTTTGCCTGTACCTTCCGCCCGATGCCGGCGACGCCCCCTGGGGTAGGCCTCACGGCCCGCCCACCCGAGCGCAGCTCCGCCCCTTTTTCGCAGCGGCCGCCAGGCGCTGCGCGTTTGTCTTTACCTTCCGCCCGCACACACGCGCCCACGGAACCGGTTTACCCAAAACAACACGCCGCACCAGCGATGCAGGCCGCGCAGTTAATCCCGCTTCTGCCTCAGAACCATCCCAATCGCTTCAGCACCCACAACAGCACTCCCGTAGTCACCAGCATCGCGCCCAGCACGAGCATCACGCCGTGGGGCGATTCCGCCGCCGGCAGCCCCTTCACGTTCATGCCATAAAATCCGGAAATCACCAGCGCCGGCAGCGCGATCGTGCCCAGCACCGTGAGCACTTTCATCACCTGGTTCGTCCGGTTGGCGACGCTCGAAAGATAGACATCCAGCGTGCCCGCCAGGAGGTCGCGCATGATCTCCACCATGTCCAGGTTCCGCGCCACATGATCGTACACATCGCGGAAAAACGGCATCATCTCGTGGCTGATCCACGGCACTTCGATGCGCTGAAGGTGCGCCGCGAGGTCGCGCGTATTCACCAGCACGCCGCGCAAAAAGATGAGGGTCCGCTTGGTCGCGAAGATCGTGGATAGTACATCCGGCGTCGGCGACTCCAGCGCCTGGTCCTCGAGCTGATCGATCGTCTCGTTCAGCTTGTCCAGCAGCGGCAGATAACTGTCCACCAGTTCGTCCACAATCCGGTGGTATACGCGATCGCTCCTAGCCTCGTTCGCCATCGCCTGGTGAATGCGCCCGATGAGCGCCCGCACTTCAGGACAGTCCGTCTCCGCAACCGTGATCACGAAATCGGTGCCTAGAAAAATATCCAGATCGACTGCGGCGAAGTTTCCGTCCTCGCCCACCCGCACCGGTTTGAGAACGGTGAACAGATAGCCCTGACCTTCTTCGATCTTGGCGCGCTGGTCGCGATGGCGGCAGTCCTCCACATGCAGAGGGTGTAAGCCATACCGCGCCGCCAGCTGATCCAACTCGGCGCTTGCCGGATCGTAAATTTCGTGCCACTCCATCGATTTCCCGTTGTCCTCCAGTGTAGGGTCCCACCGCTCGCCACGTCCACGCCAAAGCGCGGGTCGCTTCATCCGTTGTCGAACATGGTGCGGGCTTTCGGGCCGGCAGGCGGACCCCGCCACCTCTGCTACGACGCTGTTAGCATCGAATCGGGCATGCGCAATTCGGAGCTGATCCATATCGTCGTCTTCACGTTCTTCGTCGCACTCGCCTGGATTCGCATGTTGCCCGTCCGCCGCCGCGCCAAGGTAACGGCGATCGGCATCGGCGGGCTCGCGGCCAACCTGGTGGCCGCCTTCCTCCTGCCGCTTCTTCTCTCACCCCTGCCCGTGTCGGTGGTGCGCGATTGGCTCCCGGCCGCTCTGGTGCTTCTGGTTTATTGGCAAGCTGGCGAGTTCTTCACCCACCCCGACCGGCGATTCCAGGACGCGCTCGCCGCGATCGACGCCCGTATCGCCGCTCCGCTGCTGCGATGGCTCTCCCGCGGCGCCGGGCGCTGGTTGGCCGAGTACCTCGAGCTGTCGTATCTGCTCTGTTACCCGATGGTCCCGATGAGCATCGGCACGCTATACATCCTTCGCCTGGCCCGGTACTCCGACGAATTTTGGACGGTCGTGCTGATCTCGACCTATCTCTCCTACGCGGCCCTTCCTTTCCTGCAAACGCTGCCCCCGCGCATGCTCGTCGAGCCCTGGCTTGCGCCGCTGCCGCTGACACCGATCCGGCGCTTCAATCTGTTCCTGCTCCAGCACGCCAGTATCCACGCGAACACCTTTCCCAGCGCGCATGTTGCTGCGTCCACCGCGGCCGCGCTAGTGCTCTTGTCATTGGCACCCTGGCCGGTAGGCCTGGTATTCGTGCTCATCGCCGCCGGCATCACGATCGGCACCTTCGCCGGCCGTTACCACTTCGCCGCCGACGCCATAGTAGGCAGCGCCCTCGCGGTAATCGTGTACCTGGTTTTCTTTGTGAGCTTCCGGTGACTGGCGCCGCTGCGGCCGGCGAATGCTAGAATCGCGGACGTGCCCCGGAGTGCTCTCTTCCTGCTTCTCGCGTGCGTCGCGCGCGCGCAGGAGCCGGCCGAGCCGGTTTACAAATTCGGCACGACCGTAGTGCAGCCGCTAGGACTAAGGGGCCAGATCTACAACCTCAAGCGCAACACGCAATACCTGCCGGACTTTCGCAAAATGAAGCCGGTGGGCTCGATCTACACCTCTGTGCTGAATGTGCCGCCGCAGCCCTTCAACCTCGGCTTTCCGGGGGTCACCAAACGCTTCGAGTGGTTCGCGCTCGACTACACCGGCCGCTTCTGGGTCTCACGTCCGGGCAGGTATCGCTGGGCGTTGCTCTCCGACGACGGCTCCAAGCTCTACATCGACGACGGCCTCGTGGTCGAAAACGACGGCGTCCATCCAGCCCAGGAGCAGCGCGGCGAAGCCGACCTGCGCGAGGGCATGCACCGCATTCGCGTCTCGTATTTCCAGGGCCCCAGGATGGATGTAGCGCTCGTGCTGCGCGTCGCAGGCCCGGGCGAGCGCTTTCACGTGTTCAGTACCGATGAATTCAAGCCCCCTGCCGATGCCGAGTGGAGCGATCCGCCGGAAGACCCCAAATCGAAAAAACGCAAGTAGGACCGACGGTCTTACGGCTTCCCAACGGGCTTTCTCCGCAAGAATTTGCCGAACCGAGGAGGGAAGAGCGGCCCGATGCGGTGGCGGCGGCCGTAAACCAAATGGTCCGGCGCCGGGTCTGTAGCGAATTGAAAAACATCGTCTGAATCCCTCCTGGCCTGGTAAGCGGAAGGGCACGAATTGTTTTTCAGACCAGGGCCGGAAATGTGAGTGAAATCTCCCACCGCCCGTGGAATCAAAAACTTCCGAGCGACGCCTTGTATGTAATTGGGCCAATCGCCGCTGTCTCCGGGCCGGTCCGCAAAAAGAACTCAGCAGCACCTGTCGTTTTTTCCCGCTGGTTTGCGATTACCCGAATATGGATACTTCGGAGAACCGCAAATGATCCGTATTGCCTTTTGGCTTCTGTTGCCGGCCTTGTTCGCGGGCACAGTGTCGGCGCAGCCTGCCCTGACGACCCTCCAACCTGGGGCTTTCCGCAACATCTCCCAAACACTCGACATCAACGTCGTGTTCGTCGGCTATGAGCCCGGAACCGGCCCCCGCGATATCGACGAGTCAAAATATCGCTCCCATCTTCCTCAAACCTACCGGCCGATTCACAGGGACGGATTGCTTTATGGATTGACACAGTATGTTGGCCTGACCTTCGGCTACAACTATCGCGTCACCTACACAGACGCCGCATGGGAGAACAGGTTCTTCACGTATCTGGGTGGCATCGCCACTCCCCAGGCCCGTACCTTCTATCAGGATGCCTACAACGATCAGCCTCCCCGCACCGCCACCATCGGCCAGAACCATTGGATCGACGCCACTCTGGTTGAGAAATGGCTGGCCGGGAATGCACCGGCAGGCGTCGACACCCGTAAGTACACGGTGTTTTTTATCAACTCGTGGGGCCGGCCGGATTTCAAATATCACGTCTACGTAAAGACCGACGAGCCAGACCTGGAAACAGGGTTCAACTTCGGATTGGTTAGAGATTCACGCAAGTTAATCGCTTGGGGTGGAACCACGCCCGACGATCCCCAGAGTGGACTTGGCGCACTGGGAGTCCGCCGGCTATGGTTTTGCGACCTTTCCGCAGGTCCGGAGTATTGGGCCGGCAATTACAACATCGTGGACGCTGACGTAGATGGGGACGGTGCCCCGGACTACCGTATCCCGCCGGTTTGGGAGTACGGAAATCCAAACACAAAGGCTTTATACCGCGCGTTCGACGACCTTTCGACCGATCTGGCGATGGTCACGCGTTTTGTGGCGATCAACCTGTTGTTCACCGCTTCTCCGCTGTACAACCCAGCGCTGTCCCCTCCAAAGCTTCCCCAGAATATTCAGGTCGACATTAGCGTTTATGAGGGTCTGCCCGGTTTTGACGCGAAGGCCAAGCTCCAGCCCGCACGAATTTCACAGGCGCTCGGCGCACTCCAGCCTGGCAACACTTTTACGACCCAGATCACCGATGTGCCTTTTCAGGGCGACGCCATGAAAACGTACCTGTGCTTTGCCTTCGGACCGTCGTGCTTCGGCCAGAGATTATTTGGGATCAATTTCGGGGACCTGTTCCTGTATCATCACGACCACTTGAATCAGTTCCTGGAAGGGGACGCGGATTACGAGGTGCCGGTCTTCTCTTTCAATACGACGGACTCCATCGCCAATGGTGCAGTCCAGGGCTTTGCCGACGATAACTGGTCGAACGCAACGCAGAGCTTCGTGTTTCAGTTCAATTGGCCGGCGATTCGGGACCTTGGCTATGGGAATTCCGGCGTCATCATTCATGAGGTGGGGCATCACTTGGGGCTCTCCCATCCCCATGACGGCTTCGATTATGAATCCGGCACGGACTACTACGCCACCGCCCGGTTTTACTTCGCCTGGTTGGGGGATGAGGCGAATTCGGCGATGAACTATCTGTCCGTGACCAACGATTTCAGCCAGTTCGATCTTGATAACATGTCGCGCTACCGTGTGGCGAACTACATCAATCAGGCCAATCAACTGTTAGGGTCGATTCTGGCGAGCCCCAGAGCACCCGCGGCATACGCGACCATCGCTTCGGCCGACACCGACGCAGCGGCCGCTTTATCGCTCTATGGATCCATGGATTACTCGCAAGCCTCCCTGCGCGCCCAATCTGCCTACCGGAAGATCCTGGCGGCCGCCGGACAAGCAAATGTGAAGGTGGAGAATCAGGCATGGCCCGCGGATTATAAGGCGAAGGGGCGCAGCCCGAAATTCGTGGACACCCTGGACTACCACCGCATCATGCGATAGCGGCCAACGCGGGCGAAAGTCTCGCGTCCATCAATCGCGGAAGATTTCTTCGCGCGTCAAGGCAAAGCGGCCATCGGTAGTCGCGATGCTATCGCCGGTGATTTCCCGCAGGGCGTTGTCTTGAAACACGAACATCAGCCGGCCAACGGGTTCGAATACCCAGATGTTGGCGGTGCCGATTGCCTCATATTCTTTGAGTTTCTCGATGAGCCGGTTGAAGGTGTCGTCTTCCGATAGGATTTCAATCGCAATCAGTGCCGGATCTACGTGTACCCTGCCGGAGGGCGCGTTCAGAAGCACGGAAACATCCGGTAGCCGGTAGCGGGTTGGGGTCACCTTCGAGCGAAGTTCCCCGACCACTTTCAGCGTTGGATACTTATTGCGAAAAGCGAAAATCAGGTTGCTCTGAATTAGGCTATGCAGCCAGTCGCCCACTATGCGCTCCACCAGCACGCCATCGACATACTCCTTGTCAGGCGAGTAGGACGTCGCCAGGTATTCGTCGACGGAAATCAGCGTTCCCGTGGCCATGGCTTAATTGTACCTGCGGGCGGGGAGGCCTGCTTTACACGTCCAGGTTCTTGACGTCGAGCGCGTTCTCTTCGATGAATTTACGCCGGCTTTCGACGTCTTCGCCCATCAACGTCGAGAAGATCTCTTCGCTCTGGACGGCGTCTTCCAGCCTCACCTGCAGCAGCGTGCGCTTCAGGGGATTCATCGTGGTTTCGGCGAGCTGCTCGGCGTTCATTTCGCCGAGACCCTTATAGCGTTGAACCGTTGCGTCCTTCTTGCCTTCGTTCTTGATGAACTCGAGAAGGTCGCTCCAGTTCGGCTGCGAATCGCGGTGCTCGCCCTTCACCACCATGAATGGCGGATCGTTGAGCTTGGCCACCTCGCGCGCGAGCCGGCGGTAGCGCCGGTACTCGGGTTGGTTGCTCAACGGTATTCCAATCGTGCGCTCGGCGCCGGTGGAATCCTTGTAGACGACGGCGAAAGCCGAGTGCTCTTCGTCCTTTCGCATCTCCGGAGCAAGACCGGCCTTTTGGAACGCGTCAAAGACCGGCTGGAGCCCCGCTTCCACCTGAAAATCCTGCTTGGTATCGATATTGAATTCGATTTTGCCCAGCGCTTCGACCGCGCGCGGGTCGCGCAGACGGCGCTCCAGTTTGTGAAACGCTTCCTGAAATTCGTTCAGGTTGAGAAGGAACGCGCGCAGCTCGCCGCCCTCGAGTATCGTCTTCGGCTTGCCGCTGCCGTTCGAAGTGGCGTGGATCTCGACGGTCACGTTTTCCGTGGCGCGCCTCATGATCTCGCGGTCGAACTCTTTCTGGTCCTTGATATACTTCTCGCTCTTCCCCTTCTTGATGCGATAGAGCGGCGGCTGCGCGATATAAACCTTGCCCCGTGTGATCAGCTCGTTCATGTGGCGGAAAAAAAACGTGAGCAGCAGCGTGCGGATATGCGAGCCGTCCACGTCCGCATCCGTCATGATGATGATCTTGTCGTAGCGCAGCCGGGCCACGTCGAAATCATCCTTGCCGATTCCGGTGCCGAGCGCCGTGATCATGCAGCGGATTTCTTCGTGCCCCAGCATCTTGTCATAACGCGCTTTTTCAACGTTGAGGATCTTTCCCTTGAGAGGCAGAATCGCCTGGTATTTGCGCTCACGGCCCTGCTTGGCGGTGCCGCCGGCACTCTCGCCTTCGACCAGAAAAAGCTCGCAGAGTCGCGGATCCTTCTCCTGGCAATCCGCCAGCTTGCCCGGCAACCCGCCGGAATCGAGCGCCCCTTTGCGGCGCGTCAGGTCGCGCGCCTTCCGGGCCGCCTCCCGCGCGCGCGCGGCTTCGATCGCCTTGCTCACGATGCGCCGTCCGATCGTGGAGTTCTTCTCGAAATACTCGCCCAGCTTCTCGTTGACGAACTGCGTCATCTGTCCCGCGATGTCGCTGTTGAGCTTTCCCTTTGTTTGGCCTTCGAACTGCGGCTGCGGGACCTTCACGCTGACCACGGCGGTGAGACCTTCCCGGACGTCGTCGCCGGTGAGGTTTTCTTTTACGTCCTTGAAAAGTTTTTCCTGCTGTCCGAACCAGTTGATCGTGCGCGTGAGTGCCGTGCGGAAACCCGTCAGATGCGTGCCCCCATCCACGGTGTTGATGTTGTTCGCGAAGCTGAACAGGTTCTCACTGTAGCCATCGTTGTATTGCAGCGCCACTTCCATGGTGAGCGTTCCGCCGTTGGGCAACTGGCGGTCGGCTTCGAAATGAATCGGCTTGTCGTGGAGAACGCTCTTGCCGCGGTTCAGGTGCTTGATGAATTCGCTGATACCGCCGCTATACAGGAACTCGGTGATCTTCTCCGGGTCCACCCGCTCATCGGTAAGAACAATCTTGAGACCCTTGTTCAGAAACGCCAGCTCGCGCAGGCGCTGCGCCAGCGTATCGTAGTTGAAGACCGTAGCCTCCATGATGGTGGTATCGGGCTTGAACGTCACGCGCGTCCCGGTCTTGCGGCCGGCTTTGCCCGCTTTGACCAGCGGCGCCTTGGGAGCGCCGAAAGCATATTCCTGCTGCCAGGTATGGCCCTCGCGCCAGATTTCGAGTTCGAGCCGCTCGCTGAGCGCATTCACGCAGCTCACGCCTACGCCGTGCAACCCGCCGGAAACCTTGTAACTCTTGGAATCGAATTTACCGCCGGCATGCAACTTCGTCATCACTACCTGCGCGGCCGAGACACCCTCGTCTTCGTGAAGATCTACCGGAATGCCGCGCCCGTTGTCGATCACGGTGACGGAATTATCATCGTGGATGGTGACGCTGATTTCTGTGGCAAAGCCCGCCAGTGCTTCGTCCACCGAGTTGTCGACTACTTCATACACCAGGTGGTGCAGGCCCATTTCGCCCGTCGATCCGATGTACATGGCGGGGCGAAGCCGGACGGCCTCCAGGCCCTCCAGCACCTTGATACTACTGGAATCATAAACTTCTCCCGCACCGGGATTGACTTCGTTTGGCATAGTTCCTTCAGAATCGATAGCGCGCAGGCCGGCAAGGCCCGCGTTCTACTTCAAATCCTCATTGGCATGACGACGTAGCGGTATTGGTCCGCTATGCCGTCGCCGGCCGGTCGCATCTCGCCGGCACTCTTCTGATCCTTCAGCTCGAACGCAACGTGATCCTGTGGAATGGCCCGCAGGAAATCCAGCAGGTACGTGGCGTTGAACCCGATTTCGATGTCGGGCCCGGTGTACTCACTGGGCACGCTCTCTTCGCTCTCGCCGGTTTCCACACTCGACGAAAAGACCTTCACCTCGCCGCTGGTGAACTGGACGCGGATGGCTTTGGAGCGCTCATCGGCGAACTGCGCAACCCGCTCGATGGCCGAGCGGATCTCGCCCTTCTCCAGCCGTGCCATGAGTTGGTGGTCTTTCGGCAGCACGCGCTCATAGTCCGGGAAGTTGCCGGTCAGCTTACGCGTGATGAGCAGCCGGTGGCCCACCTGGAAAAACAGGTGATTGTCGTCGCCGGCAATTATCGCCTTCGCCCCGTCCGCCGAATCGTCGCCCAGCTTCACCAACTCGCCCATGGCCTTGCGCGGAATCAGCGCACGGAAAGGCTTGTCCGACGTTCCGCTTTCCGATGGCGCCGCCTGCACGTACGCCAACCGATGGCCGTCTGTCGCCACCATCGTCAAACCCTCCGGCCGCATGACCAGCAGCGCACCGTTCAGGGTGAAGCGCGATTCCTCGAGAGAAATCGCGAACGAGGTGCGCGCGATCATCGACGTCAGTGTCTTGATGGGCACTTCGGCGATCGTTTCCGGCATCTGCGGCAGCTCCGGAAAACTCTCGCGCGACATGCCTGCGATCCGCGTACGCGACCGGCCGCTGGTAATGTTCGCCCAGTGATTCTCCAGAAACTTCATATTCACGTCGCCTTCCGGCAGCAGGCGGACGTAATCGAGCAATTTTCGGGCGGGAACCGTGCCCGCGCCTTCCTTCTTCACCCGCGCCGGGCAGGAGCAACGAATACCCAGTTCGAGATCCGTAGCCGTCAGCGTGATGCGGTCGCCCGAAGCTTCCAGCAGGACGTTGGAGAGGATGGGAATCGTCGTTTTCTTCTCCACCACACCCTGCGAAAGACCGAGTTCCCGAACCAGGTCGCTCTTGCTGACGGTGAATTCCATGGCCACTGCTCCTATTCCTTGCTCTGTATTACAAGATATAGATTCAGAACCGCATTCATAGGGCCTGTGCAAATGTTGAAGGACTATCTAAATTATACTAAAAACAACCACTTTTCGCTATGAGAAGTTGCGGATTCCGCTGCGGACAGACCGCGAAAAACCGGCCGGTTGCACCATTTTTCACAGCCTTCCCCATGCCCGGCCGGAGGGCAATTGTGGAAAAGACCCTAAGCTCATTGTAATGAGTCCATTAGGCTGTGAAGCATCCTGTTCAATTCCAGATCGGTGTGGCGGGAATGCTCGATCTTGTTGATCGAGTGCAGAACCGTCGTATGGTGCTTGCCGCCGAATGCCCGCCCGATCTCCGGTAGAGACGCGTCGGTCAGCTCCTTGACCAGGTACATCGCGATCTGCCTCGGATACACCAGTTTCTTCGTGTTGCTCTTTTCCTTGAGTTGCGACTGCTTGATATTAAAGCGCTCCGCTACCGCCTTTTGGATCGAATCCATGCTCACGCGCCGGTCCTGCACGTGAACCAGGTGCTTCAAGACCTGCTGCGCCATCTGCAGATTGATGGGCGTGCTGGTCAGCGAGGTATACGCGATCAGTTTGACCAGCGCACCCTCCAGTTCGCGCACATTGGACTTAGTCTTCGAAGCCATGAACGAGCGAACGTCGTCCGGCAGGGTAATACCTTCGGCCTCGGCCTTCTTGTCCAATATCGCCATCTTGGTTTCCAGATCCGGCGGCTGGATATCTGCTTGCAGTCCCCATTCGAAGCGCGAGCGCAGACGCTCTACCAGGCCCGGAATATCCTTAGGCGGCGCATCGCTGGAGATGACGATCTGTTTCTGCTGGTCATGAAGCTGGTTGAAGGTGTGGAAGAATTCATCCTGGGTGCGCTCCTTATTGCCGAGCATCTGGATATCGTCCACGAGCAGTACGTCCGCCTCCCGGTAACGCTGATGAAACTGCGGCATGCGGTCGGTGCGGATGCACGCGATCATTTCGTTCATGAAACGCTCGCTCGATGTGTAAATGATCTTCATCGTGCCGAACCGGCTGACGAGTTCGCGCCCGATCGCGTGCATCAGGTGAGTCTTGCCCATGCCGACGCCGCCATAGAGAAACAGCGGATTGTAACTGTGCGAGGGATTCGTCGCCACGCTTTTGGCGGCGGCATGCGCAAACTGATTGCAGGCGCCCACCACGAACGTCTCGAACGTGAACTTCGGGTTGAGCGGTGTGCTGGTGCTCTCCAGATCGGGAACCGGCGAGTCCGGAGCAAAAGATGGCGCGGCCGCGCGGGCGGGACTCGTTTCGTACACGATTTGCCGGAACGGAAGCGCCAGGTCGCGGACGGAATCCTGCTTTCCAGCACAGTGGGATCCGAAGCTTGGAATTCACGTGACTTGAAGTCGCGG
>JADMIO011560795.1_pt1 | contig 12885 bp, 14 predicted proteins | sample 8958161 | NCBI WGS metagenome assembly JADMIO01 (sample SAMN16585339, study PRJNA669376) | soil metagenome | isolation source: Crop rotation soil | place: USA: Cullars Rotation, Alabama | collected 2011 | reverse complement strand
TGAAACCCACCGCCGCTGCGTGTTGTGCGCGCAGAGCACGCTTCGACGAATTTAGCTCTTACTCACTTTTTCGGGCCATTGCCGGGTTTGTTTCCGTTCCCATTTCCATTGCCGTTTCCGTTACCATTGCCGTTTCCATTCCCGTTGCCATTGCCGTTTCCGTTGTTGTTTCCATTCCCGTTCCCATTGCCATTGCCGTGGCCGTTCCCGTTGTGGTCGTTATCGGGGTTGTTCGGGACATTTTGCCCGAGGCACTCAAGAATGTTGTCCAACAAGCCGGTCAACTGCGTCGCGGCCGAAGTGCTCAGCCATTTGTGTTTGTTTTGTGTCTTGTCGAGGAGTTCGTCCAACGCGGACAGCACACCTTCCGGGTCTCCGGCCTGCCCTTCCTCAATGACTTCATTCACGGCGTTGAACAACGCACCGCGGCGGCCTTCCCACGCATGGCTGTTCGGCGCGAGGAGATCATTGGACCCGAGTTGCTGAATCGCATTCGGCAGCGCCGTGAAGTCACAATTGATCGGGCGGTTCGTCAGGCCCGGTGCGAGCGCGTCCGCCGTCACCGTCGTATCATCATTCAGGAGCAGTCGTGCGACCACCTGGTTCGGCGGATTGGTGGAGACAAATCCGAAGTAGAGGCTGCTGTTGCCCGGACAGATCGGTGACGAGAAGGTCACCGTGATAACGGCACCGGTTTGTTGCACCGACGCCACGTTCACTGTTCCCGTGCCGCCGCTCGTCACGGCAAATACCTGACCCGTGCTGAGTCCGTTCGAGCCCGGAATGATCAGGCTGGTCGCGGACCCGCTTCGAATACGAAATGATTCGATACAGGGCGCGGCTCCCGCACAAGGTTGTGTATTCGTGACACAGCCGGTGTTCGTCGTCGTGATGGTGTTGGTGAAACAAACAACGTTGAATGGCGGAAAGAAGTTCGTTGCGCAGAAGACCGAGTTCGTTTGGGAGACGACCGGGTTTGAGAAGCAGCCCGTCACGACATTGCTGAAGCAGTTTTGCAGGTTCGAGTTCACCGCCGTGACGCCGCTCAAATCAATCCGGTAAAATTAGGAGTAAAGATTTGAGCCAATGGCGTTGGACTGACCGGCGAAGACGACCGTTTCCAAAATTCCCGTCCCGGTGGTGTTGGAAAGAGTGAACGTGTCGCTGAATCGATTACTTACGACCGTGCAGTTGGTGCTCAACATGCACGTGATGTTTGTGCCCGTCACATTGACGGGCGTGAGTGGGGCGGCTTGCGATGCCGAAGTCAGCAGCGCGGCCGCGATAACCAATAATAATTTTTTCATATTCCGTTTTCAGTTTTGTGTTTTGTGCGTCCCGGCGGGATCCGCGCGCTAACCATATGCACCTCGCTGGGGCTGTATGGAGGGATCCTCCAAATTGCCTTGGTGGATTCCATAGTGAATGGATGGTGGATTGCGCTTCCGCGATAATCCGTTGACGTACGCCGTTGTTCGGTATGAGCACGGAGACGTTTGCGCAAATTCGGATCCGTGCGATACTGTCGCATTCCCATTTACCCAATCCGGACATGTTTTTCATGCTCATCATCGTCGTCGGCACATGGCTCATAATGGCCATGCTGACGATTTGCGCCCTCGTGGCGGCAGCGCGGCGGCCGGCTGGCCGGAGCGAGGAAGAAGCAGTTGGTGGGATGAGACTGAAGTGAAGCAACGATTGGAATCAGGGTTTCCCTCCTTGGCCCTGATTCGGTGCGGGCGGGCTGTCGGTTGTGCGTTGCCGATGGCCCGCCTTCGTTTTAAACCGACGGCGAGAGCATCCATTATTTCTTGATCCATCGCGGCCGTTACAAATCACATCACGTTTCCTGAGCGCGGTCGCAGACACGTGCTACAAGTTTGGCGCGCGGATGCCGGTCGTGAGGGGGAATGCACTGCGCTCGATTTTTGTAATTGGCTTCTCGTTGGAGCGCGGGATTCCAGGCCTGCAAGTTGATGCCTTCGGTTCAAGCCGGATTGGAATCCCGCGTTCCGGCCAAAAGCGCTGCGACGTTCCTCCCGGGTTCACGTCGCGCGATTTTTTAAAGCATAAATCCGTAATCCCCCGGATGGAAGCCGCTCGGCGTGCGGTTTAGGATTTGTCCGAGCACTTCTGAACGGCGGAATTGGATACCCGCCGGGACCCGCCACGTGTGTGGCGGGTTTTTCGTTCCCCCCACGCGGCACTGGCCCGCGAGCAAAGATTCTAATCACTCCTGCCGAACGGATGCGTTTCCTTAAGGGCGTTGCAGGAGGGGAATCCCGGGATCGGGACCGGCTTCAGACAATCATCCCAAAACGCCAGCATCCGACCCAGCATGGCCTTGAACTCCGGAAAATCATACGGTTTAAAAAGGTAACCGTTGGCCCCGAGACAGTAGGCGTGTTTGACGTCGCGCTGGTCCGCCGAAGCGCTCCAGATGATCGTCGGTATGACGCGGAAATCGGGGTGTTCCTGAATCCACGCCAGGACTTCAAAACCATCCACGCGCGGCATCTTCAAATCGAGAATCACCAGGTTCGGGAAAGGATGGGCGACGCGATCAGAAAAGACTCCATCCCCGGCGATGTAGGCAATGGCGTCCCGTCCATCCTGGACAACGTGGAGCGGGCGCATCAAACCGTGAGCCTTGAAGGCCTGCCGCATCAAAAGCGCATCGTCCGGATTATCTTCCGCCAACAAAACAGTGAAGCTTGGATCCATACGTTCTCCCCGGCGCACCGTTGCACAGCGTCAGTTCGGTGCAAGTATGCGCAGCGTCGGAATCCCGCGCTCCCTTCATTTCACTTTTCAACGGGCGACATCTCTCTCACTTTTCACGGATGGCGAAGGAACTCATGCTCAAGGAAGGCGACAAAGCGCCGAACTTCACCGCGGATACCAGCGGGGGCGGACGCATCTCACTCTCCGACTTCGGCGGGAAAAACGTCATCCTCTATTTTTATCCCAAAGACGACACGCCGGGCTGCACGAAAGAGGCGTGCGCCTTTCGCGACAGCTATCACAAATTCATGGAAGCGGGTGCGGTGGTGCTCGGCGTGAGTCCCGACCCGGTGAAGTCACACGACAAGTTTGTCCAGAAGTGCAAACTGCCGTTCACGCTCGTGGCCGATCCCGACAAGCGCATCGTGGAAGCCTACGGCGTCTGGGGCGAAAAAGTTTTCATGGGACGCAAATACCTTGGCACTCATCGCGTCACGTTTCTCATAGGTCCTGAGGGCAAGATCAAAAAGGTTTGGCCGAAGGTAAAGCCGGAGGAACACGCGACGGAGGTGCTGGCCGCGCTGTAGGGAGCGCGGGATTCCAATCCCGCGTGAGCCCAACGAATCAACTCGCGGGATCGGAATCCCGCGCTCCAACTGGCTATCGCCGAAACTGCAGCGCACCCAGCAGCTTCTGGTGAATCCCACCAAAGCCGCCGTTGCTGAACACGCACACGACGTCGCCGCCGTTTACGTTCTTCTTCACGTGATCGATGATCGCTTCGACGGTGGGCAGATACTCCGCCGGTTTGCCGCTCGCTTTGATGTCCTGCATGAGCCGCGCCGGATTGAGGCGCTGCTCCACGGGCACCTGCTCCAGCTTCGCGACCTCGGCCACGATGACGGCATCGGCGCCAAGAAAAGATTCGGCCAGCTCCGTTTGAAAAACATTGCGCCGCGTCGTGTTCGAGCGCGGCTCGAACACAGCCCAGATTTTTTGCGTCGGGAATTTCAGCCGCAGCGCCTTGAGCGTCTCGCGAATTGCGGTTGGATGATGACCGAAGTCATCCACCACCGTCACGCCACTCGCGATGCCTTTGATTTCCAGCCGGCGCTTGATTCCCTTGAACGTGCTGAACGCGTCCTGAATCTGCTGGTTCTTCAGCCCGCAATGTTTCGCGGCCGCGACCACCGCCAGCGCATTGCGCACGTTGAGTTCTCCCACCATGTCGATGTGAAACTTGAAGCTCGGGATTTCGAACTCGGTCGCGGTCGGGCCATAACGCATGTTGAACGCGCGCACGGAATTGTCCTCGCCGAGACCGAACCGCTTCACCGGGCAGAAATTCACGTTCAACAACGGGGCAATGTTCGCGTCATCGCCATTCACGAGCAGCAAACCATTCTGCGGCACGAGGCGAATGAAATGACTGAAGGATTTCTGGATCGAAGCGAGGTCGGGAAAAATATCCGCGTGATCGAACTCGAGGTTGTTGATGATGGCGACCTCGGGCAGGTAATGGACGAACTTCGAGCGTTTGTCGAAAAACGCAGTGTCGTACTCGTCGCCTTCGATGATGAACCACTCGCTGTCCGTGAACCGCGCTCCCTGCCCGAGATTGTTGGGAATGCCGCCGATGAGAAATGACGGGTTGAGCTTGTTGTGCTCGAAGACCCAGGTGAGCAGCGAAGTCGTCGTCGTTTTGCCATGCGTGCCCGCAACCACGAGCACCCGTTTGCCGCGCATAAAGAATTCCTTCAGCAATTCCGGGAGCGAGCAGTAGCGCAGCTTGTGTTCGAGAACTGCTTCCACTTCGGGATTGCCGCGGGACATGGCGTTGCCGATGACGACCAGGTCGGGCTTGTGCGCCAGGTTCCGCTGCGCATAGGCGGGCATCACTTCGATTTTCCGTTCCGCAAGGAACGTGGACATGGGCGGATACACATTCGTGTCGGAACCGGTGATGGCGAAACCCTTCTCCTGCATCGCCGCAGCGGCCGAGGCCATCGCCGTGCCGCAGATGCCGACGAAATGAACGGAACGAATCTGATCGGAAAACATTCTGGCGAATGTTTTGTCGCGAGTGCGGGTGAGGCAAGAGAAAGTTCACGCTGACCAACGATTGAGTTGAAGTCCGGAGGCGAAGTTGCCAGTTTTTCCGCGCGCACTTATGGAAGTCACTTACAAAATCCTCGGCGGCGATGGCAGTCAGTACGGTCCAGTGACCGCTGATGAATTACGCGCGTGGGCCAAGGAAGGGCGCGTTGGGGGCGACACGCAGGTTTTGCGCAGCGATGCGCGCGAATGGGTGCGGGCGGATCAGCTTCCGGAATTGGGCGTGACAGCGCCTGCGTTTGTGCCCGCGGCCGCGCCAACGCCGGAACACGTTCAGGTAGCCGCGGCCACGGCCGCGCTGGACCAGCGAATCCGATCCGGCGCGAGTTGGTTCTACTGGATCGCGGCGCTGTCCTTGATCAACTCCTTCCTCATCATGGCCAAGCAAACGTGGGGCTTTGCCATTGGTCTCGGCATCACGCGGGAAATTGACCACCGGCTTTCGAACACTCCACTGGTGGCGTTCGGACTCGATCTCGTGGCGACCGGCCTTATGGCGCTTTTCGGACACTTCGCCATCAAGCGACACGCCTGGGCTTTCATCATCGGCCTTGCGTTATTGGTGCTGGACACGGCGCTGACTGTTTATCAACAGGCCTGGATCAGCGTCGCGTTTCACGGCTGGGCTATCATCAGCATCTTGATGGCCTTCAAGGCGAGCCGTGAATTGGAGAGATAACGCTGGTTCACTGAACGCCTTTTACTTCGGATCCGATTTTGCCACGCCGTTTGTCAGGTCAAACGTAAAGATGACTGGCTCGAGACCCGCGTCGGTCACGTTGATCTGTTGAAGAAGCTCTCCCGCTTTGAGATGCACGGCAGCGAGTGTGTACTGACCCGGCGGCAATCCAGCGGGCAGTGAAAAATTTCCGTTTTGGTCCGTGACCGCGAACCACGGATGATCGACCACACTCACGTAAGCGAACATCCACGAATGGACGTTGCATTGGAATTGAACGAACAGCTCGGAGGCGTTGAACACGAAGGGTGAGGTCATGCCTTTGGCTGGCTGGGCCACATTCTTCGGACGATTGCCCGGGTTTTTGGGATTGGCATTCACGTTGTGAAACGTCGCATCGGAATTCCTGACCATGAACGTCTGACCCGTGCGCACGCCAATGACGTAAGGCTGATATTCGCAGCCCACCTGATCGAGAACCGGGGCTCGGTTGGAGATCGCCGTCGCGGGTGCGCCGACCTTGATATAGACAAACGTATTGGCCAGTCCGCCGCCCGAACTCACGACGTAAGGGCGCGACGTCAGCGGACTGGTGCGCAACCGGCCACAAGTGGGATCGACCGGGGCCACCGTTGCCGGCGGCGGTGTTCCGCGCAAAACGACCCGTCCGTGAACGAGAGAATTGGTAGCCGTCGATCGACCATCGCCGACAAAAACGCCGCCGGAAGGCCGCGGGTCGCGAGACGGCGTCCTGGTGGCGCTCATTTCTGTCGTATCAGCAAACTCCAGCGAGCGCTCTACCCGCGCTGGCAATCCGACCAATCGATTCGTCGCGACTCGACCGACGTTTGTTTCCACACGGGCGCGCAGAGGCAAATAATTCGGCTTGGATTGCGAAGCGACGGGTCCGGGTGAAGTCGCGGAGGCGGGCGCCGTTGTTTCAGTCGTGGTGGTGGCATCCGCGCGGTCCTGGTTCATGCGAAGGCGATAGCACACAGCGAAGTAGCCGAGCGCGGCAGCGATAAGGAGCGCGAGAGCGAAACTCAGCTTTCGCACGATGGAACCAGACGCGTTGTTCATAAGCCGGGAGGTTGAACACAAGTTCGACTGCGCAGTTGTGCCGGCCATTCAGGAAAGTAATCAGTCAATCAGTGGCGCGCGGAACAAGCGACGCCATGCTTCATTCGATGACTGATTCACTGATTACCATCTCCACAGACCGCCGCTGGTTCCGGCAACTCGCGCTTGATCTCGTTCAATCGATAACCAAACCCCGCTCCGCGCAACGACGACAAATCCACGGTTCCATTGCGGCGCCGATACAAGCCGGGATGAACCGGCTCTTCCGCGCGCGAGGCATCAGGATAAAATTGCATCGCGTTGGTCTCCACGCCCGCAATCGTGCCGACGTTCGCGGCGAGCAGCACGTGCGGAATTTGCGCAAGCATTGGGTTCGTGAGGTCCTGAACCATCAATTGCATCCCGTGCGCCTTCGCCCAGCAAGCGCTGAGCAATGCACCCGTCTGCGTCTTGCAGGTCTTGAGCGCCACGCCCGTCCAGCCGAGTTCGCGACCGCGCCGGACAAGCCGCCAATTGTGCGCGCTCTCGTCGAGAAACAGCGGCTTGCGCTGCGAGACGCTGCGAACGTCGATGGGAAATTCCTCCAGCTCGTAGGGAAACGGCTGCTCGACGTAGAGCAGCTTGTCGAACGTGTCGCGCCCGTCCCGTTGCAAGCGATCGAGAATGTCATTCACGTACTGTGGCTCGGTCACGGTGCAATTGAAGTCAGCCGTGAGCCATTGGACATTTTCTTCGCGTGCAATGTCCCCTACCCTGATGAGCCGCGCGTAATCCCACGCGCCATCATTGCCGCGCAGTTTGATCTTCAGACATTTCAAGCCGTCGCGGCGAATCCAATCGCGCAGCAGCACGGGGTAGCCGTCCTTCGGTTCCTGGCCGGTCAATTCCGATTCATCCAGCGGATCCAGTCCGCCGATCAGATGCCACGCGAGCAGTTGCTGCGGCGGATTGGCGATGAGATAATCGACCGGAAACTTTCCATTGAATTGTTGCTGCCAGCGCGCCCATCCCTCCGGGTCGGCCATAAATTCAAGCGGATTGCGCCGTATCTCTGGCAAATCGACGGTCAAAAATCTACCGAGGTCTTGCGACATGAATTCAGCGGTGTAGGTGGAATACACCGGCCGCTGATGCAGTTGCCCGAAGGCGTCGTGCAATGCGATGTCAAAGACGGAAAGACACACCAGCCCGGCGAGGAGCGGCATCGGTTCGCTTGGTCCGCGATTGAAGCCCCAAAGCAAATGCGGCAGCAGCGTTTCCTGCCACGCGACCCCCACTTCAATGGGATGCCCGAACAATCCAGGTGAAACAACGGACTCCGCCAAGGCGACGCAGAAACGCTTAAGCCGTTCGTGTCGTTCCGCGTACGGCAGCTTGCTCGGCCAGACCCATTGCACGCTCAAGGGCGTTTCCCCCCAGCCCTCGGCACGACGGCCATCGCGTCCTTCAACCGTCACACAGACGCGGGCACATGTGACGGAAGTCGTCGTCTCCACTCCGAACTTCAAAGGCATGCGCGTGGTAATCGGCAGGAAATAAAGGCGCGCGCCGACAACCCGAACATCCGTCGGCTTGCTCATGGCTTGATGGGCCGGAACGAAAACGTCGTCTTTAGCGGGCCATACTGCGTTTGCACGACTGTGCCGGGAACAACACTGTGGCGCTTGAACCACCCCTGCGGCACCTCGAGGCAGAACTGGATATTGTCGGCAGTGGACGGCACCGGCTCCTCGTTGCGCGGTTGCAAGTCGTGGATTTCCTGAATTACTCCTTCCGGATCGATGTAAGCGATCGAGAGCGGCACGTAAGTGTTCTTCATGTAGAACGAGCGCGACGTGGCGTCCGCAAAGGCGAAGAGCATCGCTTCGCCTTCCGGCATGTTCGTGCGCCACATCATGCCGGTGTAAATCTCCGTCGGCTTTAGCGCGAGTTCGGTCGTCAGCTCGTGAGGGCCCACGAACATTTTCATCGTCTGCAGGCGCGGCTGGGCGTGGGTAAGAAAAGGCAGCGCGGGCGCGGATGTTTGCGGTGCCGCGAGTGCGCCTTGGCGAGCGTCCTTGCAACCGGCGACCACAGCGACGAGAATCGCGAGACTCAGCAGAAAAATCTTCACCGAGGAAAGCTGCGGGAAAGTCCTCTTCATTTCAACGTCTCATCGACTGGCATGGCCGCTTGTGCCTGTCTGGCCGTTTTGCCAGAGTCCGCGGAAACGCATGAAGATTTTTTTGAGTTTATTGGGACTGTTTCTGCTTCTGGGCTGCACTACGAATCCCGGGCCGAACTCCCGCACGGGCAAAAACAGCACGAACCAGGTCAATTACGACGCCCAATACAAGCTCGGTCCAGAGGCACAACCACACCCCGGCGTGCCACGCGGCGCGTTGCTCAAGATGCCGCCATTCACGAATAGCAGCGCCTTTCCCGGCACAGTGCGCGACTGGTGGGTTTATGTGCCCAGGCAATACGATCCCGGCAAACCTGCGTGCCTCATGGTTTTTCAAGACGGCGCTGGCTACGTGAACACGGGCACCGTCCCGACGGTGTTTGACAACCTCATCGCGAAAAAAGAAATGCCGATAACCATCGGCGTGTTCATTAATCCAGGAAGCGTTCCTGCCGCCGCCGAAGGAGAAAAACCGCGCAGCAATCGCAGCTTCGAATACGATTCGCTCGGCGATCTCTACGCGAAGTTTTTAATTCAGGAGATCCTGCCCGAGGTGACAAAGAAGTACAACATCACCAAGGATCCCGAGGGCCACGCGATTGGTGGCGCGAGTTCCGGTGGCATCTGTGCTTTCACGGTGGCCTGGGAACGTCCGGACGAATTCCGCAAAGTGCTCAGCCACATCGGCAGCTTCGTGAACATTCGCGGCGGACACAATTATCCCGCGCTCATCCGCAAGACGGAGAAAAAACCGCTGCGCGTGTTCCTCCAGGACGGCTCGCACGATCTCGACAACCTGCACGGCAACTGGCCGCTGGCCAACCAGGAAATGGCCGCCGCGCTCAAATTCATGAACTACGACTATCAGTTCGTTTTTGGCGAAGGCACGCACAGCGGCAAACACGGCGCGGCGATTTTGCCGGAGTCATTGCGCTGGCTGTGGAGGGACTATCCGAAGTGAAAATGACGAATTCCGAATTTCGAATGACGAAGGAATGACCGAGAGTCAATGCCGAAATCAGCCGCGTAGTGGTTCGGGTTTGGAATTGATTCGCCATTGGTCATTCGTCATTTGTCATTTGCGAAGCCACCCCCCATAGTCCCCGCCCGATGAACGATTGGATTGCTGGTTATATCCGCGCGCAGAAAGCCGCGCTCGACTCGATTCCCGTGGACCAGGTGGCGCGGCTGATCGATCGCTTGAAGAAAGCCGTCGCCGAAGATCGCCAGGTTCTCTGTTTTGGCAATGGCGGCAGCGCTTCAAACTCGTCTCATTTCGCCACCGACCTCGGCAAAGGCGCCTCCGACAAAATCGGCAGGCGCTTTCGCGTGCTCTCGCTCAACGACAATGTCAGCTGGATGACGGCCATCGGGAACGATTACGCCTACGAAGATGTTTTTGTTCGCCAATTGGAGAACTACGGCCAACCCGGCGACGTCGCGCTCGGCCTGAGTGTGAGCGGCAATTCGCCGAACGTCGTCAACGGATTGGATTGGGCGAAGAAAAATGGCCTGCACACGATCGCGCTCGTCGGCGCGAAGCGTGGACGCATGGCGGACATCGCGCACGACGTCATTGTGATTAACGACACTCACTATGGGCGGGTCGAGGACGCGCAAATGGGCATCTGCCACATGCTCTGCTACGCGTTCATCGAGAAGCCCGAGATCGCGAAGTGATTTACGATTTACGATTTACGAATTGAGATTTACGCGCTCGAACTTTTCTGACGGTCGTAAATCGTAAATCGTCATTCGAAAATCAACGAGAGCGCATGTCATTCAAAAAGGGCAATGCGCGGCGGTATTCCGCGAGCCACTGCGGATCGATCTTCGCCTGGATCACGCATTCGCCCGCGCCGGCATCCGCGAGAATTTCTCCGTGCGGATCGACGATCATGGTTCGTCCGGAATGCTGAAGCTTCGGATCGTTCCCGATGCGGTTCACGCCCGCGACGTAACATTGGTTTTCAATGGCGCGCGCCTGGAGCAGCCGCACCCAATGGTGCAGCCGCGCATTCGGCCAGCTCGCGATGAACGTGATCAACTCGGGACGTTGGCCCGCAACAGAACGCGTCACTTCCGGGAAACGCAAATCGTAGCAGATAAAGGGAGCGACAGAGATTTCTCCGCACGCAAACACAATGCCGCGTTCTCCCGCTTCGTAGCTGGCGGTTTCGCCACCGAGCGTGAACGGCTGCATCTTGCAGTAGCGCGCGATTAACGTTCCCTCCGGCGAGAAGACAACGCATTCATTGCGACCACGGCCGTTTGCTCCACGGGTGACCACGCCCGCCAGCAGAAAAACTCCGAGTTCCCTCGCCGTCTTCGCGAGAAACTGTTCTGTCGCCCCGCCCGGCTCTTCTGCGATCCCGGCGACGTTCATGCTGAAACCGGTGGCAAACATTTCCGGCACGAGCACCAGTGAACCGCGAGGAACATTTGCCGACCGCAACAGCGCCGCCACCTTGGCGCAATTCGCCGCTTTGTCTTCCCACGCCATGTCGAACTGCACGCACGCGATGTTCATGCGTTCAGTGTGCGATGCGCGCGGCGGCAAAGCGAGGATTGAAGCCCGTGACTGGAAAACACCACGGGCAACCGTGCTCTTCTCTTTCGTGGCTCACCGTTCGCCGCCACCACTAAAGCGCAACAAACGCTCCGCAAAGTTTCCAGCCGCGATCACGTCGTCATTCATCGTGGCGGCGACGCGAGAGACGTTGTCACTGAAATCGTGAGTACAGTGAAAGCCCTTGTCGACGGCGCCGTCGTTGTTCAACCGCGCAAGATTGTGCGTCGGATGATTGTCGAATGTCGGATAGGCGCCGGCCACAATCACTCGCCCGTGATTGTCCACCGCGAGGCCGGCAATGGAGCCATCCACGGTCACATTGCTCTGAAAGGTTTCATCCACTGAACCATCGATGTTCAGTCGAACGATCGGCCCGCGCCTCGTCGTGACCAGAACCTTGCCATCGGGTTGAACGGCCATCGCCGTCGAGTTCTCGAAATGCTGCGACGGAGCAAATGAGTCGTCGAGGGACCCATCGGTTCTCAGGCACGCCACGCCGAAGCGCGGAACGCCGTTCGCCTGTGTGAAATGTCCGCGCACCAAAATCTGTCCGTCCCGCTGAACGGCCATTCTCCACGCGGCCTGATTCAGCGACGCCTTGAAGCTGGAGTCCACGCTCCCGTCCTCATTCAAGCGCACGACACGCTGATGCGATTCACCATTGAAGCGGACGAAGTTTCCGCCCACCAGAATCTTGCCGTCGGGTTGAACCGCCACGGCGCGCGCTTCCTTGTCTCCGCCTCGTCCGATGGAAAACGTGTCGTCGATCTGACCATCAGGCAGCACACGCGCAACGGTTTTGGAAGGGATGCGATTCACGGAACCGAAGTCGCCGGCGAGGAGAATCTTCCCATCGGCCTGGACGGCCACGGCGTGGACGGCTCCGCCCGCTTGCGCATTAAATCCCGCGTCCACCGTTCCATCCTCGTTGAAGCGTGCGATGGACCGATGCTTTGCGCCGTCGATCTCGTCGAACAATCCACTCAAAAGAATTTTGCCGTCCGGTTGCAAAACCAGATCGCGGAACTCGCCGCCACGACCGGTGCGATGAAACGTTTCATCGAGCGTGCCGGCCGAAACGGTGACGGCCGTTGCAATGGGGACTTCTTCCACGTTTTTTCCGGCAGGCGGTCGGGCACGAGTCCACGCGATAAAAAATCCTGTCACCACGGCCAGAAAGAACGATACGCCCGCCAGCGCGAACAACAGCCATTGCGCCGGAGACAACCGGCGCGAGGCAGGACGCGGCGCATCACCACGGGGCATGGCATTGGATTGAGTAAGCAAGCTGTGCCGCTGTCGAGTGCGATTTCCATCTCCATGGGACCTCCCTTCCTATACAACGTCGCCCAGCCTTAAGCCGAACCGCTCGGCCAACGGCAACGGACACGCCGCGGCGCGAGCAAACAAATTCAAACTTCAAAGCGCGGGTTGCTTCACGGTAGGTTGCTGCCATGTCACGTTTCTCCCGCGCTGGTTGTTCGATTGGAATGACGTGCCTGCTCGTGGCGTCCGGCTGCGATAAATCGTCCCCGTCCGCTGGTTCGGCGG
>JADMIO011057197.1_pt1 | contig 12885 bp, 10 predicted proteins | sample 8958161 | NCBI WGS metagenome assembly JADMIO01 (sample SAMN16585339, study PRJNA669376) | soil metagenome | isolation source: Crop rotation soil | place: USA: Cullars Rotation, Alabama | collected 2011 | reverse complement strand
CAAAGGTTTACGAATATCAGGTAACAATTTTCGAGAACCCGGAAGAGCGCTTCAGAGGTATTCACATGAACTATCTCGCCAGTTATGAGAAAAGTTTGACCAACACTTTTGAATCTATAAAGTCAGATCTTATTCAATCCTATCGTGCTTATGCCAATCCTGCAACATTTGTGATTGAGTCAGACCTGGTAATTCCTTTTGAAGAAACTTTTCTGCCTATCGCAAAACGTACGCTGGTTAAGACGATAGCCGGTATGGCGTAATCTTCTTAAATTCGCATACAAATCTTCTTTTAGTATGCGATACGATCCCATTGACAGCCGATTATTTATTGATAATCGGAAGAAATATATTGCTGAGCTGAAGCCCTCGTCGGTTGCTTTTTTTAGCAGCAATGACGAGATGCCGAGAGTAGCAGATCAGAATTATCCCTTTCGTCAAAATTCAGATTTCTTCTGGCTAACAGGCATCGACCAGGAAAAATGTATCGTGGTGATTTGTCCTGATCATCCTTTGGTTGAATATCGGGAAGCATTGTTCCTCCGCAAAACGAATGAACATATTGCAATTTGGGAAGGACACAAGTACACCAAAGAGGAAGCACGACAGGCAAGCGGCATTCAATACATTTATTGGCTGGAGGAATTCGAAAGCATGTTGCCGGTGATCATGCATCATTCTAATTATGTTTATATAAACCTGAATGAGAATGACCGATTCGCAACAGAGGTCCCTTATAAAGAACTGCGCTTCTCCAATGAGATAAAGATTAAATACCCTAACCATCAGTATGAACGCAGTGGACCGATTATGGCTAAGCTGCGCTCTGTAAAGAGTAGCATCGAAGTTGAGCTCCTTCGCACGGCGGCCGATATCACTGATAAAGCTTTCCGCAGGACTTTACAATTTATTAAGCCGGGAGCTATGGAGTACGAAGTGGAAGCCGAAATAACTCATGAGTTTTTAAGAAGCCGTGCAACAGGACATGCATACACTCCCATTATAGCCACAGGTGCCAACGCATGTATACTCCATTATATAGATAACAGTGCAGAAATGAAAGATGGAGAATTAGTGCTGATGGATTTCGGTGCTGAATACGCAAATTACTGTGCTGATTTATCCCGAACAGTACCTGTTAACGGACGTTTTACTAAACGCCAGCGTGATGTCTACAATGCAGTACTGCGCGTGATGCGTGCAGCAACGAAAATGCTTGTCGTGGGTAATACTATTCCTAAATATCACGAGGAAGTGGGAAATATAATGGAGCAGGAACTGATCGGACTAGGATTGCTGAAAGCAGAAGAAGTAAAACGACAGGACCCCAAGCAGCCGCTGTATAAAAAATATTTCATGCACGGCACTTCACATTTCCTTGGACTCGATGTGCATGATATCGGCGATCGTTATGAACCGATGAAAGCAGGTAACGTCTTTACCTGCGAGCCGGGCATTTATATTCCGCAAGAAAATTTAGGAGTTCGCATTGAGAATGATATTTTAATTACGGCGAATGGGCCTGTTGATCTGATGGAAAAAATTCCGGTTGAAGTGGAAGAGATCGAAGAGCTTATGACACAACAACGTATTCCTGCATGAAGAATCTTTTATCGCGCTACACGCAATATAACTATTGGGCTAATGGCCGGATGATTGAGTTTCTGCAATCTCTTCCGCAAGAAGAGCTGGATGCTGAAATAGTTAGCAGCTTTACTTCAATTAAGAAAACGCTTTATCATATCTGGGATGCAGAAAGCTTGTGGCTGAGCAGATTGGGTGGGGTTTCTCCTGCTACCTTTCCAAGCCGGCGCTATACAGGGACATTCGATGAAGCGGTTTCAGCTTTAAAAAAATGCGACCAGGAGTTGATGGATTATGCTGAAACGATTTATGAAGATCGACTTACAACATTGTTAACTTACAAGACTGTGAAGGGTGACGAATTCCAAAACCTGATTGCAGATGTTTTAATGCACGTGGTGAATCATGGAACTTACCATCGCGGACAGATCATTACCATGCTGCGTCAATCAAGCCATACCACATTGTTTTCGACGGATTATGTGAGTTATTGCCGTGAAACAGTAAGTCCATAAGTGTAAATTCCTTGTCATTCTAGGCGCCAGCGAAGAATCTCCTGAAACCAGGGGATGCTTCACTTCGTTCAGTATGACAAGAGTTAAACTAATTTTGTAGTATGTTCATCCAGCAACTATACACGAACTGCCTTGCGGAAGCTGCATATTACATTGAATCAAACGGTGAAGCGGCAATTGTTGATCCGATCCGCGAAACTGAACCTTACCTTCAGCTTGCTAAAGAACGCGGAACAAAAATCAAATACATTTTCGAAACTCATTTCCATGCGGATTTTGTTTCCGGTCATATAGATCTTGCCAAGCAAACCGGTGCAACAATTGTGTTTGGACCCCATGCAGATACCAACTACAAAGTTCACAATGCAAAAGACGGCGAAGAATTGAAAGTTGGTAATCTCACTATTCGAGTGCTTCATACTCCCGGTCATACGCTCGAATCCTCTTGTTACTTATTGCTTGATGAGAACTACCAGGAGTATTGCATATTTACCGGCGACACTTTATTTGTAGGAGATGTAGGTCGTCCTGATCTGTTGGATGGCAAGATGACAAAAGAAGAATTGGCATCGATGATGTATGATTCTTTGAATTCGAAAATCAAAACGTTGCCTGATGAAGTGATTGTATATCCCGCACATGGCCCCGGCAGCGCATGCGGTAAAAATATTTCTAAAGAAACATGGAGCACCATTGGGGAGCAGAAGAAAAATAATTATGCTCTGCGACCATTAAGTAAAACCGAATTTATCAAAGAAGTAACAGAAGGGTTGTTACCCCCTCCTGCGTATTTCTTCAAGGATGCTGCTATCAACAAAGCAGGATACGAATCTATTGATGAAGTATTAAACAAAAACAGTAAAGCGCTTTCGGTTTCTGAATTTGAGAATGCGGTGAATAAAGGTGCGCAGATACTGGACACTCGCGATCCTCTGGATTTCGAAAAAGGTTTTATTCACGGATCAATCAATATCGGCCTTCGCGGCATGTATGCTATATGGGCAGGCACTTTACTGGATATTCAGAAGCCCTTGCTGATCGTTGCTGATGAAGGAAGAGAAGAAGAAAGCATCGTGCGGTTGGCGCGTGTGGGATATGAAAATGTAGTAGGGTACTTGCAGGGAGGATTTAATGCATGGAAAAATGCAGGTAAACCCCTGGATGTAATGCCCACACTTGAACCAAAGGAGTTTGGAGAAAAAGTAAAAGTAGGCGCATTGCAAATTCTTGATTTGCGCACTGCTAAAGAAACTGAAGAAGGCCATATCAAGGACTCCATCAATGTACCGCTGGCAGAGCTTATGCAGAATTTTTCTTCCTTACCGAAAAATGGTCCTGTATATATCCATTGTGCAGGCGGCTATCGTTCGATGATTGCGGCATCCATTTTAAGAACATATGGATTCGATAACATCATTGCTGTAAACGGTGGTTGGAATAAAATTAAGCTCACCGGTATTCCCATCGAAAAAGTCGAGCTCGTTTGATTCTACATCTCCGTATGGGGATAGGAATTTTTTAAAGCAGCTCTTTAAAAATTATATACACGCCCATCACCAAAATAAACCAACCGAATACCGGCTTTAGCTTGTCAGAAGGAATATGTTGGGCTAACCGGCCTCCTGCAATAATTCCAAGAACGGAAAGCAGGGTGAAGTAGATCAGAAACATCCAGTCGACAGCTGAGTTGTTATGTAACTCACCTGCAAATCCGATCAATGCATTGGCGGCAATTACCAGGAGCGAAGTTCCAACAGCCATTCTGATTGGAATTTTTGCAAATAGAACTAAAGCAGGAATAATCAGGAAGCCGCCTCCCACACTTACCAATCCAGTAATAGCACCTACTATTAAACCAAGCAGTGCAATTTTTGTCCTCGCCAAGGCATGCTTTTCCTCGGAGACAGGAATGGTTTTTCGCATCATTGAAATTGCGGTTGCAATCATCAACAGTGCAAACACTACCATAATCAGTACATCCTTATCTAAAATGTAATTGCGCGTATTTAAAATAATGTCAGGTATTTGTGGAAGAAGAAAACGCCGGATGACATACACTGACACCAATGAAGGAACGGTAAACACCAGTGCAATCTTATAATCAACTAATTGTTTACGGATATGGGTGAAGGCACCAATAAGACTTGTGACTCCAACAATAAATAAAGAGTAGCCCGTTGCTTCCATCGGACTAAAGTGCAGCAGGTAAACCAGTACAGGCACCGTCAAGATAGAACCCCCGCTACCGAACAAGCCCAACGTTAAACCAATCAAAACTGCGCAGATGTAACCGAGGAGCGTCATGTAGTTTCGTCAAAGATAGATTTAACTCATGGTTCGACTTCGCTCACCATGACATGTCTGCTATCCAGGCTTCCAGCAAGGGCAATTCTTCCGGCGGAAAAATTTTTTCTGTAATGAGCGCGCGATAACAGGTAAGCAGGTTATCAGCAATGCTTTTTTGGCCGGTCTTCAACTCTAATTTTTGAAGCAGATTTTTTATCCGGTCATTGTCAATATATCCTGGCAGCTCGTCTTTGAAATCTGCAACCAGATCGTGGTAATTTCTTTTTTGAATCACGTCCGCATTGTGAAAAGCTATTGACCAATCGCAAGTCCAAAGTATTCGTTGGGCGATAAAGCTCCGCCAGATATCCGTCATTCTGAAACTGCAGTAGGATGGTAAATACAGTAGCATGAAAACATCTTTTTGCCAGGTGGTATTTTGGGAGTTGAAAGGGCACCACTGATTGTTCTGTAATAGCAGCGGCTCGGCAGCCTCAAAATAAAAAGGGAGTTTGAATGCAATTCGGTACAAGGCATCTACATCCGGATTTTCGTCGGCGAGTCCCTGGTGGATTTTTGGATTAAACATCCCCCTAACCCCCTTCAACGGGGGAATTTGCGTAGTGACTTTATCTAATGGGTAGCCACGAGGCCAGATGACATCTTTAGTAAAGTATTGATAAGCATTTATCCAACCGGTTGCCTCTAAAAAACGATAGTTGTTAATACTTGGCTTCTGCCAGAAATTTTCTATCGGGTAATTATCGTCATCAGTCTCAACAATACTGTCATATTTTTTTGCCAATAGATATCCGATATTCTTACGGGAATAATGATTTTCAGGAAGCAACTTTGCCAATTGAAACTGCAATTGTTTCTGCTCGTCAATGCTTACAAATCTGCAACCCTGAAACTTGAAATCCTGTGGAGATTTTTTGTCGCCGATTAAAATAAACTCCACATGATGCTGCGCACATTGTTCAGCAAATATTCTCATCACCTCATTGGGTGAGCCAATGGAAGTCATAACCAGTGCGGCATTCATAGCTTGCGGTTTCTGTGGAAGAAATAATACATTAACGTTGAAAGCGAATTAACAATCGGGCCGCTTTTTACTGTCGAAGTGTGCGTATGGTATTCTATCGGTATCTCGATGTAATTTTTTTTGCGAATTAAAAATCTTAATTCAGTTTGATAGAAATGTGCTGTGGATCGAAAAGGATATGCAGTGAATTGTTCAACAATCTCTTTTGAGAATCCCTGGTAACCGGAAGTCATATCAGAGAAATGCGTGCCGAGCAGGAGGTTCGAAAGCATCGTTCCCCCTCGTGACAGAAATTTTCGAAAAGGAGATGAATCCATGAAGCCACCTTTTAAAAATCTGCTTCCTAAAACGCATTCATAATTTTTGAACTGTTCCAGGAATTGTGGCAATTGTTTCGGATGGTGAGACAATCCCGCATCCATCTCCATAATATAATCGTGACCATTCTTCAAAGCTTCTCTGTAACCACGCAGATATGCTTCAGCAACATTCTTATTCTCCGGAGCCCAAACCGTAACGAATCGCTGATCCTGTTGGGAAAGTTTTCTGCAAAGCTCAAGCGTTCTGTCTTTAGCAGCTTTATCAATTACAAAATAAACTTTGCCGGATTTTATCACCTCCAAAGCTTTATAGAGCTCCCTGATAAACGGTGGGAAGTCATGCTCTTCATTAGCCATTGGAATAACCACCCCCCAGTTCAACTTTTCAAACATTCGGGCGCAAATTACAACTACCTTTGCACGCCCGAATCGAGCAGGTTCGGGCATTTTTAATGAAAAATATCCGCAATTTTTGCATCATTGCCCATATTGACCACGGGAAGAGCACTTTAGCTGACAGGTTGTTAGAGTACACCAACACTGTCGCCGGCAAGGCAATGCAGGCGCAAGTGCTGGACGATATGGATCTTGAACGCGAACGCGGAATTACTATTAAGAGCCATGCCATCCAGATGGAGTACGAAAAGAATGGAGAAAAATTTATTCTCAACCTTATCGATACTCCCGGACACGTTGATTTTTCATACGAAGTTTCACGTGCTATTGCTGCTTGCGAAGGGGCACTGCTTGTGGTGGATGCCGCACAGGGTATCCAGGCACAAACTATCAGCAATCTTTATCTCGCGCTTGAGCATAATCTTGAAATAGTTCCTGTGTTGAACAAGATTGATCTCGACAGCGCAAATCCGGAAGTCGTCAAAGATCAGATCGTAGACCTGGTTGGTTGCGATCGCGATACCATCATTCCAGCCAGTGCTAAAAGCGGCTTGGGTATTTATGATATACTAGACGCGATCATCCATCGCATTCCTCCTCCGAAAGGCAACCCTGACGCGCCGTTGAAGGCGTTGATCTTCGATAGCGTCTTCAACCAGTTCCGCGGCATCATTGCCTACTATAGAGTCATCGACGGAAAAATAAATAAAGGCGATAAAGTAAAATTCTTTGCAACCGGTAAAGAATATGTTGCTGATGAAATCGGAGTGTTGAAGTTGGATAAGATTCCGAAGAAGACAGTCAACACAGGTGATGTGGGTTTTATTATCAGCGGCATCAAGGAAGCTAAAGAAGTTAAAGTTGGCGATACCATTACACATGTTGAAAATCCATGTTTGGAAGCTATCAAAGGGTTTGAAGATGTGAAGCCGATGGTTTGGGCAGGTATTTATCCTGTTGATACAGATGAGTATGAAGAGTTGCGCAATTCCATTGAGAAGTTGCAGTTGAATGACGCCTCATTGGTATTTCAACCTGAAGCATCGGCGGCATTAGGTTTTGGTTTCCGTTGCGGATTCCTTGGATTGCTTCACATGGAAATTATCCAGGAACGTTTGGAGCGCGAGTTCAACATGACTGTGATCACAACAGTTCCTAACGTAAACTACACTGCATTCTTAACGGATGGCGAGGTAAAGGAAATTCACAATCCGAGTGAGATGCCTGAACCAAATTTTTTAGAAAAGATTGAAGAGCCGTATATCCGCGCACAAGTCATCACCAAATCTGAATTTATCGGATCGATCATGACCCTTTGCATCGGCAAACGCGGACAGATCATGAATCAACATTACCTGACGACCGATCGTGTTGAACTTCAATTCGACATGCCGCTGGCGGAAATAGTTTTTGATTTCTATGACAAACTAAAATCTATTTCCAAAGGTTATGCATCGTTCGATTATCATCCTTTAGAATATCGTGAGAGCGATCTGGTGAAAATGGATATTCGGCTGAATGGCGAACAGGTGGATGCATTGTCTGCATTAGTTCATCGCAGTCATGCATATGAGCTTGGTAAAAAGATGTGTGAGAAGTTAAAAGAGCTAATCACTCGTCAGCAATTTGAAATCATCATCCAGGCGAGTATCGGCAGCAAGATCATCGCGCGAGAAACTGTGAAAGCCATGCGTAAAGACGTAACCGCTAAATGTTACGGCGGCGATATCAGCCGTAAACGTAAACTCCTGGAAAAGCAGAAAGAGGGTAAAAAGCGCATGAAGCAAGTGGGCAATGTCGAAATTCCTCAGCAAGCATTTTTAGCTGTTTTGAAACTGGATTAGTTAATCCTTTAAAATTCTTTTAAGCTTTCTTGGATTTTGCCTTGCATCAAAAATGGCATTGATCAAAAGAATCCGTTACGCGAGGAACTCCCCAAGCCAATTTCTAAAATTTCTAAAAGTCCTCTTTTTTGTTCCAAAAATGCATTTTTCGGGCAAAAGTATCATCATGCTTTAGCCGAGTATCATCAAACTTTACAAAAGTTTCATTAAACTCTTGCGAAGTATCATCATTCTTTACCGGGGTTTAATCAGACTTTAACAGAGTTTCATCATCCAGTGTCTGTGTATGCTGCGCCTCCTGGCTCGTCTGCCACTACATTTCAAAAGTTGAATCAAACTTTAGTAAAGTTGTAACAAAATTTTGAGCTGTCGCATCAAACTTTTCAAATTTATGATCGTCCTTACCAAGAGTTTCATCATACTCTGCCGTTGGTTGAGAGATTTTTGAAAAGTATCATCATACTTCTGTCGAGTTTCATCATACATTTCAAGAGATAATGCATACAGATGCAAAGGTGTGGCTGAATCGAAAGGTAATCATGCATACACAAACAGAGTTAATTCGTACTCCATTGAAGTCTCATCATCTATGGGAAAAGGGTAAAGTGATCAATGAGGAGGTTCGAAGGAACTGATTGAAGCATCTTCATCCTATTATGGATTTCAATGAACCTCTGCAAAAGATCAATCAAACGGAACTAAAGATTCATGCAACAGGAATAGATTTAATGCGAATTTTTAGAGAGAACAAACTATTTTTCGAAAAGGAGCTTTAAAAATTCATCCTTCTTACGCCGAGAAACTTCTACTTCAGTATTGTCGTTCATAAGTGCAAAACCACCGTCGCCCTTGATGTATCCCTTTACATGTTCCATATTGATGAGGTGTGTGTGATGCACGCGGCAGAAGCCACTCTTGTCGAGCATGGATTCGTACTCCTTCAAAGTTTTCGGGATGGTGATTTTCTTTTTGTCTTTTAGGAAGAAGTGAGTGTAGTTGCCGTCGCTCTGGCAGCGGATGATTTCGTTGACGGGCACAACCTCAAGGCGATTTTGTCCTTGCATCAAAACAAGTTTTTTGCGGACGACGGAAGTGTGATCAAGATTGTGACGGAAGATTTCCAGAATATCATGCAAGCTGAGCTTGGCGGTGCGTCGTTCCAGCTTTTCTAAAGCTTCGCGAAGGTCATCTGCTGTTATCGGTTTCAACAAGTAATCCAACGCAGAAAACTTAATGGCTTGCAGCGCGTAGCTTTCATGCGCGGTGGTGAAAATTATTTCTACATCATCCAGCTTAATCTTCTTCAGAATATCGAAGCCGGTTCCTTTGCCAAGCTCTATGTCGAGGAACAACAGCTTTGGTTTTTCATGATTGATAACTTTCACGGCTTCGGCAACTGATTGCGCTTCGGCAGCAATAGTTATTTGAGGGAAGCTGTCTTCAATCAATGTGCGCAAGCCCTCACGCGCAGCTTTTTCGTCATCTACAATAATTGCTTTCATATTTTAATTTTTGTTTGCAGCTTCGGCGAAGAAGGGAAGTGACACAAGCACCTTAGTTCCTTTTGGCAGATCAATTACCTGCACGGCTGCTTTCTTTTTTACGCGGCGGTTCAGAAGCTCTACGCGTTCTTTGGTGATGGCGTAGCCGAGGGATTTGGACCCTTCGACTCCGCTCAGGGTGACATTCCCGGATGTCATGCTGAGCGTAGTCGAAGCATGGTTGCGGCCTACCCCATCGTCTTCTATTTCGCAATGCAGCAATTCATTTTCGCGGCGCACGCGAATGGCGATGTTTCCTTTCTCTTCCTTGTTGCTGATGCCGTGCCAGATGCTGTTCTCCACAAAAGGTTGCAACATCATGGGGGCGATGTAAGTTGAATCCTTGTCAATGCCTTCTTCAACGTTGATGGAAAATTCAAATTTATTTTCCAGCCGCAGTGATTCTAACTCCATGTAAAGTTGCAATGCCTGCAAATCGCTTTCCAGCGGTACTTCACGTTCACGCGAGTTTTCAAGAATCATTCGGATAAGCTTTGCAAACTTCCCAAGATATTTTTCCGCCGACGCAGCGTCGTTAGCGCGAACAAACCGCATGATGGAATTCAGGGAATTAAAAATAAAATGCGGATTCATCTGCGCGCGGAGTGCCTGCATCTGAACTTCGGCCATGCGCTTCTCCATTGCATCACGGCGGCGGCGATTGCGGGAGAAAACTAAAAACACTGATAATACGCCTGCAACACCCACTCCGCCAAGTGTGGCCTTATATATTGTATTTTGTTTAGCATGCAGTTCTTTGTCTTTGTTCAGCAAAGCAATTTCGGCATCTTTCTTTTCAGTTTCGTATTTGGTTTGCATTTCGGTCAACTGCCTGGACTTTTCAACGTTCAGAACAGAATCCTTTAGCGATGAATATATTTTAAAAGCATTAAGTGCCTTTGGCAAATCGCTCTGTTCTTCGTATACAATAGCTAACTCTTTCTGCACATCACATATTAGTGAAGGATCAGAAATTGATTTAGCTTCAGATAATGCCTCCGAAAAATTCAAAACAGATTTATTTAAATCATGAGTTTTAGAATAAATTTTTCCAAGGACATAGGATGCTTTATAATTTGCTTCCTTATCACTTGAGGTGGCCAGCAGACTTTTAGCCTTCAATGCATGATCCAATGCCAAAGAAATATTTTGCATTTCAAATAATACTTCAGCTAAGTCTGATTCCATTCTTCCCTCACCTACCTTATCACCTAACTCTTTTTTTAACGTTAGACCCTTCTCAAGAAATTGTTTAGCAGAAGACAGCTTACCAAGTTGTTTATAACAGCCGGCAATATTTCCAAAAGTTTCAGATAAATAATTTTTATTGTTAAGCTTTTCAAAAACGTCTGCGGTTTTCATAAAGTAAATTATGGCTTTTGATTGATCGCCGATTTCACTGTTTAAAACTCCAATATTGCCATAAACCATCGCTACATTTTCAAGATCACCGTGTTTTTCAAAAATTTTTGAAGCCCGCATCAAGTAGTCTAATGATTTTGAAAACTCACTTTTCTGTCTGTACACTACTGCTATATTGGTGTAGGAGGCGCCGATATTAGTGGTATCTGCTAACTTCTGTCTAATAGCTAATGCTGACTTGTATAAGATTAATGCCGAATCCAGATTACCTTTTTTTCGCTGAATAATTCCCAGGTTGTTTATTGCATGACCCTTCAATGTATCGTCCTGACCTTCGATTGCCAATTCCAATGATTTCGAATAAAGATGCATTGCTTCATTATAATCTCCTTTATTTTCAGAAATATTAGCTAATAAATTATAAGACAGTGATTGTCCGGTTTTGTTATTGTTTTCCCGGGCGATAAACATGGCATTATTAATATAGCTTAATGCTGAATCAATGTTATTAGACATGTAAAGTTTACCAATTTTATTTAGTGTCTTCACTAATACTTGCTTGTTTGGATAATTTGATAAAGCTTTTTTCAAGCTGTCTATTTTTTGGGATTGTGCGAATACTCCGTAAGGAATTAGTATTAAAAATAAAATAGATTTTTTCATGAGGTATTGATATTGTTTGGCGGTGAAAATAGAAAAGTTCAGCAAAGTGCTTGTTGCCAGATGCTCGGTGAAACCTGCCAGATAATAAGTGAGCCGTGCCGCCGGGTAAATGGTTGTTCACCTGCATGGCGGGGCGGATACTTTTGGGGCCGTTCTGAAAAGAGTTCATTGAAGTTTTTAACAGACGGCTCTCCGCATGAAATGAAAGACATGACATGAAATGAAAGACATGAATTAGGCGGAAAAAAGTTGAGATAAGAGGATGGGGCTGAAAATTCAGAGATCGTGGTTAGCCATTCTTACTTCGGTCGGCTGAGAGAAGAGGTGCGGAGGCGGAGATAAGAGATAGTCCTCTTCAATAAAGAGGAAAACAGTTGGCTTTCTGAGGTTGGAAGTGGACGAAAACAGGTGAAAAACGCTAAAAAGGAGGTCAGATTTCGGAAATCTGACCTCCTTTTCCGGCCTTCCAACCTCTGAAAAAGCATCTAAATATCTGAATTTCAATACTTTAAATATCTAACCCCTTAAAAACAATCAAAAAATGAGAAAATTTCAAGTCGCCCTTCGTTTAGCCACCTTATCGGTACTGCAATTAATTGCACTTGCCCGAAACTATGTTACAAAAACCACGGGCAACGCCGAAGTACCTATAATTCCGGCAACGGACTATGGTAGTGTACGATACTAACCCTACTAAATCCTCATCACCATGAGCGGCTTCACCAGCGGCAGGGGGCTTTGGGTGCGCGTTCGCGCTAATGGCCGGCGGGACAAAGGGGCATGGAGCGATCCGGCATTTATCATAGTGCCTTGAGAAAATTTTTATATTATTGCGGAGTGGCTCTCCTGGCGCACCATAGAGAGTGGCTTCTCTCTTCAATTCTTAAAAACAAAAAACAACCATAAATAAAAAATTATTATGAAAGCTAAATTATTATTAAACATCATGTTGCTCTCTGCTTTGTGCGGGAGCGTAAAAGCACAATGGCAGCAGCTAACTTCTGTAACAACAATAGATGCATTTGGGGTTAGCGGGTCTAACATTTTTGCAGGGGGCGGAGGCTCGGTCCTTTTATCAACCAATAATGGAGGTAGCTGGAATACCTTAACCTTCCCTACAAGTTATCCTGTTCGAGCATTTGCCATTAATGGAACTAATATTTTTGCCGGAACTTATGGTGGTGGTGTATATCTATCCACCAATAACGGCAGCACATGGACAGCAGTAAATAACGGTTTAACAAATACTTCAGTTACAGCATTAGCTATTAGTGGGACAAAAATTTTTGCCGGAACTTATGGCGGAGGCGTTTTTTTATCCACAAATAA
>JADMIO011449878.1_pt1 | contig 12886 bp, 13 predicted proteins | sample 8958161 | NCBI WGS metagenome assembly JADMIO01 (sample SAMN16585339, study PRJNA669376) | soil metagenome | isolation source: Crop rotation soil | place: USA: Cullars Rotation, Alabama | collected 2011 | reverse complement strand
CCCCCGATTTCAGCCGCGTCAATCCCGCCAAGGGGTTCCAGCGCTTCTTCTCCAGCCGGGCCTTCGTGGACCTGGCGAAATCCCTCTTCAAGATCGGCTTCATCGGCTTCATCGCCTTCGCCACTATCCGGGACAGCTACCCGCAGCTTATCATGACGGCTCGCATGGAGCTCACCAGCGCGCTCGGCCTGATCGGCGGCATCCTCTTCACCATGGCTGTCCGCGTCGTAACGGGAATGCTGGTGCTCTCGGCGATCGACTACTTCTACCAGCGCTGGCAGCACGAGAAGCAGCTCCGCATGAGCAAGGAGGAGATCAAGCAGGAGAACAAGCAGACGGAGGGCGATCCGCAATGGAAGTCGCGCATCCGCGCGCGGCAGCGGGCGATCGCCAGGAAGCGGATGATGGCGGACGTGCCGAAGGCGGACGTGGTCATCACCAACCCGACCCACTTCGCCGTCGCGCTCCGCTACGATCCGGAGAAGATGAGCGCGCCGATCGTGGTCGCCAAGGGCCAGGACCTGATCGCCAAGCGCATCCGCGAGATCGCCCAGGAGAACGACGTGCCGATCATCGAGAACCCGCCCCTCGCCCGCACGCTCTTCAAGCACGCCGACATCGGCCGCGAAATCCCCGCCGACCTCTACGAAGCCGTCGCCGAGGTGCTGGCGTTTGTGTACCAGATCAACCAGCGCCGAGGGGCCCGGCGGTAGCTGGTAGCTGGTTACTGGTTAAATGAGTTTGCCAACCACAAGCCACAAGGCACCAGCCACTAGCCACTAGCCACAAGCCACTAGCCACTAGCTACGGGCAACGTAAAGTAGAACGTCGACCCCTCGCCGTATTTGCTCTCGACGCCGATGGTGCCCTGCTGCGCTTCGACGATCTCCTTGGAGAGGAAGAGGCCCAGGCCGATACCCTTGATGCCTTTATGCCGCTCCGATTCCACGCGCGCGTACCTTTGGAACATCTTGCCGAGCGCCTCTTCAGGGATGCCGATGCCCTGATCGGTGACAGAGATGCGCACCGCCTCGCCGTTCCGCTCCGCCTTCACCGTCACCGTGCCGCCCTGCGGAGAGTACTTGGTCGCGTTGGAGAGGAAGTTGAGAATGACCTGCTCCACTCTCCCCTGATCGGCGTTGATCTCGCCGATATCGTCCGGGCAGTCGAGCTCGATCGTCACGCGCGCACCGGGCGGCAGGAAGGCGAGCTGCTCCTTCACCAGGCTCTCCAGCGTCGGCTTGATCGCGAACGGCTTCTTGCTGATACTGAGCGAGTGGCCGGCGGAGATACGGTAGATGTCGAGGAAGTCGTTGGCCAGCCGGACCGACCGGCCCGCGCACAGGATGATCGTCTCCAGGAACTCGACGAAGAGCTCCTTGTCGAAGAAATCCTCCTGCGCCATTTCGAGCAGCGTCTGCGCGTTCCCCTGGATCGGCGTCAGCGGCGTTCGCATGTCGTGCAGGATCACGGGAACCATCGACTCCTGCGCCTGTTTCTGCTGCAGCAGCGTCGTCACGTCGTCCATAAGCATGACCGCGCCGTGCACGCGGGCGCTGCCGGGGGACGAGGAGACGACCGGATCGATTTGAATCCGGAACTCCCGCTCGTCCTTCTCCTCCCCCTCCGCCGCGACATTGAGCTTCAGCTCGGTGACGTCGGCTTGATTGGTCTCAAAGACCCGCGCGATCATCTGCGTGAGGAACGGCGGCAGCTTCTCGAAGGCCTTCTCATAATGCTTGCCGATGTCCGCGCTGGAGATGCCGATCAGCTCCATCGTATTGTTGGTCTGATAGAGAATGCCGTCCGCATTGATCACCAGGAACCCCGTGCGCATGCTGTGGATGGCGGCCTCGTACTGCGCCACCGCGACCGACGCGACGGCGTAGAGCTCGGTATAGGTGATTCCCTGCGAAATCTGCCGCGCGAACCGGCGGAAGATCATCTCGTCGTCGACCGTGAAGTCCTCGTCTTTGTTCAGTGCTACGAAGACGCCGGTGCGCGTCATCTCCGACGCATCCTCGCCCTGCGGCGATTCCAGGGCGGTGAGCAGTCCATTCCTCACGGGAACGCCGTAGAGCGCCTGGAGCACCTTGCACTCGTCGTCCGAGAGAATCTTCGGACTTCCCTGCGCGAAGACCTGGCCGATGGGCGCCTGGTGAAGGGGAACGCGCATCTCCAGCATGGCGGGGGTCGCGCCATAGGAGCAGTCCAGCGCAATAAAGTCGCCGAAGCCGGGGCGGTGCATCATCACGAGCGCCCTGGCGGCGCCCAGGAGGCGCGCCCCTCGCTCCACCATGCCGGTAAGTACCTTCCGCTGCTCGGCTCGATCCGGCAGCGCTGCGCTGTTTGCGTCGGCCGATCTCTCGCTCGCGCCTGGTCCGGAATTCGGGGACATAACCACTCCTTATCACCCAAAAGTAATGAATGGGAATAATGAATACGAACAATTGAGCCCGGCGTCAGCAACCGGCCTCCACGCGGGCTCGCGCCACTGTCGATGGCGCGAGCTCCAGACCGCAGATGCCGGCTGGCCCACACACGATTATTGCACAATGCCGGGCGTGTTCGCCGCGTGCCCACCGCCTCTGCACCAGCGCTGGACGGGCGGATTCTTAACCACGGAATAAGGGAATACGCGGAAAGGAGAAATGGCAGAGCCCTCTGTCAATTGTTTTCATTTTGCAGTTCAAGAGCGGGATCCGGCGGAGCGAAACGCCAAACAATTCCGTTCGGGCAAACGGTATGGCGATGAAGGGGGCCTGCGGTACTTTGCCGCAGGCCCCAACCCGTTCCATACTCGCCCTGCGAGTAAGCGCTTGCCCGCCGCTCCACTGGAGTGCGCGCGACACGTCGCCGCTTCGACCGCGCCGGGTGCCCTCCGGGTGACGTCCGCACACCGCACTCTACGCGCCGGCCGACCGAAAGCGGGGCAATCGGCGCGTCCCTTGGACGGCACGATGAACGACCCGGCACTTGGGCGTTTGCCCGAGCTGGCACGTCTCATCCCCGTACATCCGCTTCCGCCCGGACCGCCGAACCAAAAGCCGTTTCTCCATGTTAAAGGAGGCCGACTGATGCCGTTCCACCTCGGGCGAACGGTGCTCGGCATAATAATGGTGAAGCTGGATATTTCCAGCTCCACCATTATTATGCCAATCTGGCATCCAATTATCTTAGCAACACCGCGTAGGGATCTTTCAACTGTGCAACAAAATCAATCTTCTTTGGCGCAACCTCGCGCACAGCGCCGGCACTGCTCCGAATAAGACACGCCTTGTCTACGTGTCCACGAAGATATTCCTCGGCACTCTTGCCCCGACTCGGACCTACGTCCACGACGAACTCCGACGGATTCATTTCCAGGCTGTTCGGTTTTATCTCGTCAAGAATAAACGCATATCTAGATCCTGTTACGCTAATACCCTCAGGAATATCGACCCAGGTTACTCCGTCAGCAGAATACTGCGTTGCGGGTACTATGTCCGGATCAGCCTGGGAGAATATCGACTGCATCACTAAATATACGCCACCCCGTTTCTTTGCGTGGAGCCGCGCAAACGGCTGGGCCTGTGATAGCGGATGGCAAGATGTGCCACCGTATCCCCAGAAGATCATACCAGTACTGGAGTATTCGCGGTTTTTTCGCACAAGAATATCTTCTAGCGACTCGCCAGCGTGACTTCCAACCTTCATAAAGATGAAAGCGTCGAGGGGGTCAGTCGTCATTCACTCTTCTCCTTTTCTCCGAGTGGAACGACCTTGTGGTCTCTTGATGGCAATTTACCTCCGAATGTTAGATCGATAATGTACTGCGCTCTTAACGGGGCTTCATTCCCATAGAAATTGTGCACGGCTTCAGGGCTCAAGTTCACACTCGCGTAATCCTTTATCAATTCGCCGGTGCGGCGTAGGACAAGGCTACACGACGTGAGGTCCGGAGCATCGTCCAGGTGGTAATGGTGAAACTCCGGTAGCATTTCGGCAATTATGAATCCGTTATCTAAGGCCAAGCGTTGGGTGGTACCAAGCACTGCACGAGTCCACATGTAATGCGGGTGATCAGCAACCACTACACAACCAATCGCGTCGGCATTCGTCGCCTCAAAGCCGCGCTGAAGGAAAGCCTCGACACTTTTGCCTTCGTTGCTCGCCCCAAAAGGTGGATTGGTGTAAAAGCCATCAAACTTTTGCCAGTACTCGACCGGGAGCGGATCGACTACATTATAAAGCGACGCGGTGACGCGGTCGGCTATCTCAAATCTAGCCGCAAATCGCCTAATCGAATGTACGATTCGTTGGTCGAAATCCAAAACGTGAACGCTCCTGGGACCTTGGCGCAATAACTTCTGGTTGTGTAAGTGAACTAGGCAGAGCCCAATTGCATCACCGTCTCCTATAAAAACAACGCGCCGGGCGTCAAACCATTTAGCAACATGCTCGGATTGCAGAAGCATGTCGGCGGTTTTCATAAAGATCTGATCGAACTCCCGTGCAGCTCGCGGTCGATTTATGACTACATCAGAAACCGCATTGAGACACTCTCGGAAATCTATTGAAGACATCGCCGCTCCTACTATAGCTTCTCGATCAAATTGAGTGCCTCGCCGCCCTGTTTTGGGAAGAGGTACTTAACGACTATGTTTGCCATGCCAACGATCTCACCTAATACTGCAATGATAAACGTGGTCGAAACCCACTTATCAACGTGGATCCACCCAAAACCTATCAGAAAAAACGCAACATTTACTAGAAGCATCTGAAACAAAAGGCCGCCGAGGATCCATGCAGCAAATAATTTTCGCAGCGACCTTTCTTCGTCTTGCTGGCTTTCCCAAGCCGCCAACAAGGTCTTGAGCTTGTGCGTACGGTTATCAACCTCGTTCTTCGCTATATACTGGTTCAGTTCGTCAGAGACAACAGGATCGTTTATCTCCCGGATTAAAGATCGGTACTTTTCGGGCACGTCCGCTGCCGATGGCTTCTTCTTTCGTACCAGTTCCTTTGAAGCGGGCGACGGTTCACTTGTCATCCGACAATCCTAGTTGTCGAAGCCTACTCTTCAGCGCCGCGGTAGAAACATTAAACTGCCGGGCAAGGTCTGCAGGGTCCGGCGTGATTTCATAGAAATAGCGAACGGCTTGCTCGGGCATTAGGAGTGCTGCCGCGAACATGTTTGCTTGGGACTCCTGACGTTTCCGTCGTTTCTCCTCCGAATCATCCCCAATATCGTCTTGTTCTTGAAGCGTTCCGGGGTCCTCGCGAAATAAGACCATCTGCGGGTCCTCTTCGTCTACAAAGCCGACTTCGTCACCAGACAGCAAATGTAAGAAATGATGCCCAAGCTCATGTGCAATGGTGAAGCGCTTCCGCTGCGGCGGATCATTTTGCTTGACAAGGAGGGTGATCGAGTCACCCTTCTTAGTGATCATCCCGGCGATTGCATCACTTGAGAAAACAGCGTTGTTTACCTTAATGCCTACCTCATTGGCCAGCCTAACTGGGTCGGTTGGTATACTCTGCTGACCATGTTCTTGAAGGACGTTGTCTGCTTGTCGTTCAATTTCTTCTCGCTTCATATACCGGATCTCGGACGTCGCCATGTTGACCATTCCTTCTAATCACTTATCGCAATTTGCAAGATTGCCTTGCGCCAGTACGGGCGGCCCAGTTACTCCGTTACCCCGAATTCGCTCCGAAGCGTTGCCAGATCCAGCTTCTCCGCACCCATCGGTTCCTCATCGTCATCAGGAACCGTCGAATCACCTCATGCCTGCGCTTCCGCGCTACAGACGGCGCTGGCGGCAATCAGAGCGCGGCGCCGCGTCCGGTTCCCCTCCTAAATGAGCCAGATGGCGGACTTCGCCCCGTCAAAATCTCCCGGGTCGAGCGCACGCGACAGCCATGAGTCATCTAATTCGTCGGGAGCGCCCTGGCAACCGTCGCATCCAGCGCCCGCAACTCCATACCCGCTGATCCTAATCGCGTCTCCTCGTCGCCTTCTCTTCAATCGCCCGACTGTTGCGTCTTTGCCCGTTCCGCGGCCTCCCGCTGTCGGCGTGCAATTTGCCCCTGACGCAGAGCCTCCCGATGCTCTGGTGAAAGGGGCTTGCCTTTCCGAGCTTCGGCAGCGGCGCGTGCCGACGCGATCTTTGCCGGTGTCTTCGCCCGCCCGATGATGCTCATGGCCCGGCGCACCAGTTCCTGTTCGTCCTGACTGTCCATAGTAGATAACCTTCTTACATCATTATACGGTTATACGCCGTTCCGTTCGTTGTATCCTCTACTAGGTTTTTCCCACGATACCCGGAACCAGGCTGCCAGATATATCGAACAATTCGTGGTATATGAACGTTCACACCGGTGCACAGGGAACCTGAAAGGATACAGCCGCCATAAACGATACGCGCAATGCATCCCAGACCCTTACGCTCACCAAAATCGCTGAGCGCGCCGGTGTCTGTCTGGCTCCTGGGGGCGAAAGTAGGAGCGTGACGCACGATGTGCTACGGCAGATATCGGTGGATCTCGAGATCCAAGACGCCTCGGAACAGAGCGCGCCGGACTCGCCGCTCGGGCAGCTCTGGAAGGCTATCGCGGATCAGAAGGGAGTGGGAACGCCGATCTGCGCAAGGCTGATCTCGGCCAAGTGCCCGCGGCTGATTCCGATCCTCGACAGCGTGGTGAGCGGCCTGTTCGACGCGCACTATGATTTCCGGGAGGGAACGCGGTACGCGCTCCCCATGCAGGAGGATCGTGCCTTGATCGCCGCCTCGACCGACAGCGCGGGACGGGGTCTCGCTGCTGCGCCGGACCGACGTGGTGCACTGGATGCTGAATAGAAAGGTCCGGGGCACATAACTGGATCGTCTATCGCTCAGGGAGCGTGCAGCGGCGCGATTGGGAGAACGAGAGGGAGCGTGATGGAAAACCAGACCTTCCATTGAGCCCGAGTCCGCGCAGGCGGACATTGTGTCTTCTGGAGCCGGGGACTTCAACGCTTGGTGTGAAAGTGAAATGAGAAAGGCTGATGCGTATGGAAAGAGGTCAATCCTCTCACAGAAAGGCCCTTTCCATGCTCGACATCTTAACCTTCCTCCTGGAACTATACGATTTCGTGGAGCAATATTGCCGACAACATCGTATTGAGCATCCCAGGCGAGGTCGGCGACCCAACTTGACCTGTGCGGAAGTAGTCACCTTGTCTGTTTTCGCCCAGTGGGGCCGCTTCCAGAGTGAACGCGACTTCTACCGCTTTGCACGTCAATGGCTGTTGCCAGCGTTTCCGAGACTGCCCGACCGCAGCCAATTCAACCGCGCGCAACGCCAACATCAGCCGCTGCTGCAGAAGGTGCTGCAGCATCTTTCGGATCGTCTTCAGGGACAGGAAGGCTCATATGAGGCCCTCGACGGAAGCGGCGTGGCCGTGCGCAACAAACAGCGACGCGGCAGTGGCTGGCTGCCCGAGTATGTCTCGATCGGACGCTGTAATCGCCTGGGCTGGTACGAAGGCTTCCACCTTCTGATCGCTTGCAGTCCAAAAGGCGTGGTGACTGGCTTCGGTTTCGGCAGCGCCAACGCCAAGGATCAGACGCTGGCCGAAGCGTTTCTGTATGCGCGCGCAAGTCAGAACCCGAAATTGAAGTGCGCGGGCAAGCCTGCCAAGAGTGCTTATGTGGCCGACACGGGCTTTGAAGGCTATATCAGGCACCAGCGTTGGCATGATGAGTATCATGCCGATGTCGTTTGTCCTCCGCGCATGGACTACAAGCAAAAATGGACACGCGCACAAAGGCGACGTTTAGCTGCACGAAGGCAGATCATCGAGACGGTGTTTGATCGCTTGCTCAACACCTTCCGGTTGAGTAGGGAGCGTCCTCATGCCTTCTCGGGATTCTGGGCCCGGCTCACAGCAAAGCTGGTGCTGCATGACTTCTGCATCTGGATAAATCAGAAATATGACCGCAGAAACCTGGCCTTCGCGGATTTACCGGGATGGACCTGATTTCACACCAAGCGTTTCAGTCCCACGGACACCTCCGCGCCAGGTCGCATTTTGCCGCAGCCGCCGCGGGCAACACCCCACCAGACGGCGCCTGCGTGTTCCGACGATGGACTACCCATCTGCCTCGTCGGGCCATGGCTTTCCGTCCCACCGTTGCCCGAAGTCCCAGTACATCTCGGTGCCGTAGGGCTCGACGGCGAGCTCCACGCCCTGTCTGGAGATCCTCAGCCCCTCCAGGTTGATCTTGTCGGTCAGATACGCCAGGAAACTGTGGATACCTGCCAGGCGTTCTTGTTGCAGCATGTCGGCGATAACCTGGCGCTGCTCCGGTGTGAACGGTGCCATACGCTGGTTGAACTCCTCCGGCGGCTGGTATGGCTTCGGCGTCTCCGTTCCCCACTCCCGCACCCATCGCGCTATCACCGAATGACTTGGCCAGCCAAGCAGGCCGTCAATAAAAGCTTGATACTCCTCCAACGGTGTGCCCGGCATAGGTCCTCCTGTTTCTTCTGCGAGATCCCGTCTCGACACCAATCCGCCCTTTGCCCCACCAGACTACCGCTATTCTGCGGGTTCATACTCAGTCTGTCGGCCTCTGGTTAGGAAAGCGGTCCATTCGACCTCGTTCGGATGGCTTGATCGGAGTGACTCCTGACGGCATATCTTACACGTCGCGTTGTGACGGTTAGCTTCCCGCTACACCACAACCCGCGCGGATCGACACCAACTAGCGGAGGAGGATTCAGGCACATAAAAGCGAAACGAACGATTCAATTGATCGTTTCGTCTCACCTGCGGATGGTTCTAGCAATAGCCACCAGACGGGCATACGCCATGGAAGTCGTTGCAAATGCCAGATACTTCGATTGCTGGCCCTTTCGATGCTTATAATGGAAGCGAACCGTACGTCTTTGTGAGTTATTCACACAAGGATGCCGAATATGTCTTCGTCGATATCGCGTCACTGCGTGATCGAGGTTTCCGGATCTGGTATGACGAAGGTATCGATCCGGGCAACGAGTGGACGGAAGCGGTTGCTACAGCACTAAAACTATGCGCGTTCTTTGTCGTTTACCTTTCGCCAAACGCCGTCAAGTCAAGGAACGTGCGGAACGAGATAAACCTCGCACTTAAGTACAACAAGCCGTTTCTCGCCATTTTTCTTGCTGAAACGGAGATGCCCGCCGGTCTAGATCTGCAAATTGGATCTATTCAGGCGGTCATGCAGTACCGCCTGAATAGATCCAACTACCAGAAGCTCCTTTTACGAGCGCTTCCTGATACACTTAGAGCGCCTCGGCCATCACGACGCGGGCACGCGGATTCGGGTGAAGCGAGCTCATTGCCAACGAAATTACAGCCCCCGGTTGACCCCACGTGCCAAAGCCCCGACATCCCGAGGATTTCTCACGCCCACGAACCCCTCATGGATCCCTCACTATGCAAATCTACCGCTGAAGATGATCTTCCAATCGTTATCCCTGCCGATCCAAGACATCCGGTACGATACCGTGAAGCGGATGCCCAGGTTAATCGACCTCGTGTTCTCATTGTTGAGGACGTGGGCGTTACTACCCTTCAGATACGAAAAGCGTTCTTAAAGGCGGGATATACAATCGCAGGTGAGGCAGTTGAGGGTCGCCAAGCAGTGGAGATGGCCCGAGAATTGAAGCCGGACCTGATCATCATGGACATCAACATGCCGGGCTCCATGGATGGCCTTGAAGCAACACGGAAGATTCTGTCTCACTTCGCCGTACCGGTCATAATCTTGGCCTCATATTCCGATGACGATTATGTGGCCACGGCAATCGAAGCCGGTGCGTGTGGTTACCTCGTAAAGCCGATTACCTCCGAACAGCTCCTGCCCGCCATTAAGGTGGCAATGGCGCGCTTTGACGAGGTTCAAGCGTCCATGGTTGAGGCTCAAAGGTCAAAGGGCGCCACTCAGACAAACACTTTCCTGGATTGGGCAAAGCGCATTCTAACGAAGCGTAAGAAACCTGCAGAATAGCATGCACTCCGTTTGTTGCAGGAGAATCAACAGCAGGGCAAAAGATCATCCCCTGCGCATCATACCAGTTCAACGCCAGCGAGGGCATTTCCCGCAGAAACCGATACAAAATGGCGCAGTTTTCGCACAATACTGCATCGAAATCGGCCCGTTGCGATACATTGTCGCACGCCCATCGAAGCCGCTAGCGCATCCTCGGCAAGAGCTTTGATTCCTTCCCACAATCCCAAAACACCTGGAGTGAACCCCCATACCGCCCCGGAAAGAAATAATCGAAAGCCCGCCGCAGACCATTCATTCACAAATCGCCAAAAAAGGCCGCCTGAGTGAATGAATGAACGAACCAACAGCTCATCGGACTGACGCGCACCGCGTGTGAGTCTGAGCCACAAACGCTTCGCCCATGTGCGTGTGGAGCACGCCCGGCGCGAAGCGCCCAGGTGCCGGATCGTTTATGGACCCGGAGAAGCGTTCGTTCTGGCGCGAGAACAGAACCTCGGATTTATCGCCCGCAGGAAGGGAGAACTCAGCCCAGCGCATAACATGGGGCGGGCGGCCAGGGCGGCAGTGAGGGCCTCGTCGGACATTGCCAGGACCGCCTGAATACCTGAACACCCGAATACCCGAAAACCGGTGCGGCTCAGTGCCCCATCGGCTCCTTGCAGGAGAGCTTCAGGCCGACGGTCTGGAACAGGAGGAGGAGTTTCGCGGGCAGCGTCACCTCCCGCTTGGTCACGTAGACGCGCTCCGCGTGCTCGTCATCGACCACCAGGCGGAGTACGGCCCAATCGGCCGACAACGACGTGAGCAGGTAGAGCCCCGGCTCGATGTCGTCGATCTTCGACAGGAGGGCGACAACGTCGCCGGGAACAAAGGGCGTCGATACGTAATTACGACTCGAGACCATAAGGGGATCTTATCCGCTTCCTTGCAATTGGTATAGGAACATGAGCAGGCACAGCAACGGCCGCACTCTGTCCCGCCGTCCCATCAATGGCTACTAATACAACGAGTGTGACGCAAAATTGTTCCATAATCTATCGAAAGTTGGAAGCGATCCCTGACATCCGAGCACCAGGGCGACTATAATTGTACACCCATGAGTGATATCCAACCTCGATTTTCCAATCGCCGCCGCCTGCTCGCCGTTAAACAGGACGCCATGGAGGTGGCCGCTTCCATCCGACAGAAGTTGGCGCCCGAGGCGGCCGTGGACCTCCGCGCGCTGCTGGACGATCTCCATCCGGCCGACCTGGCCGACGCGATGCTCTACCTCAGCCCGCAGGAGGAGAAGGTCGTCTTCGACCTTCTCGATCCCTCTGAGGCGGCCGAAGTCCTGGACGAGGTCGACGCGACCACGGAAGCCAACCTCGTTCGCGGCACCAGCGCCGACCGTCTCGCAGACATCATCGAGGAGCTGCCCTCCGACGAAGGCGCGGACGTAGTCGGCGGCCTGGAGCAGGACGAGGCGGAGCGCGTCCTGTCGCTCACGGACCACGAGACGGCGCAGGACATCCGCTCGCTGCTGGCCTACCCGAGCGACACCGCGGGCGGCATCATGTCCATCGGCTTCGTGGACGTGCCCGAGGACGCGACCCAGGCCGAAGCCCTCCGCCGCTTCCAGGAGAAGACCGAGGCCGAGCATATCTTCTACGTCTACGCCGTCGATCGATCCGGCCGGCTCAAGGGCGTCGTGGATCTGCGGCGCTTGCTCTCCGCGGATTCGAAGATGCTGGTCCGCGACCTTATGCAGACGGACGTGATCTCCGTGCCGCCGGATTGCGACCAGGAGCAGGTGGCCGGCATATTCGCCCGCTACGATCTGACCGCGCTCCCTGTCCTCGACGTGACGCCGGGCGGGCGCCTTATCGGCGTCATCACCTCCGACGATGTGATCGACGTTATCCAGGAGGAGGCCGCGGAGGACGTGGCGCACATGTCCGGCTCCGACGCGCACGAGCTGGAGCGGAAGTCGCCCGCGGAGGTGGCCCGGCTGCGGCTCCCCTGGATCATGGCGACCCTGGGCATCGAGCTTCTGGCGAGCGTCGTCATCCACGTCTTCGACCAGACACTGACCAGATTCATCCTGCTCGCCAGCTTCATGCCGGTCATCTCCGCAATCAGCGGCAACACCGGCCTCCAGTCCGCCGCGATCATTATCCGTGGCCTCTCGTCCGGCCACGTCCAGCTCTCCCACTGGCGTCACGCGGTGGTGCGCCAGGTGAGCACGACCATGATCCTGGGTGCGGCCTGCGCGGGCGTCCTGGGAGTCATCGGCGGCATCTGGGACCGGCACTGGGCCTTCGGCCTTGTCGTATTCCTGGGTATGTTCATGTCCGTCAACATCGCCGGCATCGTCGGGACGGTCGTGCCCTTGCTCTCCAAGCGCGCCGGCTTCGACCCCGCCCTGACCGCCGGCCCGTTCGAGACCGCCTTCCAGGACGTGATCGGCATCAGCATCTTCCTGAGCCTCGCTGCGGGGCTGCTGCATGTGCTGAAGGGATAGCGAAGTGATTCGTGATGGGGTGGTGGGGGTGTTCAGGTATTCAGGTATTCAGGTATTCGGGTATTCAGGAAATGCCGCCCCCTCCTGACCCCCCGGAATACCAGAACACCAGAACACCAGAACACCTGAATACCTGAATACCTGAATACCCGAATACCTGAATACCTGACCCGCGAACCGAGGAGCCAAGCCAACGATGAAAATGACCTGGGCGGTCTATGCCGCGCTCTCCGCCGTCTGTGCCGGCTTGACGGCCGTGCTGGCGAAGATGGGCGTGGCGAACGTCTCCTCCAACCTCGCGACCTTTGTGCGCACCTGCATCATCCTGGTCTTTGCCTTTGGGATCGTGATGGCGCGGGGC
>JADMIO010921842.1_pt1 | contig 12887 bp, 12 predicted proteins | sample 8958161 | NCBI WGS metagenome assembly JADMIO01 (sample SAMN16585339, study PRJNA669376) | soil metagenome | isolation source: Crop rotation soil | place: USA: Cullars Rotation, Alabama | collected 2011 | reverse complement strand
CCGCTCGCCTCCGAGCTCGAGCTCGACCTGCTCGAGCGCGTCGGCGTCGAGCAGGTCGCGCAGCTCGTCCGAGCCGGCAAGCTCGCGAAGCAGGTCGCGGTCGAGCGTCAGCGCCGCCACGCGGCGCTCGGCCGCGGGCGCGTCGTCCTCGTAGAGGTACTGCGCGACGTACTCGAAGTTGAGCGAGGCCGCGAACGGCGACGCCGTCTGCGACTCGACGGCGACGAGCTGCCGGCTGCCATCGCGCAGGCCCGCCAGCAGCTCGCGCAGGGCACCGAGGTCGAAGTGATCGGCGAGCAGCTCTCGGTAGGTCTCGAGCAGGATCGGGAACGAGCCGTAGCGCTCGGCCACGGCGAGCAGCGACTGCGCGCGCAGGCGCTGCTGCCAGAGCGGTGTGCGCTGACCGGGCCGCCGGCGCGGGATCAGCAGCGCGCGCGCAGCGCTCTCGCGGAAGCGCGCCCCGAACAGCGAGGAGCCGCCGAGCTCGCCGACGACGAGATCCTCGATGCGATCCGGGTCGATCGCGACCAGCTCGTCGGGCGGCAGCGAGTCCGCGTCGGGGAGGTGGAGGATGATCCCGTCGTCCGACCACAGCGCATGCGTCTCGATGCCGTGCTGCTCGCGCAGCAGCGCGCGCAGCGCGAGTCCCCAGGGCGCGTGCACCTTGGCGCCGAACGGCGAGAGGATGCAGAGCCGCCAGTCGCCGATCTCGTCGCGGAAGCGCTCGACGACGATCGTCCGGTCGGAGGGGAGGACGCCGGTGGCCAGCTCCTGCTCGCGCAGGTACTCCACGAGCGTGCGCGCGGCGCGCTCGTCACAGGCGTGCAGCCCCATCAGGTGCTGCACCGCGCTCTCGTCGTCGAGCGCGGCGAGCTCGCGCTGGAGGCGGCCGACGGCGCGGCCGAGCTCGAGCGGCCGGCCCGCCTGCTCGCCCTTCCAGAACGGCACCTGCGCGGGCTGGCCGGGCGCGGGGGAGACGATCACGCGATCGCGCTCGATCTGCTCGATCCGCCAGGCCGACGCGCCGAGCAGGAAGACCTGGCCCTCGCGCGCCTCGTGCACCATCTCCTCGTCGAGCTCGCCGACGCGCCCGCCGCCGTCGACCAGGAACACGCCGTAGAGGCCGCGGTCGGGGATCGTGCCCGCGTTCGCGATCGCGATGCGCTGCGCTCCCTCGCGGGCGCGCAGCGAGCCCGTCGTGCGCTCCCAGACGATGCGCGGGCGCAGCTCGGCGAACTCGTCCGACGGATAGCGCCCGGCGAGCAGGTCGAGCACGTTCTCCAGCTGCTCGCGCGTGAGCTCGCGGTACGGGTAGGCGCGCCTGACGAGCGCATGCAGCTCGTCGACGTGCAGCTCCTCGACGGATGCCATGGCGACGATCTGCTGGCACAGCACGTCGAGCGGGATGCGCGGCACGCGCGTGTGCTCGACCTCGCCCTCGAGCATGCCGCGGGCGACCGCGGCGGCCTCGACGAGCTCGCCGCGGAAGCGCGGGTAGATGCGCCCCCGCGAGGGCGTGCCGACCGAGTGGCCGGCGCGTCCGACGCGCTGCAGGCCGCTCGCGACCGAACCCGGCGACGAGACCTGGACGACGAGGTCGACCGCGCCCATGTCGATCCCCAGCTCGAGCGAGGAGGTGGCGACGATGCACGGCAGGGTGCCCGCCTTGAGCGCCTCCTCGACCTCGCTGCGCGCCTCGCGCGAGAGCGAGCCGTGGTGCGCCCGCGCGACCGGCTCCTCGCTCAGCTCGTTGAGGCGCAGCGCGAGCCGCTCGGCCATGCGCCGGCTGTTGACGAACACGATCGTCGAGCGGTGGGTGCGCACGAGATCGAGCAGCTCGGGGTAGAGCGCGGGCCACATCGAGTGCGAGCCGCCATCGTTCGCGCCCTGGACGTAGGCGACGGCCTCGGCCTCGGCCTCGTCGGGGTCGGCCGGCATCTCGATGCGCAGATCGAGCTCCTTGCGCATGCCGGCATCGACGATGCGCATGCCCCGGTCGCCGCCGACGAAGCGCGCAATCTCCTCGAGCGGCCGCTGCGTGGCGGACAGCGCCACGCGCTGCGGATCCGCCTCGGCGAAGTCGGCGAGACGCTCGAGCGAGAGCGCCATGTGCGCCCCGCGCTTGGTCGCCGCGACCGCGTGCACCTCGTCGACGATCACGGCCTCGACGCCGGTCAGGATCTCCCGCGCGCGCGAGGTGAGCATCAGGTAGAGGCTCTCCGGCGTCGTGATCAGGATGTCGGGGGGCGTCCGCAGCATGCGCCGGCGCTCGTCCTGCGACGTGTCGCCCGTGCGCACGGCGACGGTCGGCGCCGGCAGGTCGATGCCCGCCGCCGCGGCGCTCGCGCGGATGCCGGCGAGCGGAGCGCGCAGGTTGCGCTCGACGTCGTAGTTGAGCGCCTTGAGCGGCGACACGTAGAGCACCCGCAGACCCTCGCCCGGCTCCGTCATGAGGCGGTCGAGGAACCACAGGAACGCCGCGAGGGTCTTGCCCGATCCCGTGGGCGCGCAGAGCAGCGTGTGCTCGCCCGCCGCGATCGGCGGCCAGCCCAGCGTCTGCGCCGGCGTCGGCGACCCGAGGGCGCTGTCGAACCATCGCCGCGCATGCGGCGAGAACCCTTCGAGCGCCTCGACGGTGGCGGTGGACATCGTCTCTGCACCATACGACCTACGACTGCTTGGCCGTCACCTCAGAAGCAGGTCGAACGAGAGCAGTCCGCTGGCCGTCAGAACGACCGCGGCCGCGAGCGTCACGCGCAGCGCGACGACGCCGTCGGTGGCCGCACTCGGGCGCTCCCGCGCGCTCAGCAGACCGCAGATCGCGCACCCGGCCAGCGCCACGGCGGCCAGCGACCCCGATGGATCCGGATACGTCGCCCAGAACAGCAGCGGCGCCACGGCCCAGACGGCGATGTACTGGGCGCTCCGGGCACGCACCGCGATCCCCGCGAGGACGAGCAGCGCGATCCCGGCGACCAGCGGCCCCGTGCCGGACGAATACCCGAGCACGGACGCGGCAACGGCGAGCGCGATCGCGATGACGTCGGCGCGCCGCATGGCTCGACGGTAGTCGAGACGAAGCCCGCGCCACGCCGCCCACTGCGGTCGACGTGCCAAGTGACATCGGCGGCGAATGTCACTTGGCGCGGCCTCACGCAGGAGGCGCCGGCGGCCGCTCGCCCTCGTGGTAGTCGACCGCGTCGGCGAGGCGGAAGATCTTCCAGAGACCGTCGCCCTGGGGCGGGCGCTCGCAGGCTCCGAGCTTGCCGGAGTCGGGGTAGACGACGAGATCGGGCGTGCCGCTGGTCGAGACGGCGAGGAAGCGCGCGGTGGAGTCGCCCCAGTTCGCGAGCTGGTGGCCGCCTTCCGCGCCGCGGGCGAACGACAGCACCTCGCCGGGCTCGAGCGCGCGCCACTCGCCGTCGGTGCGCACGCTCGGGCGGCCGAGGAGGACGATCAGCAGCTCTTCCTCGGCGAGGTGGTAGTGATAGGGATAGGCCGCCTCGCCGGGCTCGATCTCCCAGATGCTGGCGCCGAGGCGCTGCGTCGCGAGTTGCCATCCGAGGCGCGCCCGCTGGGCCCGGAAGCCGGGATGCTCTCGCTGCTGGTCGAACTCCGGCTCGAAGATGTTGGGCATGGCACACGCTTCGCGGCATGGTCTCTCGATCCTCCGCCTATAAAGTGCGGACATGACCTTTCGACGCCTTCCCGGCCTCCGGCAACTGCTCGCCGCGTGTGCTGTGCTCGTGCTCCTGGCCGTCGTGGCCGCGGGCTGCGGCAGCTCCAGCAAGGCCGGTGCCGCCGGTGCGGCCGGCACCGACGGGCGCGCCGCCCAGGCCTTCCCGGCCTCGACCGTCGCGTTCCTCGACGCGAACATCGACGAGACCTCCGCGGCGTGGAAGCAGCTGCTCGCGCTCGGCGCGCGCTTCCCCAGCTGGCCGAAGCTCGTAGCGGAGTTCAACAAGGCGGCGAACGACGCGACTGACGACGGCCCGACGCTGACGCAGCTGCGCAGCTGGCTCGGCTCGGAGCTCGCGATCGGCGTGCTGGACGTTCCCACCAATGGCGCCGATCCCACGGTGCTGGGCTTCGCCGAGGTGCGTGACAAGGCGCAGCTCGAGGCGGCGATCACGAAGGACAAGGACACCCGCTCGCTCGGCAAGCACGGCGACTACGACCTCTTCGGCAGCAAGGACGACGCCGTCGTCGCGATCTCGGCCGACACCGCGCTGATCTCGAACGCCAAGGGCGTCACCGAGGCCGCGATCGACCGGCTGGGCGGGACGGGCGATCGCCTCGCCGACCTGAGCACCTACAAGGACACGCTGGCGAGCCTGCCGAGCGACAACATCGTCGTCGGCTACGCGCCCGGCTCCGTGCTGCAGAAGCTCGTGGCCCTCGGCCGGCAGAAGGATCCGACCGGCAGCGCCGACAGCCTGAGCAACGCGCAGTTCGACAAGATCACGGAGGCGCTCGCCGGCGTGCGCAGCTTCGGCTTCTCGCTCGGCGCGACCGAGAACGGGCTGCGCATCCGCGGGACGTCGCTGCTGAGCAGCGACTCCAAGAGCTTCTCGACCCCGTACGAGCCGGCGCTGCTCACTCGCGTTCCCGCCAGCTCGTGGCTCGCAGCCTCGTTCGGCGACATCGGGCCCAACGCGAAGAGCGCGGTCGACCAGGTGATCGCCTCCAACCCGTCCGCGAAGGAGCAGGTCGCCCAGGCGGAGGCCGCGCTCGGCATCAAGCTCGACGACGTCTACGCGCTGCTCTCGGGTGAGCACGCGCTGTTCGCAGGGCCGGGCGCCCCCATCTCGGCCGGGATGATCCTTCACCCCGAGGACGTGCAGCGCGGCGCCACGACGCTGAAGGCGCTAACCAAGCTGCTGACCCAGCAGGGCATCGTGTTCACGGACACCGCCGACGGCCAGAAGGCCTCGGTCCAGGGCTTCACGGTCTACTGGCGCGCCGTCGACGACGTGATCGGCATCGGCACCGACCCGAGTGTGGGCGACGTCGTCAAGGACTCGATCGTCGACAGCGACAAGTTCAAGCGCGTGCTCGCCGAGGACGGCGTCGACATCGACTCCAAGACGCTCGGTCTCGCGTACGTCGACGTGCCCAGCCTGGTCAACCTCGCGAGCGCATTCGGCGCGTTCAAGGACGCGAGCGACAAGGAAGCGCTCGAGAACCTGAAGCACGTGGGCGGGCTGCTCTTCTGGAGCGCCCGCGACGGCGACACGGTGACGAGCGATGTCTTCGTCGAGAGCACCTAGGGACGCAATGGTCGCTGACTGGGTCGTCGTGGAGCTCGAGCCGGCTGGTGCGGCGCGCTCCGGGCTCCCCGCGCGCCTCGCCGTCCCGCGCGAGGTGGCGGAGCGGGGGGATCCGATCGAGCGCGTGCGCGTGGCCGAGTGGGCCCGCGCGTTCGTGGCCGGCCACGCCGACCACGAGCTCGCGCCGGTGCTGCTCGCGCTCGTCACGGCCGAGCCCTACCGCCGCCTCGGCGAGCGATTGCTGCGCGAAGAGCGCTTCGAGGAGGCCGTCCCGGCCCTCGCGCGCGCGATCGAGCTGACCGCGTTCGACGCGGCCTCGCGCTTCAATCTCGCCGTCGCGCTGCGGCGCGCCGACGAGCCCGAGGCGGCGCTCGCCGCGCTCGACGAGGCCGAGTGGGCGTACAACGGCGAGTCCGCCTACCACGTGCTGCGCGGCCGTATCTGGGAGGCGCTCGACGAGCAGATGCGTGCCGTGCTGGCCTACGAGCGGGCGCTCGAGCTCGCGCCGGGCGACGAGTTCCTGCTGCAGCGCCTCGAGGCGCTCGGCGCGCTGATGCGCATCGAGGGCCCCGACGGCGAGGTCTTCTGGCTGACGCCGGGCGATTTCGAGCGTGTCATGCGCCACGAGCTCGCCTCGGCCAGCAACGACCCGGTTCAGCTCGTGGCCCTGGGCGATCGCCTGCTCGGCGGCGGGCACGTCGCGCTCGCTGCCTCGGCGGCCGAGCTCGCGCTCGCGGGCGGCGAGGACTCTCCCGGTGCCTGGGCACTCGCGGGGCTCACGCGACAGGCGCTCGGCCGCGACCTGCAGGCGCGCGACGCCCTCGTGCGCGCCGCCGCGCTCGACCCGTCAAACGTCGCCGTCGCACGCGCGCTCGTGCAGCGCGAGGACGATCCGGAAGGAGGGCTGCCGCGCGCCCATGCCGAGGTGCAGCGCCGGCCCGACTCCGCGGCGGCGTGGATCGTGCTCGGCGACCAGCTCGCGGCGGCCGCTCAGCCGCGCGAGGCGCTCGGCGCCTACGCACACGCGCTCGACCTCGATCCTGCGCTGCCGGGCGCGGATCACGCGCGCGAGGCGCTGCGCGTGCTCGGCTGACCACCGCCGACGCTATGCTCCCGCTTACTTGACCCCGTCCGGTCGATCACGTTCGAGCAGGCGCCGGGAGCGGCGTGTCGCGTCGCTCTGCACCCTGGTAGGCAGATGATGAACGTCGTCCCTGTGGCCGACGAGCGTCCGCTTGCCCGCGAGGTGTGCCGGTGAGCGTGATCACGGCGATCGAGCTCGTGCTCATCGCCTTCTGCATCCTCTGGAACGCGTTCTTCGTCTCGGCGGAGTACGCGTTCGTCTCCGTGCGTCACACGCGCCTCGACGAGCTCGCCGCCGAGGGCAATCGCCGCGCGCGGACCGTGCGCAAGATCGTCGCCGACCCGTCGCACTTCATCGCGGCGATGCAGCTCGGCATCACGCTCTCGTCGGTCGCACTCGGTGCGCTCGGCGAGCCGGCCGTCGCGAGCGTGCTCGAGGCCGCCTTCGGCAGCGTCTCGGAATGGACGGCGCGCTTCGTCTCGGTCGGTCTCGCCTTCGTGATCATCTCGATCCTGCACGTCGTGATCGGCGAGATCGTGCCGAAGTCGTACACGCTGCCGCGCGCCGAGCAGGTGGCGCTGGCCGTCGCGCCCCCGATCGGCGTGTTCTTCTTCGTCTTCGCCTGGTTCATCACGTTCCTCGACTGGCTCGCGCAGCTCGTGATGCGGATGCTCGGCATCACGCCGACCGACGAGCTGGAGGGCTCGCACAGCGAGATCGAGCTCCGCATGCTGCTGCGCCAGGGCGAGCGCTCGGGCGTGCTCGAGTCCGAGGAGCAGCAGATGATCGACAAGGTCTTCGACTTCTCCGACACCCCGGTCGAGGACGTCATGGTGCCGCGCCCCGACATCGTCGCCCTGCCGGTGGCGCTGACGCCGCAGGCCGCGATGGAGCAGGTGCTCCAGCACCCGTACACGCGCTACCCGGTGTACGACGAGGAATTCGACAACGTGCTCGGCGTGCTGCACGTGCGGCGGCTGTTCGTCGCGCTCCAGAACGGCGCCGCCTCGAGCGCCGATCTGCGCGCCCTGCTCTATCCGGCGCACCTCGTGCCCGAGACGAAGCGCCTCGGCCACCTGCTGGCCGAGATCCGGCGCCAGAAGGGCCACATGGCGATCGTCGTGGACGAATACGGCTCCGTCGCCGGCCTGGTCACGCTCGAGGACCTGCTCGAGGAAATCGTCGGCGAGATCGACGACGAGTTCGACCCCGAGGACGCCCCGATCGTGCGCCTGGGCCCCGACCGCTACCGGGTCGAGGGCAGTCTTCCGGTCGAGGAGTTCAACGAGCGCTTCCACCGGGAGCTCTCGGACGAGGACTACCACACGGTCGGCGGCATCGTCTTCGGCGAGCTCGGGCGCGCGCCGGCGGTCGGCGACAGCGTCGAGATCGGCCACGTCAAGTTCGACGTCGCCACGGTCGACGGCACCCGCATCCTGCACGCCGATGCGACGTTGCTCCCGATATCCGAGAAGAATGGAGACGACGAGGACGGCGACGACTCGTGAGCTATCGCCCGACGCGCGGCGGCGCCGGAGCCGATCTGATGCAGGCTGCCCCGCTGACGGTCGTCCTGATCGCGATCAACGTCATCGTCTACGCCCTGCAGGCGCGCAGCTCCAGCATCATCGTCACGATCGACAGCGGCACGACCGGCGGCTCGCAGGCGGTCCAGGGCTCGGTCGACGGCGACTTCGGCCTGTGGGGGCCGATGGTGTCCTCCGGCGAGTGGTGGCGCCTGATCACGAGCGGATTCCTGCACGCGAGCCTCCTGCACATCGGCTCCAACATGCTGGCGCTGTTCTTCATCGGTCGCGCGCTGGAGCCCGCCCTCGGGTCGCTGCGGCTCGCGGTCATCTACTTCGTCTCGCTGGCGGCGGGCTCGCTCGGCGTCATCATCGTCGAGCCGGACGCGCTCTCGATCGGCGCCTCGGGCGCGATCTTCGGACTCATGGGCGCATTCGTGATCTTCGCCCGCTCGCGCGGCATCAGCGTCATGCAGAGCGGGATCGGGCCCGTGATCCTGCTCAACCTCGCGATCACGTTCACGATCCCCGGGATCTCGATCGGCGGCCATCTCGGCGGCCTCGCCGGAGGTGCGGCGATCATGGCAGCCGTGGTCGAGCTCGATCGCAACCGCCGCTTCCGCGGCGACAAGCGCCGGATGGTCGTCGGGGTCGGAGCGGTCGCGTTCGTCGTGCTGCTCGGCGCCGCGTTCGTACTCGCGCGCTCGAAGTACCCGCTGGTCTGACCGCCGTGGACGCGTTCGCCACGCTCGCCGGCCGCGTCACGGCAGAGCTCGAGGAGCGCGGCTCCCGCTTCCTCGCGATCGCCGAGCCCGTGCTCGATCGCGCCGGCGCCGAGGCGTTCTTCGAGCGCGAGACGCGCGCGCAGCGCAATCCCACGCACGTCGTCCCCGCATTCCGGCTGCGCGACGGGACGGAGTTCTCGAGCGACGCGGGGGAGCCCGCGGGCAGTGCAGGGGCACCGCTCCTGACAGCGCTCGGCGGCGCGGGCCTACAGGACGTCGCGGCGGTCGTCGTGCGCTGGTACGGCGGCACGAACCTCGGGGTGGGCGGCCTCGTTCGCGCCTACGGCGGAGCGCTCGCGCGGGCGCTCGACGGCGCGCCCACGGTGCGCGGCGAGCGGGCAGCGGAGGTACTCGTCCGCTACGGGCACGAGCAGACCGCTGCGGTCATGCGCTGCGTTCACGGCAACGGCGGCCGCGATCTCGACCACGCCTATGGCGAGCAGGGCGTCGACCTGCGCTTCCTCGTCCCGCTGGCGCGCTACGACGCGCTCGCGGCATGCCTGCGTGACGCCACGCGCGGCGTCGTGACGCCGGAGCGCCTCGGCGAATCGGTGATCCGGACTAGGTGATCTCGAGCGGGAGCGCCTCGGGCGGCTTGCCCTCGACGAGACGCCAGGCGCGGATGTCGGGCGGATCGCTCGCGAGCGAGACGATCAGATAGGCCGCCTCGGGCCAGAACGCGAGCTCCATGTCCGTGCGCGACGGGCTCGCGGGCGACATCGTGTGCGAGTGGTAGATCGCGGCCACCTCGTCGTCGGCCTCGTCGATCGCCAGCGCGATCTCGAGCAGGTCGTCGGCATCGACGCTGTAGCGGTAGGGGCTCGCGTCCGCGTTGCGCGCAGGATGGAACGTGTGCAACTCGCCCTCGAGCGAACCGCCGAAGATGCCGCAGGACTCGTTGGGGAGCTCCGAGCGCGCGTGGGCGATCATCTCGTCCGCCAGCGCGCGCGGCAACCTCACCACGCGCTCACCACCAGATGCCCTGCTCCATGCGCTCGGCGAGCTCGTCCTCGGGCGTGTCCCAGAGTCCGGCGGAGAGGTACTTCCAGCCGCCGTCGGCGAGCACCATGACGATGTTCGCGGGACCGTCGAGCTCCCGCGCGACGCGCATCGCGGCGTGCACGACGCCACCCGACGAGACGCCGGCGAAGAGCCCCTCCTCGCGCACGAGCGCACGCAGGCCGCGGACGGACTCCTCGTTGCTGACGAGCAGCTTGCGGTCGAGCAGGGAGAGGTCGATGATCTCGGGCGTGTAGCCGTCCTCGAGCGAGCGCAGCCCGTCGATGCCCTCGCCGGGCAGGGGCTCCGCGGCCACGATCTGCACGTCGGGCCGATCGCGGCGGAGGCGGCGGGCGCAGCCCATCAGCGTGCCCCCGGTGCCCAGCCCGGCGACGAAGACGTCGACCTCGGGCAGCACCCGGAGGATCTCCTCCGCGGTGCCGCGCTCGTGGGTGAGCGGGTTCGCGGGATTCCCGTACTGGAACGGCATGTACAGCGTGGGGTCTGCCTCGGCGAGCTCGCGGGCCAGCAGCACGGCGCCGTTCGAGCCCTGATCGGCGGGCGAGAAGATCACGTCGGCCCCGAAGAGGCGCATCATCTGCTCGCGCTCGGGCGTCGACCCGGCCGGCATTACGATCGTCACCTCGAAGCCGCGCATGCGGCCCTGCATCGCGAGGGCGATGCCGGTGTTGCCGCTCGACGGCTCGAGGATGCGGCGCCCCGGCCAGAGCTCACCGGCCGCGGCGGCCGCGTCGAGCATGGAGCACGCCACGCGGTCCTTGATCGAGCCGGTCGGGTTGAACCACTCGAGCTTCGCGAAGAGGCGCACGCCCGGTGCGGGCGAGAGCCGCGAGAGCTCCACCAGCGGCGTGTCACCGACCGTGCGGCAGGAGAAGATCCCGGGTGGCGAGGCTGCCACCATGCGCTCAGACGCCCGAACCACCGGCCATGGCCGGCAGCACGATGACGCTGGCGTCGGCAGCAAGCGGCGTGTCGAGACCTCCGCGGACGCGCACGTCCTCGCCCTCGACGTAGACGTTGACGAATGCGTTGATCTCGCCGTCGTCGTCGAGCAGGCGCGAGCGCAGAGCCGGATGCTGACCGGTCAGGTCGTCGAGCGCGGCGCGCAGGCTTTCACCGCCGGCCTCGACGGTGCGCGCGCCACCTGCCATCGGGCGCAGGACGGGGGGCAGACGAAAGCTGGCCATGTCAGGTTGTCGCCCGCGCAGGCGGGAGGCAAAACTCCTCGTAGTCGATGTACTCGATGGGGCCCGCGTCGTCGCCGCACACGGGGCAGTCCGGATCGCGCCGGAGCCGCACCTCGTGGAACGTCGTATCGAGCGCGTCGAACAGGATCAGGCGGCCGACGGGCGGCTCGCCGATCTCGAGCAGGAGCTTGAGCGCCTCGTTCGTCTGCAGCGAGCCCATGATCCCCGGCAGCACGCCGAGCACGCCGCCCTCGGCGCACGACGGCGCGAGCTCGGGCGGTGGCGGCTGCGGGAAGAGGCAGCGGTAGCACGGGCCGTCATACGGCTTGAAGACGGTGAGCTGGCCCTCGAAGCGGTAGATCGAGGCGTGCACGACCGGTATCCGGTGGCGCAGGCTCGCGTCGTTGAGCAGATAGCGCGTGGGGAAGTTGTCGGTGCCGTCGACGATCACGTCGACGCCCTCGAGCATCTCGTCGATGTTCTCGGACGTCAGGCGCTCGCGGTAGGTGACGACGTGCACGTCCGGGTTGAGCTCCTCGATGCGCCGCTTGGCCGAGTCGACCTTCGCCTCGCCGATCGAGGCCATCGAGTGCAGCACCTGCCGCTGCAGGTTCGACTCGTCGACGACGTCCGCGTCCACGATCGTGATCGTCCCGACGCCGGCCGCGGCCAGGTAGAGACCGGCCGGCGAGCCGAGGCCGCCGGCGCCGACGAGCAGGACGTTCGACTCGAGCAGCTTCAGCTGCCCGGCCTCGCCGACCTCGGGAATCAGCGTGTGGCGCGAGTAGCGGGCGCGCTGCGCCTCGTTCAGCACCTTCGGCGCGCTCCACGGCAGGCCGGCCTGCTTCCAGGCGCCGAACCCGCCCGCGAGCGAGGTGACGTCCTCGTAGCCGAGCTCCTCGAGCGAGCGCGCGCCGAATGCCGAGCGCGCGCCGGACTGACAGCTGAGGATGATCGGCGTCGAGAGGTCGGGAGCGATTCCACCGACGCGCGACTCGAGGAAGCCGCGCGGGATGTGCACGGAGCCTTCGATCGCGCCCTGGTCGAACTCGTCCGCCTCGCGGACGTCGATCAGCACCGGCGGGTCGTCGGAGGCCAGCCGGGCTGCGGCATCGGTGGCGCTGATCTCGGAGATCTGCGACTTCACCTCTGCAAGAAGATCCTGGTAACTCGCCACGTTCATGCGAACGCTACGTGCACCGCGGCTATTCCGTCGCGCCTACCCTGCGCGCGTGGCAGCCCGCATCGACCCCAAGCGCGCCCTGCCGGTCGCGATCGCGGGCGTTCTGGTGGTCGCCGTGGCCGTATTCGGGGCTCTCGCGCTGCGCGATCCGGCGCCCGCCGCGGCGCCCCGCTCCTCGGCGCCGCTGAACGGCTCGCCGCCGCTCGTGCTCGATCTGCCGGCCAAGCCGTCCGGCGGCCTCGCGGATCTCGCGGCCGTGGGCAACGAGCTGCGCGCCGGGCGGACGGCCAAGGCGGAGGCGGCCCTCGTGCGCGCGCGGCGCGCACTGGGCGCGGGAGATCTGCGCGTGCAGGTGGCGGGCGCGCTCGTGCACTACCGCCGGGGCGACCCGAACACCGCAATCGGCGTGCTGCGCGCGCTCGCCTCCAACGACGACCGCGCGCCGGTGCCGGCGCTCCACCTCGGTCTCGCGCTGCTCTGGGCGGGGCAGCGCGGCGAGGCGACCTCGGAGCTGGAGCAGACGCGCCTGATCGACCCCGACGGCTTCTACGGGAGCACCGCCGACGACGTCCTGCACCCCTCGTATCGCAAGGGCTATCCGCTCTGGCTGAGCTCGCAGCCGGTGAGCGGCTCGCTGGCGGAGGTGCGTGCCCGGGCCGCGAAGGCGCCGCGCTCGCTGCGCGCCTTTCCAGCACAGTGGGATCCGAAGCTTGGAATTCACGTGACTTGAAGTCGCGGCCGCACTGACCCTATAGTGAGTCGTATTAATTTAAATCATACCAACATGGTCAAATAAAACGAAAGGCTCAGTCGAAAGACTGGGCCTTTCGTT
>JADMIO010796650.1_pt1 | contig 12887 bp, 10 predicted proteins | sample 8958161 | NCBI WGS metagenome assembly JADMIO01 (sample SAMN16585339, study PRJNA669376) | soil metagenome | isolation source: Crop rotation soil | place: USA: Cullars Rotation, Alabama | collected 2011 | reverse complement strand
CTTTCCCCGCCGTGTCGCAGCATGCCGAGCACACGACGCTCGGCTACGAGCTCGCCGTCGCGGAGCGCGAGAGTCTCGAGCTCCGCCGCGGCGTCGAGCAGTGGGAGCGCCGCGTCGCGGCGCTGAAGACGCCGCAGGCCGCGACCGCGCGCGCCGCGTCGATGAAGCTCGCCGCGCTGAAGTACCCGAAGACGTGGAACGTCGTCAGCGCTGCGACGCTCCGGACCTGCGCCGACACGGCGCCCGTCGCCGCGGCGCCCGCTCCGCCGGTTCCCGCGAAGGGAGCGCCGCGATGAGGCCCGACCCCGTCCGCCTCCAGATCCGCGCGGTCGTCGGGCTCTCGATCCTGCTCGGGGTCTTCGTCTGCCTGCTCGGCCGGCTCTTCTACATCCAGGTCGTCCAGGAGAACCGCTGGGAGCGTCAGGCCGACCTCCAGCAGTGGACGCGCAAGGAGACGGTGCCCGCGCTGCGCGGCCGCATCCTCGACCGGCTCTACCGGCCGCTCGCCGTCACGGAGAACGCGCCGACGGTCGCCCTCGACCCGGCGGGGCTCACCGACCGCGCGCTGACGGCGCGTCTCATCCACGAGGAGCTCGGCGTCCCGCAGGCGGAGTTCGACCAGATCCTCGCGAAGGGGAGCAAACACTTCTGCTACGTCCGCCGTCAGTTCCCCGACCGCGCCGCCGTCGATCGGCTGAAGAAGCGCGTCAAGGACGTGGGCGCCGCGGGCTTCGTCTTCCAGGAGGAAGAGAAGCGCGTCCACCCGCAGGGCAACATCGCGGCCCATCTGCTGGGCTTCACCGACCGCGACGGGGCCGGTCTGGAAGGCGTGGAGAAGATGTTCCAGGCGAAGCTCGCCGGCCGGGACGGCACGCGGATCACGCTCCGCGACGCCCGCTCGCGCGAGATCGTCACCGCGGGCGAGCCGCTCGTGCCGCCCATGGACGGCGACGACGTGCGCCTCACGATCGACGCCGACATCCAGTCCTTCGCCGAGACGGCCGCGCAGACCAGCTTCGAGAAGTTCAAGCCCACGGGCACGGTCGCCCTGGTCGTGGACGTCGGGACCGGCGAGATCCTCGCCTGCGCCTGCCGCCCGACGTACGACCTGGCCGCGCCCGGCGCCTCGCCGGCCGACGCGCGGCGGGCGCGCTTCGCGACCGACATCTTCGAGCCGGGCAGCACGTTCAAGCCGCTCGTCATGGCCGCGGCGATCGACTGCGGCTCGGTCGGCGTGGACGACAAGTTCGACACCGACGACAACCACGTCGGCAGGCGCACGATCCACGAGGACGAGGGCCACCGCTACGGCGTCCTCGACCCGACGGGGATCATCGCCCGCTCGAGCAACGTGGGCATGGCGAAGGTCGGCCTGCGGCTCGGCATCCCGCGCTGCTACGCCTCCGTCCGGACGTTCGGCTTCGGCGGACGGACGGCGCTCGGCTGGCCCGGCGAGAGCAACGGACAGGTCGAGCCGCTGAAGAGCTGGAGCGAGACGTACACGCTCTGCTCGGTCGCCTTCGGCCACAACATCGCGGTCACGCCGCTGCAGCTCGTCATGGCCTACGCGGGGCTCGCCAACGACGGGCGGCGCCTCGAGCCGCGGCTCTTCGCCGACCTTCCGCCGAAGAACGCGCCCGTCGCGGTCGTGTCGCCGAAGACCGCGCAGGAGCTGCGCCCGATGCTCGAGGAGGTCCTCGTCTCCGGCACGGCCAAGGCCGTGAAGCAGTCGGAGTACCGCATCGGCGGCAAGACGGGCACGGCCCAGGTCCTCGGCGGCAAGGGCGGCGTGGTCGGCAGCTTCGCGTGCTTCGGGCCGCTCGAGAACCCGCGACTCGCGGTCCTCGTCGTGTGCGACCGGCCGACGCAGGGAAATACGCACGGCAGCGTGGTGGCCGCGCCCTTCGCGGTCGATCTACTCCGACAGAGCCTGCGCTACCTCGGCGTCCCGAGGTCCGGCGATCCGCCGGCCCCGCCCGCCGCCGTCGCGCCGGCGACGCTCGCCGCCGACGACGCCGTCGTCGCCGCCGACCCCGCGGAGGTGAAGGACCGATGACGCTTCCCAGCCGTCTGCTCCACGAAGTCCTCGACGCCGCCTTGACCGGCGAAGCCCGCGAACAGCTCGGTTCGCCCGCCGCGCGCGTGCCGGTCACCGGCGTCTCCTCCGACTCGCGCTCGCTCGTCCGCGGCGAGTTGTTCGTCGTCCTCCACGGCTCGAAGGAGGACGGCGCCAAGTACGCGAAGGACGCCGTCTCCCGCGGCGCGGCGGCTCTCGTCGTCCCCGGCGACGGTCCGCGCGAGCTCGAGACGCTCGGCGTCCCGGTCGTCCGCGTCGAGGACCCCCGCGGCGCCTTGGCGGCGATCGCGGCGGAGTTCCACGGCCGGCCGTCCGAGACGATGAAGGTCGTCGGCGTCACCGGCACGAACGGCAAGACGACGACCACGCACCTCGTCCGCGCCGCGATGGAGCACGCCGACGCCGGCCCGTGCGCCCTCCTCGGCACGATCAGCTACGAGTGGCCCGGCGTCTCGATCCCGGCCAAGAACACGACGCCCGGCGCCGCCGAGACGCAGTCGCTCCTCGCCCGCGCCCGCGACGCCGGCTGCAGGGCCGCGGCGATGGAGGTCTCGAGCCACGCCCTCGACCAGCGGCGCACCGAGCGCACGCGCTTCGCCGGCGCCGTCTTCACGAACCTGACCGGCGACCACCTCGACTACCACAAGACGATGGAGAGCTACGCCGAGGCGAAGGCGAAGCTCTTCGCGGCGCTCGAGCCCTCGGCGGTCGCGGCCGTCAACTGCGAGGACCCGTACGCGCCGACGATGACGCGCGACTGCAAGGCCCGCGTCCTGCGCTTCGGCCTGGACGCGCCGAGCGATCCCGACGTCACCGCCGTCAACCTGCGGATGACCTCGGAGGGCCTGGCCTTCAAGTTGATGACGCCGTTCGGCGTCGCCGACGTGAAGAGCCCGCTCATCGGCCGCTACAACGCGATGAACCTGCTCGGCGCGGCGGCCGTGCTCGTCGGCCTGGGCATGGACGTCGAGACGGCGGCGCGCGGCCTCTCTCAGGTGAAGGGCGTCCGCGGGCGGCTCGAGGCCGTCGAGGCGGGGCAGCCGTTCACGATCGTGGTCGATTACGCGCACAGCGACGACGCGGTCGTCAACGTGCTGCGCAACCTGCGCAACGTCGCGGCGGGGCGGATCATCACCGTGCTCGGCTGCGGCGGCGACCGCGACCGGACGAAGCGTCCGCGCATGGCCCGGGCGGCGGCGGAGCTCTCCGACCTCGCGTGGTTCACGTCCGACAACCCGCGGTCCGAGGACCCGGACCGGATCATCCTCGACATGCTCGGCGGCGTTCACGGCGCGCGGAACGTGCGCGTGGAGAACGACCGGGCGTACGCGATCGCGCGGGCGGTCCACGAGGCCCGCGTGGGCGACGTGGTGGCGATCCTCGGCAAGGGGCACGAGGACTATCAGATCTTCAAGGACCGCACCGTGCACTTCGACGACCGCGAGGCCGCGGCCGCCGCGGTGCGGGCGGCGCTCGCGGCCGAAGAGCGGGCGCTGGGCACTAGATAACGGGCTATTACTTCGTCAGGCCACCAGCTAAAGTAGGGCGGCCGGCGGGAGGACTTGGATGTCGCAGTTCGACGTTGCGGGCGCGGCGCGCACGACCGGTGGGGCCCTCGAAGGCCGAGGCGGGGCGCGGACGATCCTCCGAGCGACCATCGACTCCCGCGAGGCCCAGGAGGGCGACCTCTTCGTCGCGCTCCCGGGCTCGCGGACGAACGGAGCGGAGTTCGTCGCCGACGCGCTGCGCAAGGGCGCCGTCGCCGCCATCGTGCCGATCGACGCGCCGCCGCTGCCGGCGGACCTCGCCGACCGCGCGCAGATCCGCGTCAAGTACCCGAAGAAGGCGCTCGCGGACCTCGCCGCCGAGCACCGTCGGCGGCTGACGTGCCCGGTCATCGCCATCACCGGCAGCAACGGCAAGAGCTCGACCCGCGAGATGATCGCGAAGGTCCTCGAGCCGCTCGGACCGGTGATCCAGTCCGTCCGCTCCTTCAACAACGACCTCGGCGTGCCGCTGACGATCCTGCGCGCCGACGCGGGCACGAAGGCGCTGGTCGTCGAGATGGGCACGAGCGGCCGCGGCGAGATCGCGCAGCTCTGCGGCATCGCGCGGCCCGACGTCGGCGTCGTCGTCAACGTGGCCGCGGCGCACCTCGAGGGCCTCGGCTCCGAGGAGGGCGTCGCCGAGGAGAAGTCGGCGCTGCCGCGCTCGATCCGCGGCGACGGGTTCGTCGTCCTGAACGGCGACGACGAGCGCGTCGCGAACATGGCCGAGCGCACGATGGGCCGGACGCTCACCTACGGCATGAAGCCGATGGGCTCGGACGTGTGGGGCTCGCACGCCCGGCGCACGCCGCGCGGCGTCGAGTTCCACCTCTACGGGAAGATGCCGCTCTTCCTGCCGGTGCCCGGCCTGCACAACGCGTCGAACGCGCTCGCGGCCGTCGCCGTCGGCCTCATCCACGGCATCGAGGCGGAGCAGATCCGCCGCCAGCTCCGCGGCGTCCGCCTTCCGTCGCTGCGCATGCAGCGCTCGACGTTCCGCGGCGTCACGGTCTTCCTCGACTGCTACAACGCGAACCCGGCGTCGCTGACGGCCGCCGTGGACGAGCTCGCCACGCGTCCCGCGACGGGCAGGAAGATCCTCGTCGTCGGCGACATGCTCGAGCTCGGGGCCCGCTCGGCCGAGCTCCACCACGCCGCGGGCCGCGAGATCGGCAAGCGCGTGGACGTCCTCTGGTGCGTCGGTCCCGAGAGCCGCCGGCTCTTCGAGGCGGCGCGCGACGCGGGCCTCCACCCGGAGAACGCGTTCTGGTCGCCGACCGTGGAGAAGGCGATGAGCGACGCCTGCGTCGCGCCGTCGCGCGGCGACCAAGTGCTCCTCAAGGCGTCGCGCGGCATGCGGCTCGAGCGTCTCGCCGAGACGCTGCGCCGCACGCGCGGCACGCAGCCGGCGCCGACGGGCGACGTCCGGAAGGTCGGCTGATGGTCCCGAGCCTCCTCCTTCCGCTCTCGAACCACGTCGGCGGCTTCCGCATGTTCGAGTCGATCACGCTGCGCGCGGTCTGCGCCGCGCTGACGGCGTTCCTCGTCTGCTTCATCGTCGGCGAGGGGATCATCCAGCGTCTGCGCGCCCTGAGGTTCGGCGAGCGCATCGGCTCGGGCAGCGACTGGCTGGCGCAGAAGCACGCCGCCGCCGGCAAGGGCGGCACGCCCACGATGGGCGGCATGATCTTCGTCCTCGCGGCGCTCATCGGCACGGTCCTCTTCGCGCGCCTCGACAAGCCGCTCGTCCTCGTGGCGCTGTGGACGATGACCGCGATGGGCGTCCTCGGCGGCTACGACGACCGCATCAAGCTCCTCGGCCTCCCCGACCCCGCGAACCCGGGCAAGAAGATGCGCGGCATGCGCCTGAAGCCCAAGCTCGCGGCGCAGACGTTCATCGCCGCGGTCGCGTGCGTCTGGCTGTGGTCGGAGATGAAGGACGTCCCCGGCTGGGCGACGCTGCGCATCCCGGCGATCCCCGGCGCGGTCATCCCGCTCGGGATCGGCGTCGTCTTCTTCGGGATCTTCACCCTGGTCGGCATCAGCAACGCCGTCAACCTGACCGACGGCCTCGACGGACTCGCCGCCGGCTGCGGGACGATCGTCGTCCTCGTGATGACCGTCGTCGCGTACCTCGTCGGGCGCGTGGACGCGGCCCGCTATCTCGGGCAGGTCTTCGTCCCCGGCGCGGGCGAGCTGACGGTCTTCCTCGCGTCGCTGGCGGGGGCGCTCGGCGGGTTCCTCTGGTGGAACTGCCATCCGGCGAAGGTCTTCATGGGCAACACCGGCTCGCTGGCGCTCGGCGGCGCGCTCGCCGTCGCCGCCGTCGGCGTGCGCCAGGAGATGATCCTCTTCATCGCCGGGTTCGCGTTCGTGTGGGAGGCGGTCTCCGTGCTCCTGCAGGTCGCGTCGTTCCGGTACCGCCACGGCAAGCGGATCTTCCTGATCGCGCCGTACCACCACCATCTCGAGAAGCTCGGCTGGCCCGAATCGCGCGTGGTCATGAGCTTCTGGATCGGCTCGGCGTTCCTCGGCGTCGTGGCGTTGGGCCTGACTCGGGCGCTCTGAAGGGCGGACACGTGACGGCTCTCGAGCTCACCAAGTTCTGGGACACGGGCAGGCGTCCCCTCGCGCCGTACGCGCGCGCCGCCGTGCTCATCGCGCTCTCGCTCATGGGCCTGGGCGTGCTGATGGTCTACAGCGCGTCCTCGACGCGGGCGGGGATCGCGTACTCGGACTCGGAGTTCTTCCTGCGCCGCCAGCTCGTGTGGGCGGTGATCGGGATCGCGACGCTCTTCGTGACGATGCGCCTGGACCATCGGCGTCTGGAGACGTGGGCGAAGCCCATGGTCGTCGTGTCGATCCTGCTCCTCGCCGTCGTCCTGCTCCCCGGCATCGGCCATACGACCAAGGGCGCGCAGCGCTGGTTCCGCGTCGGGCCGATGTCCTTCCAGCCGAGCGAGTTCGTGAAGCTGACGCTGGTCGTGTGGCTGGCGACGCACCTGACGCGCGCCTCCGAGACGCTCCACGACTGGAAGAAGGGCGTCCTCCCGGCGGCCGGACCGCTCGGCCTCGCGGCGCTCCTCGTCATCGTCGAGCCCGACCTGGGGACGGCGCTGTTCCTCGTCGCCGTGGGCGCCGCGATGATGCTCGTCGGCGGCGTGCCGGTGAAGCGGCTCGGCCTCCTGTCGCTCGGCCTCGTTCCCGTCGTCGCCTGGCAGATCGTGCGCCGCTGGGACGTCGTCGTCCACCGCTTCTCCGTCTTCGGCGGCGGCGAGGCGGGCGCGTCCGAGATGAACCACCAGGTCAAGCAGTCGCTCATCGCCCTGGGTTCCGGCGGCGTCTTCGGACGCGGAGTCGGCGCGGGGATGCAGAAGCTCCTGTACCTCCCCGAGGCGCACACGGACTTCATCCTGCCGGTGCTCGGCGAGGAGCTCGGCTTCGTGGGGACGGCGCTCGTGGTGCTCCTCTTCGCCGGCTTCGTCGCGTGCGGCCTCAAGATCGCGCTCGGCGCCGCGCGCCGCGACCGCTTCGGCTTCCTGCTCGCGTTCGGCTGGGTGTTCTGCATCGGGCTGCAGGCGGCGGGCAACATCGCCGTCGTCACCGGCAGCGTGCCGACGAAGGGCATCGCGCTGCCGTTCCTCTCCCTCGGCGGCAGTTCGCTGGTCGTCCTCTGCGCCGCGTTGGGCCTCCTCTACTCCGTCGCCGCGCGCAACGACGCCGAGCAAACGGCGGACGACGGACGGATGACCGCGGAGGCGCAGAGGCCGCAGAGGAGCGCGGTGAACGGCGAAGAGCCCGGGGTTGGTTTCTCCCCTTCGGTCGTCGCCGCTTCCTCTGCGGCCCTCTGCGGTCTCTGCGCCTCTGCGGTCATCCTCGTCCTGCCGTCGGTGCTTGCATGATCCGCGCCGCAGGAGTGCCGCGCGTCCTCATGGCCGGCGGCGGCACGGGCGGACATCTGTTCCCCGGCGTCGCGGTCGCCGAGGCGCTCCAGCGCCGCATGCCCGGCGCGACGGTGAAGCTCGCCGCGACGGCGAAGGACCTCGTCTCCCCGCACCTCGCCGCGTGCCCGTTCGAGATCGTCCAGCTCGGCTCGCCGAAGCTGCCCGCGGGCGCGATGCACGTGCCGGGCTTCGGCGTGCGGATGGCGAGCGCCGTCGTCCGCTCGTACTCGTTCCTGCGCGAGAGCGAGCCCGAGATCGTGATCGGCCTCGGCGGCTACGGCAGCGTCGCCCCGGTGACGGCCGCGCGCGCGCGGCGCATCCCGGCGATCCTGCTCGAGCAGAACGCCGTCGCCGGCAAGGCGACGCGCCTCCTCTCGCGCCTCGGCGCGGTCGTCGCGACGTCGTTCGCGCAGACGCACGGGGTCGCCCGCTCGATGCACACCGGCAACCCGCTGCGCGAGCGCGTCCTGAAGACGCGGATCGCCCACGCGGAGTTCGGCCTCGACCCGAACGAGCCCGTCGTCGGCGTCCTCGGGGGAAGCCTCGGCGCCCGCGGACTCAACGAGCGGTTCGTCGCGGCGCTGCCGGCCCTGGTCGGCGCGGGCGCGTGGCCGTTCCAGGTGATCCACGCGACGGGCGGCGACGACGACGCGCGCATCTTGAAGGCCTACGAGGCCGCCGGCGTCCGCGCCTGCGTGCGGCCGTTCTTCGTCGAGATGGACGCCGTCTACGGAACGATCGACGCCGCGGTCTGCCGCGCCGGCGGCACGACCGTCGCCGAGCTGACCGCGCTCGGCCGGCCGGCGGTCTTCGTCCCGTACCCGCACCACGCCGACCAGCACCAGCGCAGGAACGCCGAGGCGCTCGTGCGCGCCGAGGCCGCGTCCATCCTCGACGAGGCCCAGGCGACGCCCGATGCGCTGGCCGCGGTGCTGACGCCGCTCCTCAAGGACCGCGCCCTGCGGATCGCGAAGGCGCGCGGCATGCGGGAGATGGGCCGTCCCGACGCGGCGGACCGCGTCGTCGATCTCATCCTCGAGCTCACCGGCTACGCGACGTCGGCGGAAGTCCCCGCCGTGAAGGAGGCGCACTCGTGATCGCCATTCCCGGGGTCTTCGATCGGCCGCGCGTCGTCCACCTCGTGGGCGCCGGCGGCGTCGGCATGTCGTCGCTCGGCCAGGCGCTGCTGCACGCCGGACACAAGGTGAGCGGCTCGGACGCGGCCGACTCCGACCGCACGCGCCGTCTCGCCCGCATGGGCGCGACGATCTCGATCGGCCACGCCGCCGCGAACGTGCCGGCCGACGTCGATCTCTTCATCGTGACGGCGGCGATCGATCCCAAGAACCCCGAGGTCAAGGTCGCCCTCGTGAAGGGGATCGAGATCGTCAAGTACGCGCGCGCGCTCGGCGAGCTGATGGCGCGCGAGCACGGCGTGTGCATCGCCGGCTGTCACGGCAAGACGACGACGACCGGCCTGATGACGCAGGTCCTCGTCGCCGGCGGCCTCGACCCGACGATGGTCCTCGGCGGCGACGCGGGCGCGCTCGGCGGCAACTTCCGGGCGGGCGGCGGACGGTACTTCGTCGCGGAGGCCTGCGAGTTCGACCGCTCGTTCCTCAACCTGCGGCCGAAGGCGGCGATCGTCACCAACGTCGACCGCGACCACCTCGACTACTACAAGGACCTCGCGGAGATCAACGGCGCGTTCGTGGACTTCGCGCGCCTCGTTCCCGCGGACGGCTTCCTCGCGACGCTGAACGAGCACGAGCGCGTCTTCCGCGACCCGCGGATCGTCTGCGACGTCGAGACGTTCGGCCTGCGCGGCAACGCCGACTGGATCGCCTCCGACTGGCGGCGCGCCGACGGCGTGACGTACTTCCACGTCCGCTACAAGGGCGAGCCGCTCGGGCTCTTCGAGCTGCGCCTCTCGGGTCTGCACAACCTCTGCAACTCGCTCGGCGTCCTGGCCGTCGCCAGGCGGCTCGGGCTCGACTTCGACGACGTCGTGCGCCCGGCGCTCCTCGAATACCGCGGCGTGGACCGCCGCATGCAGACGAAGTACGAGGGCCACGGCGTCGTCGTCCTCGACGACTACGCGCACCATCCGCGCGAGGTCGCGGCGGTGCTCTCGACGCTGCGCGACGAGCACCCGGGACGCCGCGTCGTCGCCGTCTTCCAGCCGCACCAGGCGAGCCGGACGAAGGCGCACCTCTCGGAATTCGCCGAGGCGCTGCAGCTCGCCGACCGCGTGTTCGTGCCGGACATCTACCTCGCCCGCGACAGCGAGGAGGACCGCCGCTCCGTCCACGCGCTCGACCTCGTGCGGACCGCGGCGAACCGCGGCGTGGACGTGACGTACGTGGAGCGCTTCGACGACGTCGCCAAGCAGATCCTCTCGGAGATCCGCGTGGGCGACCTCGTCGTGACGCTGGGCGCCGGCTCGGTGTGGGAGGTTTCGAGTGATCTCGCGGATCGGCTTCGCGCCTTCGATCACCAAGTCATTGCTCCTTAGTCCCCTCACGACGCTGCGCGTGGGAGGGCCGGCCGACGTCTGCGTTCCGCGGACGGCGGACGAGCTGCGTCTCGCCCTGGAGTGGTGCGCCGAGACGGCGACGCCGTGGCGCGTCCTCGGCCGCGGCTCGAACCTGCTCGTCTCGGACGACGGCGTGCCCGGGATCGTGATTCACACGGCGGCGCTGCGGACGCTGGAGTTCGGCGACGACGGCCAAGTCACGGCCGGCGCGGGCGTCCGCACGTCGGTCCTTCTCGGCCGCACGCGCGATCGCGGTCTCGGCGGACTCGAGTGCCTCGTCGGCTACCCGGCGACCGTCGGCGGCGTCGCGCGGATGAACGCCGGCGGCAAGTGGGGCTGCGCTTCGGCGGTGATCGAGAAGGTCCGCGTCGTCGGCGCGGGCGGCGTGCTCCGCGAGATGACCGCCGAGCAGTGCCGTTTCGGGTACCGCACGAGCGCCTTGGCCGACTGCGTGGTCGCGGAGGTCGTCTTCCGTCTGCCGAAGGTGGACGTGGCCGACTACCGCCGCCGCGTGGACGAGATCCACCGCGAGAAGGCGGCGACGCAGCCGCTCGCGGATCACAGCGCCGGCTGCGTCTTCAAGAACCCGGCGAAGGACCTCGGCGCCGGCCGGCTCGTGGACGAGGCGGGCCTGAAGGGCCTGCGCGTCGGCGGGGCGCAGGTCTCGACCGTCCACGGCAACTTCATCGTGAACAAGGGGGGCGCCTCCGCCACGGACGTCCACGAGCTGATCGACCGCGTCCGCGAAGGCGTCGAGAGGCGCACGGGCGTGCGTCTCCAACTCGAAGTCGAGGTGTGGGGTGAAACCCCTGTCCCCGCCCGCTCCTAGTCTCTCCCCGTCAACGGACGCGCTCGTCGCTCCGGCAGGCGGTCGAGTCGTCGGTCGTGGTTCCGCATTCCCCGCACGGAACTTCGGCCGCGTGGTCTTACCGCGGGGAACCCAGAGCCTGCGCCGGCTCGGCATTCACCCTGCGCCGTCCGGCCTGAAACGGAGCCCCCATGATCGTCCCCGAGAAGATGAGTCTGTCCGACTTCGTGTCCCGCCGCCTGCACCCGGTCAAGGTGACCATCAGCCTGCTGCGCCACGAGCTCAACAACCACACGAAGGGCGAGGTCACCGAGATGAGCAAGCACCTGCTCAACTCGGCCGTCTCGACGCTCGAGCTCTTCGTCGAGGACTACGAGAAGCTGATCGGCGCCTCGGCCAAGCCGTCGGCCACGGTCGGCGAGCGCAAGTTCGTCGAGGACGTCAAGCCCTCGCTGCTCCCGACCGGCTAGCGGCCGCGGGTCGTCGGTCGCGCATTCGAACTGAAGCGGTCGCTCCAACGTTCCGCGAGGAGGATGCGTGCTGACGATCCCGATGCAGGGAGAAGGTCCCTCCACGTCGCCGCAAGGCGGCTGGAGCGGCGCTTCGCTCAGGCCCCGGCTCGAGTTCGCCGCGAAGGCGTTCATCGTGCTGTCCTTCGTCGGCGCGCTCGCCGCCGGGGCCCTGCGGATGTCGGACAAGGCGTTCGCCGCGCCCGGGCACCGCATCGATCTGTCGCGCTGGACGGTCCTCGACCGCCCGGCCTGGTCCACGCTGGACGACGTCCGCGCGGTCCGGGCGGGCTCGGGCCTCGCGTCCTACAAGTCGAGCTTCTACGACGCCGCCGCGCTCGGCACGCTGGGCGGCTACCTCGCGAAGGCGCCGATCGTGCGGCGCGTCGCGGGCGTGCGGCGCGTGTGGCCGAACCGCGTCGAGGCGGTGCTGGAGCTTCGTCGCCCGGTCGTGGCGGTGCTCGTGCCGGGGAAGACGGCCCTCTTCGTCGAGGCGGACGCCGACGGCGTCGCGCTCTCGACGCCGTCGCCCGTGCGTCCGACGCGCGAGGGACGTCCTCTCCGTCTCGTCCTCGGCGCGGCGGGCCCGGCCCCCGCCCCGGGCAGGCGTTTCGGCCCCGACGTCGTCGCGGCCGCGTCCCTGGCGGAGTCCCTCGACTCGTGCTCGGAGGACGGCGCGGCGGAGCTCGTCGCGTCGCTCGACCGGGTGGACGTGTCGAACTACGGCGCGCGCCTGAAGCCGGGCGCGTCGGAGATCGTGCTCTCGGCGTCGCCGCCGGCGCTCGTCCCCGGACAGCCCGCGCCGAAGACGACGCGGTGCGTCGTCGAGTGGGGCCGGGCCGGCGACCGCGAGGCGGACGGACGGGAGATGCCGTTCCACGCGAAGGCCGAGCGTCTCTCGCAGGCGCTGAAGCTCTTCCCGCGCCTCGAGGGGCTGCGGTCCGTGCGCGTCGCGTTCGCGGACCTCGTCGTCGTCCCCGACGGGAAGGACGCGCCCGCGCCGCTGAAGCGCGCGCTCGAGATCGACGGGGGCGTGAAGCCGAAGTAGCGTCTCGCGCCGTGCGGACCGCGGCCGGCAGCGGAACGGCGTGCACGACACCGCAGAGGCGCGGAGGACGCAGAGGGCCGCAGAGAACAAGCGTGTTCGTGGAACCGCCGGGAACTGACCCCCTCGCTTCGCCTTCTCTGCGGTTCTCAGCGTCCTCTGCGTCTCTGCGGTGTCTTTCACGCCGTTCGCGGAGACTCGCTCGGTGAACGAAGATGCGGGGCAGCGCCGTTCCCGTGCCGACGGCGCCTCAGTGGCGTTGCTCGCTCTGCTCGGCGGCGCCGCGGTCTGGTTCCTCGCGCGACGCGCGCCGGAGGCCGTCGGTCCGGCGCGGCTGCGCTCGCCCGCGGTGGCGCTCGCGGTCTTCGACACCGCGTGGCTGCTGCTCCTCGCGCTGCCGCGGACGGCGTCCTGGGGAAAG
>JADMIO011200178.1_pt1 | contig 12889 bp, 11 predicted proteins | sample 8958161 | NCBI WGS metagenome assembly JADMIO01 (sample SAMN16585339, study PRJNA669376) | soil metagenome | isolation source: Crop rotation soil | place: USA: Cullars Rotation, Alabama | collected 2011 | reverse complement strand
GCGACAACTTGTCCACGTGGAATTCTAAGCTTAGGATCCCAATGTGCTGGAAAGCTTCGCGTGTCATCAGCGGTTATTCTCGAAGGAAGAGTCGTTCTGTCTGCCGGCCGTATGCCTGAGCGGCGATTCTCGCTTCTCCTTCGAGTCCTGGAATGCGCTGGCCGATCCGGTATCAGATCCTGCTCCCCTTCGCCGCGGTCGTCCTGCTGGCGATCACCGGGCTGACAGGGCTGGCGGCGGTTCTGGCCGCGCAGGCGACCGAGCGGCAGACCCTGTTGCAGCTGCAGAATACGATCGACACGCTGGCGAGCACCAAAGTCCCCTACACGCCAGCAATTCTGCAGAAGATCCGGGGGTTTTCCGGGGCCCATCTGATCGCCTGCGATCGCCAGGGGAAGATCGCTGCTTCCACGCTGCCCGAAGGCGAGACCCTTCCTGGGGACGCGATTGACGCCCCGGAGCGGGTGGACCTCTCGGCGATCAGCAGCCAGCCGGTCGTCGAGCTCTCCGGTGGTCGATATTACGTCGCCAGGCTCGAGCCGCGGCGCGACGATGCGATTCGCTCGCTGTACGTTCTCTATCCGGTTGAAAGCTGGAACAGGGCCCAGCGCGAAGCGGCACTGCTCCCCGTGATGGTGGGGGGGCCGGCGTTGCTTTTGACCTCGGCCGTCGCGCTCTGGATCTCACAACGATTCAGCAAGCGTCTGCGAAACCTGCAGGAACAGGTGGCGGCGATTGCCGCTGGTGACTTCCATGAAATCGCCCCGGGCCAGCGCGTCGACGAAATTCAGGACCTGACGTTGTCCGTCAATCAGATGGCGGCGCGCCTCCGGGAAATGCAGCGGACGATCCGCCAGTCCGAGCGCTCGCAGCTCCTGGCCCAGCTCGCGGGAGGGCTCGCTCATCAGTTGCGGAATGCAGTTGCGGGAACCCGGCTGGCCCTGCAGCTGCACCAGAGGCGGTGCCCGGCGGCGACGAATGATCAGAGCCTGAGCGTCGCACTCCGCCAGCTCGCGCTCACCGAGACGCAGGTGCGGGGCCTCCTGTCACTGGGGCGGACTGAGCATCGGGCTCCGGAATTCTGCGATGTGGGAGATCTCGTCACTGAGATCGAATCTCTGCTCGAACCCACCTGCGAACACGCGAGCGTCTCGCTGATTGTTGATCGCGGTCCTGCCGGGGCCTCTGTCTTCGTCGAAGTCGAGGGCCTGCGCGGCGCCGTGCTGAATCTCGCGCTGAATGCGATCGAAGCGGCCGGTCGTGGTGGGACAGTTCGCATTGAAACGCGGATCGAATCCGGAAAGGTGTCGCTGGATGTCCGCGACACGGGAGCGGGACCGCCAACCGAATTGGGTGATTCGCTGTTCGAGCCGTTCGTCACCAGCAAGCCCGAGGGCGTCGGACTGGGACTGGCTCTGGCGCGCCAAGTCGCCATCGACCATGGTGGAACGCTTTCCTGGTTCCGCAAAGACGCCGAAACGATCTTCCGACTCACTCTTCCCCAGTTGTCCGCAGGGCAGTTATCCGCAGAATCGTCGCGCGATCCATCGACGGCGGATCTCCGGCAACCTGAACATTCACAGAGCGTTCCATGAGCACTGTCCTGATCGTTGATGACGAACCGACTATCTGCTGGGCCTTCAAGGAAGCGCTCACCGAAGAGGGGCATGCGGTCCGCATCGCTCCCTCGGCCGAGGACGCGCTCGAGCTTACCAGCGGAAACTGGCGGCCCGATGCCGTGGTGATGGATATCCGGCTGCCGGGGATGGACGGGCTCACGGCGATGCAGCAACTGCAGAAGCGACTGGGCGAAACTCCGGTCGTGGTGATCACCGCCTTCGGGAGCCTCGACACCGCCGTGCGGGCGATGGAGGCCGGAGCTTTCGATTACCTCGTGAAACCGTTCGATCTCGACGAAGCAACCGCCGTGCTGCGCCGCGCGCTGGCGACTTCTCCCACAGAACAGAGTTCCCGCGACGAGAATGAACAGGGAGAAACCGAGGCGCTGATCGGGTCGTCGCCGGCCATGCAGCGGATTTTCAAGCAGATCGCGCTCGTGGCGGCCTCCGAAGTAAGCGTGCTGATCACCGGAGAGAGCGGCACCGGGAAGGAGCTCGTGGCCCGTGCCATCCACCGGCACAGCGCTCGGCGCGAGGGGCCCTTCCTTCCGGTCTGCATCCCCGCTCTCAATCCGGGCCTGATCGAGAGCGAGCTGTTCGGCCACGTGCGCGGCGCCTTCACCGGAGCCTCGGACGATCGTCGCGGGCTACTCGAGCTGGCCGGCGGCGGCACCGTTCTCCTCGACGAAATTGCCGACGTCCCGGTGGCCGTCCAGGTCAAACTGCTCCGTGCCCTCGAACAGCGCGAGATCCTGCCCGTGGGCGAGACGATCGCCCGCCCGGTACAACTGCGGATCCTGGCGGCCACCAATCGTTCGCTGGCCGACCTGATTGCCGCCGGACAGTTCCGCGAGGACCTCTACTTCCGCCTCGGCGTGTTTCACATCCAGCTTCCGCCGCTCCGCGAACGGCGCGACGACATCCCGGTCCTTGCCGAGCACTTTCTGAGACAAGTCCCCCCGGCACTCCGCGGCGGCGAACTCCGGCTCGCGCCCGAAACGGTCCAGGAGCTGGTGATCCGCCCGTGGCCTGGAAACGTCAGAGAATTGCGGAACGCCGTGGAGCATGCTGCGATCCTCGCCCGCGGCGGCGAAGTCCGGCGGGAGCACCTGCCGGAATCAGTCCCGCTCACAATCCCCGGCGGAGCGTCGCTGGCCGACCGGATCCACCGCTCGCTGATGGAATGGACGAGCACCACAGAGCCTGAGAATGCCGAGGACCCGCAGCTCTATGAGCGATTTCTGCAACTGGTCGAGCCGCCGCTCCTGGAAGCGGTCCTCAAGCGCTGCGGCCACAACCGGGCCGCCGCCGCCCAGCTCCTCGGCCTGCACCGCGCGACATTCCGGCAGAAGCTGAAACGCCACGGCGTGGGATAACCGAATCGGAGACAATTGAAAAAACCGCGGATAACGCGGATGTCGCGGATAGAAAGAGGTTGCTGTAGAGTCCTGCTTTCTTTATCCGTGAAATCCGCGTCATCCGCGGTTCTTCAATTGGAAAACTCGACAGCGGATTCCGAACCACGAAATACACGAATGACACGAAAAGGTGATTCGCTGCTTTCGTCCTGGTATTGCGCCGAACGTCGAGTAAAGCCAATCGAGAATGTCTCACTCCGAGACGCTCGCCGTCGCCGCAGGCTCCGGGTTAAACGATCGGCGCGAGAATCCGCCTCAGGGCCGCGAGTGGCGAGAGCTTGAACCAGACGGCGTCTGCTCCCGCGTTTTTCAATTCTTCACTCAGATCGACCGCAGCAATCCCGCTGCAGGCGATGACGTGTGTCCCGGGCCAGAGGGCCTCCAGCGCCTTTCGCCGGGCGTCCGACCAAGGGTCGACATCGAACACGACCACGGCTGGCGGGCCTACTTCGGCGCCCAGCGACGGCAAAATTCCCATGGCCCGTTCGATCATCTCCTTCCAGGCTCGATCCGGCGATTGAACGAGGACCTCAGCGATGCCGGGGGCAATCATCGGGTCTTCAGCGAGGTCGGCCGCAAACACCTCGGCACGGGATGCCGTCAGTGGCAGCGCGCTCCGTCGCACACTATCCGCGGCACCACTTCCCTTCGCCGCGGAGCGCAACAGGCCGATTTCCCGATCGATGCGTCCCGGTGCATCGACGGCACGAATCCTGACCGCGAGCGGCCAGCTGGTGCGCGTCCGACCGTCGGAGTCGCACCAGGAACCGGCCGCACACACCATCCTGGCAAGCGGCGCGAGCGACAGCAGTTTCAGCACGTCGCCTGTCGAAAACTGATCCGACCAGGTCTGGAGGACCACGATCAGGTCGGGGTGCCAGTTGTCTGTTCTGATCCGTTCGCAGCCGCGTTCGATATCGTCAGCGACGCGAGTCTCATCAACGAGCGCGATGACGCAGTCCACAATGGGCGCCATCTCCAGGTCGCGAGTGTCGCCCAGGAACAGAACTGAGATCGGCGCCGCCTGCGCGTCATCCATCGGAGACCTGTGCCGCGGGGTCGCGCGACTGCGCGTACTTCACACACAGGAACCGCAGGATGTCGCGCGTCGAGAGCAGCCCGACGGCGATCTGCGAGGCGTTCACAATCGGAAGGTGCCGGTAGCCGCCGAGATCCATCGTCTGCAGGGCGTAGCCGATCGAATCGCGCTTCGTCACCGTTGCCGGAGAAACGGTCATGAATTCCGACACCGGACGATCCAGCCGCGCATCGTCTCCCACCACTTTATTGAGCAGGTCACGTTCGGAGAACACTCCCAGCAGCGCCCCGTCGCGCTCGACGAGGACGCACCCCATGTTGGCATCCGCCATCTGGTCGATCACCTTGCGCACCGGCGTATCCGGAGCGACACAGATCGGCTCGCGCGGACAGAGGACGTTGATCGGGTGTGTTTCAATGCTCTGCTCGAGTTCATTCCCGCACGGATCGAGACTGCTGAGGGCAGCCCCGCATCCCTGGCAGTCATCCGCGCCGGTCACATTCTCATAACCACAGTCGGGACATTTCATGCCGCGTCTCCCGATTCCGTTTGAACGCCGAACGAAGCAGAAACCCCCGGCAGAGGGGGCCGGGGCGGACGGTGATGTGCGGCATTATTGTAACAAATGCCGACGATTGCGGAAGAACGGATGCCGCCGGAAGACGCCAATCACAGCCCCGCTCAGTGCGTCGCAGGCCCAGGTCCCATCGTCGTCTCCTCACGGGGAAACATAGGGAAACAAGGCAAACAGCATGGCGGCGAGAAGTAGTCCACCAGCCCCTTCAGTCATAAGCGACGAACTGAAACATCCGGGGAGGAGCAGTCCGGCAATGATGAAATAGATCCCCAAACCGAGGGCGGTACATGCGATCAATCGCATGATGCGGGTTGAAAGAGGAATGGACGGGATGCTGCTCATGTCCCGATTCTATCAAGTCGATGCGAGGCGGGACGATGAAATTCCCGGCGAATGGTGTATGAGCTGCATTGCTTCAGCATCCACGAGGAGTAGACTGTGGCTGTCGAGGGCTCCCCCCTCGATTGTCTGAATGGCCCTCCCCTCCGCCGAAGCCAAAGCATGCTCACGATCGCAGGTCGCGCGGCACGATGTTGCGAGGGGCTCTCGCGCCGCGAGTGGCTCCGGGCCGGCGGGCTCTCGACCCTGGGCCTGAGTCTCCCGGATCTCCTGAGCGCCCGGTCCCGCGCCCTGGCGGGCGACAGGCAGGCCAGGCCCCCCAGCTTCGGGCGTGCCCGGTCGTGTATCGTCCTTTTCCTGTTCGGAGCCCCGGCTCATCAGGATCTGTGGGACCTCAAGCCGAACGCTCCCTCCAAAATCCGCGGCGAATTCCAGCCGATTCCCACAAGCGTTCCAGACCTGTTTGTCGGTGAGCATCTCCCCCGCCTCGCAACTCGGGCCGACCGGTTGACGCTCATCCGCTCGGTGACGCATCCCGACAATACGCACACCGTGGCAATGCACTACATGCTGGCAGGGATTCGTCATCAGCGCCCCGCGACGAATCCTCAGAATGCTCCCGACGATTTTCCGTGTTTCGGGGCCGTGATGAACTATGCGACCGCAAATGGCTATCGCAGGCGGCACGAGAGCGCCCCACTTCTCCCTCCGGCAGTCAGCCTGAATGCTCCTGCCAATCAGGTCTCTGCGAATAATCACATTTTCCCCGGGTTCTTCGCGGGCTTCCTCGGTGCGGGACACGATCCGTTCTTCGTGTCGCAGAATGCCAGCGCTCCTGATTTTCGTCCGCTCCCCAGGGTGGAAAGCGACGATCGCCTTTCGAGTCGCAGGACGTTGCTTTCGGCAGTCGAGAGCCAGGCAACGTCGTTTGAGCGCTCACTGGCAGTTCGCGAAGTCGATGCGGACTACGCCAAAGCCTTCTCGATTCTGACTGCCCCCCGGGTTCGCCGGGCTTTCGACATCATCGAAGAGCCCGTCACGCTGCGTGAGGCCTATGGCCGCACACCCTTCGGGCAGGGTTGCCTCCTGGCCCGCCGCCTTGTCGAGCGCGGTGTGTCGCTCGTGACGGTCAACTGGGAGAGGGACGATGCCTACTGGGACACGCACCAGAACAATTTTCGCGATCTGCGAACGAAGCTCTGTCCGAATTTCGATCAGGGATTCTCAGAACTTCTCGACGACCTCGCCGAGAGGAACCTGCTGGACGAGACGCTGGTCGTCGCCCTCGGGGAATTCGGACGAACGCCGCAGATCAACGCGCAGGCCGGTCGCGACCACTGGGCCCCGTGCAATTCCGTCGTCCTCGCCGGGGCGGGGCTTCCGGGCGGGGCCGTGTACGGTTCATCTGATCGCTTGGCGGCGTACCCGGCAAATAACGCGGTCACGCCCGAGGATCTGGCGGCGACGATCTACCACCTGCTGGGAATCGACACGCATCTGACGCTGCGCGACGAACTGGGGCGGCCATTCGCGCTCTCGCCCGGCGAACCGATCCGGGCGCTCCTGTAGAGGCGATTGCCCCCAGCACCTGCCCTGAAGGGGCTTCTTCCAAAGCCCAGGGTCGCGCAGCGCACCCTGGGTTCAGCGCCAATGAGGTCAAGAACTCTGAAGACCGCCATGTTGGAATTAGGGCGAACACGCAGGCGCAGAAATTCCACGCACACCGTGAGGGTGTTTTTTGAAAGCGGATCAGAGCCGGGGTTGAATCGCAAAGTGAACGATGCAGAGCACGACAGTCTCGGTCGGTGAAGGCGTCACCGGATTGCCATACTGGTACATGAGAGGTTGGCCTCAAACCGCCTTATCAGGCATGGTGACACGACAGAGCGCCGGTCTTCAGAAAGGCGTCAAAGCGCCATGGAGTTGAAGGCGTGTATCGAGTCGAGTCTGCATCGAACGGTTTGAGACCTAACCTTCAGCTGGTGAGTCTACCCTCGGGGTCAGGAGTTTCGCCAGCACCTCCTTCAAGATCGTACTGAGGGATCGGGCTTCGGTCTTGCGCGAGTTTTGAAGCGCGCCGGCCTGCGTCTGGAGCTGCTTCGCTTCGGCAGGCCGGACGGTCGCCGGGAGCTGCTGAGCGGCCGTGTCGAGACACTGTTGCAAAATCGCGTGCGTCGTTCCGTGATCGAGAAGAAAGGCGAGCAGCTTCTCGAGAATGTAGTGGGGTTCGCGGCAGCAGGGGTGAGGAATGATCTTCCTTCCGAGGAGCATGGAATAGGCCAGTCGCGTGAAGCGCTTCGCCACGCGTACGCGCTGCAGGCCCGGATGAACCCGCTGCTGTTTCCACAAGGCAGCAACTCCGCGAAAGTGATTGTTGACAGCGATGAGATTGTCGGCGATCTGCATCAGCGCGGCGCGCAGACGCCGATTACCGCAACGAACCAGCCGCCCCTGACGATCGACTGTGTCGCTCTGATAGCGGCTGGGAAAGAGTCCCGCTCTTCCCGTCAGAGCATTGGGATTGGCGTAGTGTTCGATCGGACCAGCTTCACCAGCGAAGTCGGCCGCGGAGACGACGTTGATCCCTGGAATGGCCATCAACAGGACGTAGGGCGTGTGTCCCACCAGGGAGGCGATCTCGATCTCCAGCGCGTGAATCATCCGCAGTTTCTCGAGTCGATCGTCGTCGAGGTCGCAGATGATGCGTTGTTCGATGGAAGCGTCCGGATCGGGCGGCGCGGCCTGCTCGGACCAAGCGAGGATCTTGTCGATCGTGCGTTCCTGAAAGTGGAGACGCTCGTCGCGCAGGAGCTTCGTGAGCCGGACACGCCCCAGTTCGCGGATCGCATGCGGCGAGGGGAAGCGACGCGCCAAGGCCATGGGGAGAGGAGACGTCCAGAACTGCTTGTCGGCGAAGAGTGCCGTCAGGCCCGGAAGCGTGGCCTGCAGATGCTCGCGAATCTGACAGTGCACGCTCGACATTTTCCAGACCAGATCGCGCCGATGACGCACGAGCAAACGCAGGCGCGAGTACGTCTGATCCAGTTGCTGTTCGAGCAGTCCAAAGCCGAGCACTACGGCGCGGTGAATGCCCCCCAGGTCGTTGTCATCGGTCTTGTTCTGCGGATTTTCTGCCTCTCGAAATTTTCGAGAGGCCAATGGATGAACGAGGCGTGTTTCAAACTCCGCGTCCCGGCAGGCGCGATAAACGATCCGGTGATAGTTCCCCGTGCGCTCGATCGCGACCAGGACATGGGCGAGGTGGTAGCGACCCACGGCGCCCCGTAACGCGGCAATCATCGCGCGGAGCGCCGGCTCGTTGTGCTCCACAGTCTGCGGTTCCAGCAATACCTTGCCGAAGAAGTTCCGCAACGTCCATTTCGAGCGGTGCTTCGCGCAGTCCACCGAGGCAATGCCGAATCGCTCGGGGCCGACCTCCTGCACGCGCTGGTCGGCTCGCCCTTTCGGCAGGCTGACCTGCAGTGAAGAACGACGTGTGGCTTTCGATGGGGACCGTCTGACGATCGACTGAGACATGAGACTACCTCCTGGAACTGGAACGGGAAAACCATTCCCTTTCCCAGCAGGGTAGTCTGGTGCAAGAAGTCAAAAAGAAGATATTCTTTGACGAAACCTACATACCAGGAGTTCGACCGGGGCACGCTGGACGTCCATCACCCGCAGGGCATCAGGGGCCAAAGCGAACGAGAAGGAACTCCGTTGGAGTTCTCAACCCACGAGATCCTGGCAACCCAGGGTGCGCTGCGCGACCCTGGGCTTTGAGAAGATGCCCTTCAGGGCATGAGCGCTCGTCCCCGGTTTATCCTTCTCGTTGCTGTTCGAGATCCGCCGGGCTGTCCGTCTCTGCCAGCGACCCCGCCTCCTCCAGACACGGCCCCATCATTCCGGCCACGCGCTGCAGCGTGCTCAGGATATTCGTGAGTTCCCAATCGGGAAGTTCGTGCAGTCGCCGCGTGAAGCTGTTGGCGAGCGCGGGGGGGGCTGAGGCGAACAGTTCCGCACCGGCGGGAGTCAGTCGGAGGACGACGTTGCGGCGGTCTCCGGCGTCGCGGGCTCTGCAAGCCAGGCCGCGTTCTTCGAGACGGTCGAGAACTCCGGTGAGCGTGGCGGATCCCAGATGCATCCGGGCCGCAAGAACTCCTGCCGTCACCGGTTGGAGTCGCTCGATCTCGCGGAGAGCCGAGAGCTGCGGCGCCGTGAGGCCGAATTTTTGAAGGAGGGAGCGAGAATGCAGATCCATGGCCCGGGCGATCTGCCTGAGAGCACGGACGATGTGCTCTTCGACCGTCAAACGTTGATCCATTGTCGTTGTTACGCGTCGTCTTCAGTTGTCGATTTCAAGTTGTCTGCGCGCCGGCCCGAACCGCAATCTCGCGATCGCGGGCGGATTCTATTTGTGGACAAAGATTCCGGAAAGGGCTGTCGGCCAAGATCTTTCTGAAAATTCATCTGCCGTCTGGAAAATCGCCGTTGACATTCCTTTCTGCTCAAAATAATATTCCGCCACAATCGTTCGAACAAATGCTTGGCGACCTGAACATTCGCCCGCAAACAGGCGGCACAGCGAACCTCAGGAGGGGGCCAATCAGCCGGCAGACCGATTTTGGCCGCAGCGAAAACAGGCTGCGGTCTCAAGGCGCGGTGAATTCACTGGCAGGAGAGCTCTCGGTCGGAACCGATGGGGCCCGAAGTCAGGCCCGACGCCACGAGTTTTATCAGGGAGGAATGGCTCATGCTTGTCTTGACCCGCAAGACCGACGAGGCAATCTGCATTGGCGACTTGATCCGTGTGACGGTTCTCGAAGTCCGCGGCAACAAGGTCCGGCTGGGGGTCGAAGCACCTCCGCATGTTCGAATCGAGCGAAACGAGCTCCGCGCCCGCGGCGCCTTCGATTTCCAGGAAATCGAATTCGAATATCCGCTCGAAGCGCCGAGCCTGTGCGGCTGACAACGTCGTAGCGTTGGCTTCAGCCGACGCGCCACGATACTCGCGTCGGCTGAAGCCAACGCTACGGAAACGCCACAATCTCAGCCGTCGAGCTGCGAGAGCGCGTCGTCGAGCTCGCGCTTGAGGTCGTCGATCGATTCAAGCCCCACCGAGAGTCGCACCAGCCCGTCTCCGATGCCGTATTGCCGGCGCTCGTCGGCCGACATGAACTTGTGCGACGTTCCGGCAGGGTACGACAGCGTGCTGCGCGCATCGGCCAGAGTTGGTGAGAAGGGGATACTGTCGGCCAGTCGCCGGAAGAGCATCGATACCGCCGGTTTCCCTCCGCGCAGGTCGAACGACAGCATCCCGCCAAACCCGCGCGTCAGCAGTCGCTCGGCAATCGCGTAGCCCGGATGCTCCGGCAATCCCGGGTAGTAGACTCGATCGATCGCGCTGTGCTCCTTGAGGAACCCGGCCAGCTGGAGCGCCGTTTCGGAGACGCGCGCCATGCGCAAGGGGAGCGTTCGGAGCCCACGGGACGCCAGCCAGCATTCAAACGGATTGCTGTTCACACCGTAGAGGGCTGCCAGCCCGCGGACTTTGCGAATGCTCGCCGACGGGCCGACGACAACTCCCAGCATCACGTCGCCGTGCCCATTGAGATACTTCGAGGCGCTGTGAAATACGAGCCGGGCACCGTAATCGATCGGCCTCTGCAGGCAGGGGGTCGAAAACGTACTGTCAACGAGCAGCGGAACTTCCCCAAGCTCGGTCACGATCGCCGGGATGTCCGCGACTTCCAGAAGTGGATTGGAAAGACTCTCGACAATCGCCAGTTTCGTCGCCGGTGTGAGCGCCGCTCGATAGGCCGCGGGATCATTGGCATCGACGTAGCTCACCGTCACGCCGAAGGACGCCTGCAGATGATTGAGCAGCTGGCTCGTTCGCCCGTAGAGCACGCGGCCGGCGACGACATGGTCGCCGGTTTTCAGATGCGCGAGGAGCACGGCCGTCATCGCTCCCATACCCGAGGCGCAGACGACGCCTGCCTCGGCCCCTTCCAGTCGCGCCACGTCGGCGGCGAACGCATCGTGATTGGGATTTCCGTCGCGGGTGTAGATGTACCCCGGCTCCCGACCCGAGGCGACGGAATCAAGCTGCTCAAGCCCGTGCATGTCGAAAGCCGTCGTCTGATAAATCGCCGGCGCGCTGGGGCGCGTCGTAAACTCGCGAGTCATCCCCCCGCGCGGACAGAGCGTTTCGTTCGAGAATTCCAGATCCACGATGTCAATCTTCTGAAGAGCGACCGGCGACAATCGACAGCCCTGCGCTGCCATGACTTTGTCATGATACTCGGCTGTTCCGCAGAATGCCCTCTCGCCCGGGAGGAAGCGCTTGGCACCGGGTGGCCCCACCGGTCTCCCGGTGGGGCTCCCACAGATCCGTACGTGATCTCTCATACGGCTCGTCAGCACATGGACTCGCTCGGAGTTACCTCACCTGTTGCGCAGTATCCGCGGGGATGGAAGCGGGTGCTGTTCGAGGAGGGAAAGGAACGCATTCCACGTCAGAGATGCGCGCCAACTCCGTCGGCTCAGCCACCGTCGCCAACACTTCTTGACGGCTTGGAAGACCTGGGCGAGGCTGTCGTAATTCCCGGGTCGGCCGTAGTAAGCGTAGTGTCCCCGTAATTTCCGGCTCAAGGTGCGGCTTTGTTCAGGTACTGGCTGGTGCCGGTGCCGTTTGCACCAGGCTTCGATCATCCGGATCGTCCTGTTGATCCGGTCCCCGGCGGTTTTGGTTTTCACGGTCCAGTACCCCGTCGGCGTCTGGCCCCAGTACCACGTGAACCCCAGAAGATCGAACGTCTCCGGGGGCGCGTGATCCGGGCGGGGGCGGGTGAACCGCACCAACCGCGACTTGGTCGCATGGACAGTTAAACCGTATTCCTCAAACCGCTGCGGTAACGCCGAAAACAGTCGGCTCGCGTCGCCTTCGTTGGTACAGGCGATCACGAAGTCATCGGCATAGCGCACCAACATCGCTTTCCCTTTCAGGTGAGGGCGAACCACCGTTTCGAACCAGTCATCCAGCACATAGTGCAGGTAGATGTTGGCCAATAACGGTGAGATCACTCCTCCTTGGGGGCTTCCCGCGTCCGGGTACGTGAGGAATCCCTCTTCCATCACGCCGGCTTTCAGCCATTTCCCGATCAGCCGCAATACGACTCCATCTCCGATCCGTCGCCGCACGAATTCCCGCAGGTGCTTATGAACCAGCGTGTCGAAGAATTTTCGGATGTCGACCTCGATGATGTACCCGCCTCCCTCAGTCACCAGCCAGTTGCGGAGCGTGTCGATCGCCTGATGGGCGCCGCGACCGGGTCGGAAGCCGAACGAGCCTGCGTGGAACATCTGTTCGTAGATCGGCTCCAGAAGCATCACGACCGCGCGCTGCAGTACCTTGTCCTCGAACGTCGGGATCCCGATGGGACGGGTTTCAGGGCCCGTCCCCTTCGGAATGTAGACCCGCCGTACCGGGGGAGCACGGTAACTGCCACTGTGCGCTCGATCGCGTAGCGACGTGAGCCTCTCTCTGATGTTCGTGGCAAAGTCCGCCCAGGTTTCTTCGTCGATCCCGACTGCCCCATCCCGGCGAGTTCGTGCACAGGCCGTCAGCAGCCAGTCTTCGTCGAGATAACGGCACAGAGCCGTCAAGGTCTTGTCCGGCATCTCTCGTGCCAGCGTTGCGATCCGCTCTCGGTTCGTTGACACCTGACTGGGACCCAGAAGATCCCAGATGTTCTCCTCGAGCGGTGCCATGTCCGGTTCCTCCTTTCCTGTGAAGGCTCCCCTCGGACGCGGGTTCGCCCTCCGTCTGTCTCTGGCGGGCTTTCCAGCACAGTGGGATCCGAAGCTTGGAATTCACGTGACTTGAAGTCGCGGC
>JADMIO011000855.1_pt1 | contig 12890 bp, 13 predicted proteins | sample 8958161 | NCBI WGS metagenome assembly JADMIO01 (sample SAMN16585339, study PRJNA669376) | soil metagenome | isolation source: Crop rotation soil | place: USA: Cullars Rotation, Alabama | collected 2011 | reverse complement strand
GAACGGGGGGTATTCATCCCTGAGCAGGGCCGTGTATGCGAGGGCATTCGCCCGCCAGCGGAGGTAAAACTCCTGCAGATCGCCGAGGCCGCGGATAGCTTTGCCGGTGAACACAATCGCAAACCAGTTGACGATCGCGCCAACGAGAGCAACCACACCGAGGACGCCGTTGCTGCTGCCGGCATGGACGCCGAAAGACATGCCTGGACCGCCGACCAGGATGAGATGGGGGATTGCAAGGATAGGGCGAAAGAAGGCCGTCAGCCGGTTGCGCGCGGCGACCGGGGCCGAAACATCGTAATCAACCGGGTAATCGTTCGTCATGGCCATCATCTTTCCACCAGGGCCAATGGTCTCCTGGCTGGCTCAATTCCGCTCACTAAAAGAAAGGGCGCCCCGGTTCGTCCTCGCCGGAACGCCCATCCCATCTCGTCGAGCCTGGCGGCTCCTCCTCAGCTCACATCTCCGCCATTTCGCGCTTCGCGCGCTCATTCGACCATCCATCGCGGATGAGGTCGCTCTTTCAATGAAAGCGGTTCAGGAGCCTGGAGCCGCACCGCGGTGCGCCTTCACAGCGCAGACCCGTACATGCGGACCACCTTTCCTTTCTCTTGTTGGTCCCTTTCGGTTCCCACCTCCATCGAGATCGTATGCCCGGGGCGACCGCCTTCCATGAGCCGAACGGCCCATCTTGATACGACTGCTCCAGCTCTTTTTCTGCTGGCCGCGCCATTAGCTCTGACCGGAGTGCCATCTGACCGACGAATCGCCCTGGCACAGTTCACTGCGGTGGTAGCCCCTCTCTTTGAGATGGGCCGAATGTCCCGACCAATTGGGCCGATGGGGAGATTAACGATGGTCTCGGCGGCTTCAGTCTCGATCCATTACGCGGCTGAAGGACGACCAGGATGACCACTCGGTTCAAGGCTGACAACGTTAGGCTCATGGGGGTAAGACTGCTGGTTGGCCGGCATGAAGTTCTGACGTACGCCCTCTTCGCTTACGCCATCACCTGGCTCGCGTCGATCCCACTGATCCTCACCCACTACGGCGCCGCCGGAGTCCACGTTTCCAAAGAGTTGGAGCCGCTGGGAGCCCTGGGCCCTGTGTCAGCGGCGCTGCTTGTTGCCGTCATTGCCCGCGGCCGGAAGAGAAGCCGAGCGCTTCCCTCCGGTATCCGAGACAGCCGCAACGCTTACGGATGGCTCGTCCTCGCTGCACTTAGCATGCCGGCGATCTTCGGACTCTCGGCAATCCTCGCTCGGATTGCCGGCGCCAGTTGGCCCGAATTTCGCCAACTTGGCCAGGTAGACGGCTTCCCGGCTATCGGATGGCTTGGAGGTTGGCTGATGCAGGTCTTCGTCCAGGGCCTCGGCGAAGAATCTGGCTGGCGTGGCTTCGCTTTGCCTCGCCTTCAATCTAGCCGCACGGCTCTCCAGGCGACCATTGTGATCTGGCTGATGTGGGCGATATGGCACGTGCCCTATTTCATCTACAAGGACACCTACAGCTTCGCCCCACTCGCTCTTTTCGGCTTCCTCGTAAGCCTTTACCCTGGCGCCATAATCCTCACCTGGTTTTATAATTCGAGCAGGGGCAGCATCTTCGCTGCCGCTCTCTTCCATGGCGGCGTCAATTTCACCCTTGGCTCTGCCGCCGCAGATGGACATCCGGTTCAGGGTGTTATCACAGCCATCCTGTTCATTTGGGCGATAGCAGTAATCAGAGTCTGCAAAGCGGCGGACCTCTCATTCGAAAAGAAGGTCACAGTTGGACCGCCGGTGCGTAACGGAGTTGGGATACGTCCTAAGCAATGAGAAGGCCCCGGTCTATTCAACCCGGGGCCTTTCTTCGCAGCACGGGCGGGCCTCCATATGGTGCGGCGATCCTGATCGCCGTCATAGGATCAGGTCGTCGGCGGGCTCGGCGGCGGCGTCGACTGCACTCCCTCCGAATTCGTCTCCGTAGGCAGGCCGGCAGCCAGCCAGGCGTCGAAGCCTCCCCTCAGGTTTAGGACAGTTGTAAAGCCGAGGGAAGAAGCGAGCCGGCAGGTTTCCAGGCTGCGCTCTCCGTCCTCGGAGACAAAGATCACTTCCTTGCCGTCCGGCACCTCCCCTTTCGAACGCGAATCGCGTTGTTCGGCAGGTTCAGCGACCCTGGAATCCTGTCCCCGGCGTAGTCGAACGGCATTCGAATGTCGATGACGCGAACATCGGGGCTCTGCGACTTCTCGAAAGCGGCCTGGACGTCGATCTGCTGGACTTCAGTTGCATTGGTGGTAGTCATTTCCTGTCCTGCGATCTGGATCGTTCCTGCTAGAAGAAGTTGCTGAGGTTCCGGGAGAGGATGACCGTCTGCTCGAGGAAGATCTTGCGGTCGGCGATCTTGTAGGAGTCGCCGTCGCGCCGGAGCTGGTCGCGGCGCATGCCGATCCAGCTGTCCTCTTCCGAGTTCAGGCGGGTGCGGTAGAGGTGGAAGTTCGACTCGACGGTGAGCTCATTGCCGTCGTCCTTGAGGATGCGGACGCCGCCGATGAGGTGGCGGGTGCGGCTGGGCGGGTCTTCGGCCCAGGCGTAACCGGTCTCGAGCTTGCGGACGCGGCTCTCGAGCATGGCCTTGTCGTCGTCGAAGTAGGCCATCTCGCCGGGCTTCGAGAACTCCTTGTCGAGCTCGTTGACGGTGCGGGTGCGGCGGATCGGCATCCAGTAGTGGGTGTCGTCCGTGAAGAGGAGGATCCAGTCGGCGTAGCGCCGCTCATCGAGGGTGGCGGCTTCTTCGCGGTAGAAGTCCTCCACCTGATATTGAAGCTTCATTTTCGCAAGAACGTCGTCGGCGGCTGTCGTCATTGCTGCCTCCCTTGAAATTGACCGGCCAGTTGCTAACGGGTCGAAAGTTGCCAGGTCAATTAAAGGAGCGGAGAAGGCGGCCAGGCACCGGCCATCTGGATGGAATCAGATGGGTCGCTTGTCGAGACTTTTTGGGCCGTTCGGCCCTATACGACGTGGCAGGCCTTCGCCCGGCAGAAGTCAGGTGGTTGTCGCAGAGGAGTGGGTCCCGCGCCTGGCCCTGAAGCGACCAAACTCGCCAAGGTACCAGCGGGGCTTACGCGCCCGCGCCGGATAGTTCAGACCAAACTGTTTTAGGGCGATCGCCTTGACGTAGTCGACGGCGTCTTGCGGGTCGTCGGTGACAAAGAACCGTTGAAAATCAGACCGGTCGATGGTCCCCTCGGCCACCATCGTGTTCTCGAGGAACTGCAGCATTGGGGCCCAGAAGGAGCGCCCGACCAGGACGATCGGGAAGTTATCGATCTTCCGGGTCTGGATCAGGGTCGCTGTCTCGAAGATCTCATCCATCGTCCCGAGCCCGCCGGGGAAGACGATGAAGCCGTAGGAGTATTTGACCAGCATCACCTTTCGGACAAAGAAGTGACGAAAGGTGATTACGGCATCCAGGTAAGCATTGGCTCTCTGTTCGCGGAGGAGCTCAATGTTGGCTCCGACAGAGATCCCTCCAGCCTCGCGCGCACCCCGGTTGGCCGCCTCCATGATCCCGCCGCCGCCTCCGGTCATCACCGTGAACCCAGCTTCAGCGAGGTGCGACCCGACTTCCCTGGCCCGTGTGTAGTACGGGTTGGTTTCGGCGAAGCGCGCTGAACCAAAGACCGTGACGCACGGTCCGACAAAGTGGAGCTTCCGAAATCCGAGGATGAATTGCCGAAATATCCGAATGGCAAAGATGAGCTCGCGGCCGCGACTGAGAGGGCCGCTAAGGAACTGGCTCTCTTCAGGATGGGGTGCCGGTTCGAGGTGGATAATCTTGCGGCTCGATGGTTCGACTGCCGAGTCTTCCAGGTCCTTCAAATCAAATCCTCACAAAAGGTGGAAGCGCCGCGCTCCTTCTTCGAGCCCTTCCCGGAACGCAGGATGGGCGATGGAGACAAGCGCGCGTGCCCGCTCCCGAATCGTCTTCCCCCGGAGGTGAGCAACGCCAAATTCCGTGGCCACGTATTCCACATCCCCTCGTGTCGTGACGACGCCGGCGCCCGGCTGAAGCTCGAGGACGATTCGCGAACGTGTCCCCCGCTGCGCCGTCGAGGGCATCGCAATGATTGACTTGCCACCCGGCGATCTCGCCGCACCCCGAACGAAATCGAGCTGGCCGCCGATGCCGCTATAGATGCGGTGGCCGATGCTGTCGGCACATACCTGGCCAGTCAGATCGACCTCTATCGCCGAGTTGATCGCGACCATCTTGTTGTTACGGGCGATTGTGGCCGGGTCATTCGTGAAGTTGACTGGATGCACTTCGACGGAAGGATTGTCGTCCACAAAGTCGTACAACTGCCGGCTTCCCATGACGAAGGAAGTAATCACCTTCCCGTCGTGGTAGCCCTTCTGGCTGTTGTCGATCGTCCCGGCCTCCACCAATGCCAGCAAGCCGTCAGAAAACATCTCTGTGTGAACGCCGAGATGGCGATGGGCCGCGAGGCTGGCCAGGACACCGTTGGGTATCGCACCGATCCCCATCTGCAGCGTGCTGCCATCCTCGACCAGTTCCGCGACCTGCTTGCCGATTGCTGACTCTATTTTGTCGGGCGATGGAGCCTCCACCTCCACGAGCTCATCGTCCTCCTCGACCAGGTAGTCGATCTGGTCCACATGGAGAAACGTGTCACCGTGCGTCCTCGGCATCCGGCGGTTGGCCTGGGCGATCACGGTGTGAGCGGATTCGGCCGCCGGCTTCGCGCAGTCCACGGATATCCCAAGGCTTACATAGCCATGGCTGTCCGGTGCGCTCACTTGGACCAGGGCGACGTCGATCGGCAGGTTCGTGGCGAAAAGGCCCGGTATGTCCGAAAGAAAGATAGGAGTAACGTCGGCCCGGCCTTCGTTAATGGCCTCCCGGACGTTCGCCCCTACAAACAGGGCATTGTGCCGAAAGTGGCCGGCCATCTCCGCTGCGGCGTAGGGAGCGGCAGCCTCGGTGTGGAGGTGCACTATCTCGACGTTTCGCAACTCACTTGTCCGGGCCACCAGCGCCGAGACCAGGGCCCGGGGCACCGCGCAGCCTCCCTGCAAATAAACTCGTTGGCCGGACCGGATCACGCCGGCCGCCTCGCCGGCGCTAACGCTCGTAGCCAAGGACCCAACTTCCGGCTCGACGTGTCATCAGGGATGCCTCTTGCAGTCCAATCCGCAGTCCGGTCATGGACGAGCCGATTCCGTCCCTGCGTTCCTCGCAACCATAAGCCGCAAATTGAACGCGGACAGCCAAATCATCGACCCAAAGACCGTAATCCTCTCAGCGATACCGAGGAGCGGCGTCGAAAGGTTGTCGCCGACTCTAGGCGTTTCCCTGCCGGTATAAAAGCCAAACACGAGCATCAGTGCGATGGTGGCAACGGAATAGATGAAGAACCGGGTACCGAATAGGCGAGACCCGAGGGCAATGCAGAGAAAAAAGATCACCGAACTGATCCCGGCATACACGAGGTGAAGCGTGTCGGAGAGGCTGCTGCCGCCCGCAGCCAGCACCTCTCTCTGGTGCATCGGTGCGAATGGCCAGCCCGCGAATCCAAGGACCACCATCCCCGCCTCGAGCACCGCAATCGCACGGATGGCGCGTCCGCCATGTGTCTGCCACAGACCTATAACGCCCGCAAGCAACATAAGGTTATACGCCACCCCGAGCGGCAGCCATAGGCCTCGAGTTGGCGCCCCGATGGCCGACAGCTCGCTAATCGTCTGGCTCGCGTAGTTGTAGCCCTCGTAACTGAGGGCTGCGATGGTGTCCATCGCAATGTAGAGGACGGTAGAGGCCGCCCCGACTGCGAGCAGGATTTTCCGCGCGCTTTCCCTGTTGATGCCGGTTGGAACCGGGATTGAGGCAACCGCGTGACTTTCAATTCTGCTCATCGCTTCGCGCCTCCACCAGGTAGTTTCCCGGCTGTGAATCCGGGCGCCGATGGCCAAACGGCCCCGTTTATCCATTCAAGTGGCCTGGAGTTCAAGTGGCCTTGTGTCATGGATACCTCACTTCTGTCATGTCACTCCGTGGTGTGAGGGTTCCTTGCCTCTGATTCACCCACGGGTCCTTGCTGCGAGTGACTTATGTCTACTCCCCTGGGTTGCGACTGCCAAACGGCTCCCTGCGAACGGTGCATATGCTCCTGAACACATCGAATCGCCCAGAGTGCAATGGTTGGTGCCAGGCGTGCCGAGCTCATTGCGGCCGAACCTCGCACTGGCAGAGGTCATTCCATGAAGCTACCGGTCTGCGTCGCAACTATTGCTGCTGCCTCCTGGGCCGTGGCATACCGGATGGGACAGACCTGGGGCTCGACGGCCGACGAGCGTTCTCGTCTGCTCCCAGGGGATTCGCTCGTGGCGGACCGAATGTTCGGCGGCGACCATGCCATAACGATCCATGCAGCGCCGGGCGACATCTGGCCCTGGCTGGTCCAGGTGGGATGGCATCGCGGTGGTTGGTACACCCACAGGTGGGTAGACAGGTTGCTCTTCCCGAACAACCTGGCCAGTGCCGAAGAAGTCCTGCCCCAATTCCAGGACCTGAAGCCTGGCGACGTCATTCCGGACGGCCCGCCTGAGTCAGGCTGCTTCTTCACGGTCGAGCAGATGGACCCCGGCCATCACCTCGTCCTCCGCTCCACCACCCACCTTCCGCCCCAACTCCTGGACAAGCGTTGGGTCGCGCTGAACTGGACGTGGACATTCGCCCTGTCCCCGGCCGGGACAGGCACGAGGTTTCACTTTCGGTGGCGCGCCTCCCTGAGGCCATTCTGGCTGAGGATTGTCTTTCAGGTGCTGATCATGCCGGCTGATTTCTTGATGGGCCGGAGCATGTGCGTCGGGCTGAAACGACGCGTCGAGCAGCGACGGCGGCTGGGCTGACGACGAATAAGCTGCCGTTCGGCCCGTCAACTCCCCGCCAATGGCACGTTCGCCGCTGCTCGGGCCTTCCTATCTTGAGTTGGCCTGTCTGATGTGCGGCCATGAATCACTTGCCGTCTGGAGGTGACAGCTATGGCATCCAACGATTGCTTCGAGCAACGAGAGAAGAATCGCGCGGCTGCGATGCAACTGTACGCAGCCTTCGCCCGGCGAGACCTCGATGCGTTAGAGAAACAGCTTGCCCGTGACGTCATTTGGACCGAACCGGCAAATCCGTTCAATCCTTCCGCAGGCACCCACTATGGCCATTCAGGATTTCGCGAATGGGTTGGGATCGGCAATGAGGCTGAGGACATCCTCGTGTTCGAACCTCTCCACTTTCTTGCCGACGGATCGCTAGTCGTAGTCCTCGGTTTCGAAAGATGCCGCGTAATCGGAACCGGCTCTCTATATGAGTCGGATTTTGTCCACGTGCTCACCTTCGTCGATGAGAAGGTCGCGAAGTTCCAAGAATTCTTTGATACCTATGCGGCAGCTGAGGCGTTTCGCGGGTCGACGCCTGGACCGGCGCCCGGGACATGATTGCCGTGAAGCAAAACCAGGCGACGGGTCAGAGAGTCCTGGCCATTGCGAGCGTCACGCTCGCGGCGGGGCTCGCAGCAAATAGCATTCTCGGCCCTCTGGTAACCGGGGTCATCCGCTACCGCTACACAGAGACATACAACAACCAGGCAATTGGCCTCGACGCTTTTGCCCTGGCCATCGCAGCTCCGCTACTCCTCCTTGTCGCCTGGCTCAGCCTTCGCGCACACAAAGCGGCGCCTTACCTGGCTCTTGGACCGTCTCTTATGGCGGCGTACATGGTGCCCCAATACATCCTCGGTGCGCACTACACCGACCTGCCCGGCAACAACGAGAAGTTCTTTCTCTTCCACCTGGGCCTCTTTGTCCTTGGTGCGGCGGTATCGTTGCTCGCCTCGCATGCCACCGGCGACTTCGTCCCGGCCGTCTCGCGAAAGACTCAGACCTGGAGCGGGATCCTTCTCTTCGCTGTGGCCGGATTCCTCGTCGTCCGCTACTTACCTCTGCTCACCGACACATGGAAAGGGCAAATGACGCCGGAGTACGCCGATGACCCGATCGCCTCGTGGCTGATTGCCTTTATGGACCTCGGCATCGTCATGCCGGCTGCTGTCGCAACGGGCACCGCCCTGATACGCGGCGTCGCCGCGGCGCAGAGAACTATGTATGCCGTGGTCGCCTGGTTCGCCCTCGTAGGTCCGGCTGTCGCCTCGATGGGTTATGCCGAATACCTCCGTGACGACCCGAACGGCTCCCTTGCTGGTGCAGTTGTCTTCACGATTTACGGAGCGGCCTTCGCTCTCCTCGCCGCCTACCTGTTTCGACCGCTGTTCAAAGGCCGCTACGAATGAAGGTCAGCCGCGTATTGGCCCTGTTCCTTATCAAGTCCGTTCACCTGCTGGCATTCCTCGTCATCCAATCATCGATCCTCTATTTGCTCCTCAAGGGCATCAGGCGCGAGTCGGACAGGAAGGCTGGCATCGCCCTCGGGATCGCCCTGGTCGAGAGCGCGATCTACGCCGGCAATGGATTTCGCTGTCCGTTGACAGACCTGGCGGAGGAGCTTGGTTCGGACCACGGCGCCGTGACCGACATCTTTCTGCCGGGCTGGCTGGCCCGGAACATTGCCAACATCTACGTCCCCATCCTGCTCGCGGGAATAGGACTACACGCCTGGAACCTGCGCGAACTCAGGCGGCGGCGAAGGTCCGGCTAGCTGCCGGTCAATTCCGCCTTCGGCCGAGTCTTTGGTCCACCAAGGGCGAAGTAAACGACAGGCCGGCGGCAACCAGGGCGAACCCGATCGCGATTGCCAGTCGATCGAGCGGGTAATCATCAGGAGAACCGCGGCCCAGCCGAGAACCGGCGCCACGGGCAGGCCGGCGAAGGTCACAGGGATAGTGAAGGCCCGTGGCTGTTTCGGCGCCCTGTAACGAAGTACCACCACGGTTGCATTGACCGCCAGGAAGACAACATAAACAGCGACGTCAGTGACGCTGACGACAAGTCGCAAGTCTTGATGACAGCAAAACCCAGGCTAGCGGCCGCCGCCTTGCCGTAGTTGGAGTCTTCCGTTTGCTGTGGACTGCAGCGAGGGCAAGAGGGAGAGAACCGCGCTCCGGGCTCGATGTCCTTTTGTCCACCGTCCGGGCTATATGGACGCGAAAGATGGCCCCCCTTCGCCGGTGCAAAGGTCACTCTCGTCGCTCGCAAAGCGATGTAGCGAAAGAGATTCCTTGTGCTGAACATTGGCTTGTAGCTAGAGATTTGGGCTCGCGCCCGCCACGGGGCTGTCAGGTCCAAGTGACCAACGGCGGCGTTTGAAGGGCCAAATGGACCTCAACGGTCACACCGACCGCGGATACCTTCGTACTACCGGCAGGGCGTGTACGTCAAAGACGGGTCATTCGTTTGATTCGCACATTGGCAGCATCTGGTGGGAAGGAGGCAAGGCGATGAAGCTCATCATCCCACTCGACGGCTCAAAGCTAGCAGAGGAGGCGCTTCATGTAGCGAGGCTCCTCACCCCAATCGAGGGACTTGAGGCCCATTTGCTCTTCGTTCTTGAGCCGTACGCGGGGCTCGAATGGGGACCAACTCTTGACCAGTGGAACGAGGGCAAAAAGAGCCGGCGAACGGCGGCCGAAACTTATCTGCAGGAGCAGGCATCGAAGCTGGCCGGTGTTGGCGTGCCAACAACGACATCGGTGACTGAAGGTCACCCTGCCCGCGAAATCGTAGCCGCCTCAGCCTCTGCCGACCTCGTTGTCATGTCCACCCATGGCCTTTCAGGCCTTAAACGCTGGACGCGAGGCAGCGTGGCTGACAAGGTCATCCGCTCCCGCGCTGCGAACACTCTCGTTGTTGGTCCTCATGCCGAGGAGAACCATCCCCGGGACAAGATTGCCGCCGTCATGGTCCCGCTCGACGGCTCGCGGCTGGCTGAGCAGGCTTTGCCCCTTGCGACAAAGCTGGCCAAAGGACTCCATGCCCGCCTCCACCTGGTACAGTCAGTCCTTTTTCCGGCCCTTGAGGCAGGCAGCACAGGCTACATGTTCGACGGCGACATCTACCAGGGGATGCTCGATGGGGCCAAAGCCTACCTCGACGGAGTCAAGGCAAAGGCCAGCGACGTTGAGGTCGAGACCGCGGTGCTCGAAGGGCAAGCTGCGGTCCTTCTCGGTCATTACATCAACCAGAAGTCGATCGACCTCGTGGTCATGACCAGCCATGGCCGCGGCGGTCTCATCCGGACCGCCCTTGGCAGCGTCACCGACCGCCTCATCGGCGAGCACGCTCCCGTACTCGTCGTCCATGCGACGGAGGACGAGGAATGAACACTGCAGAGCGGAGGCACTATTAGCTGCGCTGAAAGCACGGCCCATCAGGCGTTGACAACCGGGGCCATTCCCCTCGAGACGCGGCACAGTACGGAAAGGCGGCAAGAAGATGAGAGTACTTATCCCTCTGGACGGTTCCAGCGCAGCCGAGCAGGCGATTTACATGGTCCGCCTCCTCAGTCCAGTTGAAGGAATCGAAGCCCGCCTGATATTTGTCCTCGATCCGTTCGAAGGCCTCGACTGGGGGCTCTCATATGAGCAATGGACAGAGAGCAAGGAACGTCGGCGGGACAAGGCGGTGGCATACCTGCAGGAACAGGCTTCAAAATTGGCCGCCGCTGGTGTGCCGGCAACCGTCTCAGTGAGCGAAGGCCACCCGGCCCATGAGATCCAGGCGGCCGCTGCCGCCGTCGATCTGATCGTGATGTCCACTCATGGCCTCTCGGGGATAAAGCGCTGGGCTCGGGGAAGCGTCGCTGACAAGGTCATTCGCTCCGGCGTCGCGGACACCCTCGTTGTCGGTCCTCACACCCAGGAAGAGCGACGCAACAAGATCGCCACGATCATGGTTCCGCTCGACGGTTCAGGGCTGGCGGAGCAGGCGCTGCCCATAGCCACGAGGCTGGCCGCGGCGCTCGGCGCCCGGCTCCATCTCGTCGAATCTGTGCCGTTTCCAGTCACGGCCGAAGGCAACCTGGGTTACATGTTCAGTGCGGAGCTGTACCAGGGAATCCTCGACGGCGTCAAAGCCTACCTGGAAAAAGTCAGGACAACCATCACAGGCCTGCATGTCGAGACCGCCATGCTCGAAGGCCAGCCGGCAACGCTCCTCGGCAACTACGTCAAAGAGCAAGCCGTTGACCTGGTAGTCATGACCAGCCATGGCCGCGGCGGCCTGGTGCGGAGCGCCCTCGGCAGCGTCACCGACCGTCTTATTGGCGAGCACGCTCCCGTCCTCGTCGTTCAGGCAAAGGAGGAAAAGGAATGAAAGCGGTAGTTTTCCATGGCCCGCACGACCAGCGTTTCGAGACCGTGGCCGATCCTGCGATTGAGCATCCCAAGGACGCCATCGTCAGGATCACCTCGGCCACGATATGTGGCACTGACCTTCACATCCTCAAGGGCGATGTCCCCGAGGTTAAGCCGGGCACCGTTCTCGGCCACGAGGCCGTCGGCATCGTCGAAGAGGTGGGAACCGCCGTCAGCGGCCTCGCAAAAGGTGACCGGGTCATCGTCCCGGCTATTACCGCATGTGGCGTCTGTTCCTACTGCCGCCGCCAGATGTACGGCCAGTGCCTCAACGGCGGCGGCTGGATCTTTGGCCACCTCATCAATGGCCTGCATGCCCAGTACGCTCGTGTGCCATTCGCGGACACGAGTCTCTTCCGCGTACCGGCCGAGCTCGAGGACGTCGACGTGCTCTTCCTGACTGACATCCTTGCAACCGCGTACGAATGCGGCGTCGTACGCGGCAACGTGCGGCCGGGCGGGGCCGTGGCCATTGTCGGCGCCGGTCCCATCGGACTTTCCGCCGTTATGACCGGCCGGCTCCACAGCCCCCGGCAGACCATTGTCATCGACCTCGACGATGCTCGTCTCGAGCTCGCCTGTCGGCTCGGCGCCGACATCGCGATCAACCCCGCCAGGGAGGATGTGGTCGCCGCCGTCATGGCCCGGACGGACATGGGCGTCGATGTCGCAATCGAAGCCGTGGGCACCCCAGCGACATTCGAGCTTTGCACTCAGCTCATCCGGCCAGGAGGCTCCATCGCCAATATCGGCGTCCACGGCAAGCCTGCGATGCTCCACCTGGAGTCCCTCTGGATCAAGGACGTGACGATCACAACCCAGCTCGTGGATGGCAATATGATCCCGCTGTTGCTTAGCCTCATCCAGGCGCACAAGCTGGACCCCCGGCAGCTCGCCACGCACACATTCAGCTTCGAAGAATTCCCCAAAGCCTACGATGTCTTCGGCAACGCGGCCGAGGCCAAAGCCTGTAAGGTAGTCATCCAGGCCGCGTGACGCCCTGGATGGCAACTGATCGTGCGTGCCTCAGACATCGCCCAACTTCTCAATCCGGCCGCCTATCCAGGGCGGCCGGATGGCGTTGAGCTGGCCCAGACCCACATCTCCTACGTCTTTCTGGCGGGCGATAACGTCTACAAGGTGAAGAAGCCGGTGAACCTCGGCTTCCTGGACTTCTCCACACTCGAGCGAAGGCATTACTACTGCGGCGAAGAGGTCCGCCTCAACAGTCGCTTCTGTCCGGGCCTCTACTACGGGGTCGAGCCCCTGGTGCGCTCGCCCAATGGGCTCCGATTTGGCGGCAAAGATGGCGAAGTCCTCGACTATGCCATCCACATGCGCCGGCTGCCGCGGGCCGGGATGATGGACGAGCTGGTTGCACACGATGCCCTATCCCTCGATCTGGTTGGCCGGCTCGTTGACCGGCTCGCCCGTTTTTACGCTCAGCAGGCGTCGACTGCATTGCCGGCCGGCCATGCAGTCGAATCCTTCGAGCAGCATTGGCGTGAGTGCTTCAGCGGCGGTT
>JADMIO011153669.1_pt1 | contig 12892 bp, 10 predicted proteins | sample 8958161 | NCBI WGS metagenome assembly JADMIO01 (sample SAMN16585339, study PRJNA669376) | soil metagenome | isolation source: Crop rotation soil | place: USA: Cullars Rotation, Alabama | collected 2011 | reverse complement strand
CGCGACAACTTGTCCACGTGGAATTCTAAGCTTAGGATCCCAATGTGCTGGAAAGAACGCCTGCCGGAACAACGTGAGAAAGCGCGTGTACGTTCCCATCGCACGCGGCGACAAACGCGCACTCGCGAGCACCAGAGGCACGCGACGGCGGCCGCACTCGTGATAGAGATTCGGCCACAGCTCTGTTTCGAAGATCACGGCGATGCGCGGCCGCACGCGATCGAAGAATCTTCGGACCGAGCCCGGCAGATCGAACGGCACGTAGCGCACGCTTGCGCGATCCGCGAGTAACGCACGCGCGCGTTCCGCGCCAGTTGCCGTGAGTGTGGTTACGACGATCGGAATACCGGGATATCGGTCGTGCATGCAACGCACGAGCACCGCGCACGCTTGCACCTCACCTACTGATACTGCGTGCACCCAGATGCTGGGTGCTTCGACTGTCGGTCCTCTGCCGAATCGCTCGCCGAAGTTTTCGCGATATCGACGATCGCGGAGGCTGCGAAACAGCATCACTACGCAGAAGAGCGGCGCGAAGATCAGGTAAGCGACGAGCGTGTAGAGGTACCGCATGCCGTGCAGCGCGTCAGGACACAGGCTGCGTGATTGGCGTGGACACGGCCGCCGCCGGCGGCGAGCCATCTGCCGGCGTCGCCGGTGCGGCTATTGCAGGCGCAGGTGCTGCGCTGGTGCTGGTCGGTGCGCTCGTCGTAGTGCTCGCGGCCGCCGGGCTCGGCTGCGCGGCGCTGGTACCTGGATTCGCGCCGGGGCGAGCGCCTGTTGCCGTTCGATAGCCGTCGAGCAGCCCGTGCCAATCCGCCTCGCTGAAATGTTCCGGTGGCAGCTTGTAGGTGATCTTCTCGAGCGAACGCCGCAGACGCACGAGATTCCCATCGCACCACATGCCGGGTTTCATCAGCCGCCCACGGTCGAAATCCACGAGGTACACCGAATCGTCGCCCACGAGCATGATGTTGTGCGCGTTCAGGTCTGCGTGACACACGCCCAGATCGTGGAACATGCGAATGCACCGACCGATTGTGATCCATCCGAGGATCGGAATGCCGCGCACCTGCAGGAGTGAGGCGAGCGACACAGAGTCCGACAGCATCTCGGTGATGAGGTCTGCTGTGTACGTGATCCCCTGGCGCACGTAGCGCGCGGCCACTGGCGTGGGTACCGGGAGACCCGCGCGGTGCAGGTGATACAGCAGCTGCCATTCGAGAAACGCTCGCGTCTCGCCCTCGCCGCGCCAGATGTATCGGTCGCGCGAAATCTTCGCCACGAGCCCGCCGCGATGGTAATGCCTGAGGACGAAGGCCTTGTCGGCGGTGCGGACGAAATGCACGGTGCCTCGCCCGCGTGCCTCGCCACTCAGCTCACCGCGCTCCTGCCAGTATTTTGGATCGAACCAGTTCGGCATTGCGTTGCCGGCGCGGGAGGCGTCATATAGCATGGCGCCCCCCGTGAGATCCTTGCGCTTGACCTCCGACCCGAGCGGCCATCGCCGGCTCATTGGCGCACTCCTCTGATGCTGCCGTTCACCCAGCCGCCCCGCAGCGTCTGCCTGCTGAGACTGTCGGCGATAGGCGATACGTGCCACGTAGTGCCGATCCTGCGCACCTTGCAGCGGGCGTGGCCCGAAACGCAGTTCACCTGGATCATCGGCAAGACGGAAGCACGCCTCATGAGCCTCATCGAGGGCGTGGAGTTTATCATCGTGGACAAGCGCGCCGGCCCGGCTGCGCGTCGCGAAATCCGCCGACAGCTCGCCGGGCGGCCCTTCGATGTGCTGCTCCACATGCAGCTCGCCTTTCGGGCGAGCCTCATCGCGCGCCAGGTGCAGGCCCCCGTGAAGCTGGGGTTCGACCGTGCGCGGGCGCGGGAGCTGCAGTGGCTGTTCACGAACGCGCGCATCGCTGCACGCCGGCAGCAGCACGTGATGGACAGCTTCTTCGGATTTGCCGAAGCGCTCGGCGTGCACGATCGCGTGGTGAGCTGGGACGTGCCCATCCCCGTGGAGGCACGCGAGTACGCAGAGAACCTCATACCCGATGCGCAGCCGACGCTCGTGATCAGCCCATGTTCCAGTCACCGCTTACGGAACTGGCGCGCGGAGCGCTACGCCGCGATCGCAGACCATGCGAGCCGTCACCATGGCATGCGGGTGATCCTCTGCGGCGGTCCGACGGCGATCGAACGCGAGATGGGAGCGGCAATCGAATCAAAGGTGACCGGCCCTGTGATCAATCAGATCGGCAAGGACACGCTGCCGCAGCTGCTGGCATTGCTGGAGCGCGCGACGGTACTCGTGGCGCCCGACTCCGGGCCGCTGCACATGGCGACGATGGTCCGCACGCCGGTGGTCGGACTCTATGCGGCGACGAATCCGGCGCGCAGTGGCCCGTATTTGTCGCGGCCGTGGTGCGTGAATGCGTATCCGGAGGCGGCGCGTCGCTTTCGTGGCCGGCCTCCCGAGCGCCTGCCGTGGACGGAAAAGATTGAAGAGCGCGGCGTGATGGATCTGATCAGCGTCGAGCAGGTGATGACAAAGCTCGATCAGGCCCTGCAGTATTCGTCGCGCCTCGGCTCGGCCTGATTCCGGAGACGTTCATGCAAGACATCCTCGTTCCCATTTCGCCCGGCGAGCTGCTCGACAAGATCACGATTCTGCGCATCAAGGCCGCGCGCATGACGGATGCGACGAAGCTCGTGAACGTGCGGCTCGAACTGTCCCTCCTCGAGAAGACGTGGCGCGAGTCGGTCGATGCGAGTGTCGATGTCTCGGCGGAGGAGCGCGCGCTCGCCGCGGTGAACGAGCGGCTGTGGGTCATCGAGGACGACATTCGTGACCAGGAACGCGCGCAGGCGTTCGATGCGCGCTTCATCGAGCTGGCGCGAGCCGTTTACGTCGAGAACGACGAACGTGCGGCGATCAAGAAGCGCATCAACTCGAAGCTCGGCTCGCGCATCGTCGAAGAGAAATCCTACAAGCCGTATCGCCCCTGAGCGGGGGTGAAGCCGTAACGGACGGTCAGCGCTTGAGCGTGTACTCGGCCCCGCAGTAGGGGCACTTCGCCCAGCCGGTCTCCTCGATCGGCAGGTACACGCGCGGATGCGAGTTCCAGAGGTACATCTCCGGCATCGGGCAGGAGAGCGGCAGGTCCTCGGCCGTCACTTCGTACTGGCTCTGGGCGTTCGGCTGGATCAGCGGTTTGGTCGTCGCGGCCATTCGCGAAGTCTCGAGTTCCGGAGAGCGACCGATTATAGGTCATCCCAGCCCGGCGAGATCGATCTTCCGGCCGGCCTTGTCGACCGGGTGCTTGCCGGCGAGCAGGGATTTCAGGAACTGCAGGGCGAGCTTGCGGGCCTGCTCCGCACTGGCGCCGAAGACTTCCTTGTCGCGCTTCGCGAGCACGGGAACGTGGACCGAGCACGAAAAGTCCGCTCCGTCCGCGCTGGCCTGCGGCGCGGAAATGCGTGCGGTGAACGGCTCGATCGCCGCCGCAATCAGACTGTCATCGTCTCGTTCCAGATGCGGGTGACCGCCGCACGCTCGGCGGCGAATTCCGAATCCGGAACGATCGGTGCGCGCGCTTCGAGCGAGAGATGGTGGGAGTGCGTGCGATACGCGCGATAGGCGTTGGTGAGTATGTCCACCGTCTCCTGCGGCACGAGAGCAGCGGACGCAACGGATTCGAGCTGACGAATCGTGTCCGAGAACATCGCGACCGGCGCGTAGTCCTGCGCCCAGAGCAGCGCCCAGTACTGCGCGAGAAATTCGATGTCGGCAACGCCCCCCGGATCCTGCTTGATGTCGAACTCGCCGGATTTCGCTTTGCTCAGCTCGCGACGCATGCGCTCGCGCATCGACGCGACTTCAGTGCGCAACGTGTCGCGACGAACGTGATTGCGCAGCGCCTCCATGCGCACCGAACTGAACTCGGCGCGCAGCGCGGGCGCGCCGGCCACATCGCGCGCGTGGAGCAGCGCCTGGTGCTCCCAGGTCCACGCTTCCTGCTGCTGATACTCCGCGAACGCGCGCACGTTTGTGATGAGCATCCCGCCTTTGCCGCTCGGACGCAGCCGCACGTCCACTTCATACAAACGGCCGGCCGCCGAATGCACCGTCAGAATGTGAACGATGCGCTGAGCGAGCCGCACGAAGAAGAGCTGATTGTCGATGGGACGCGCCGCGTCCGTTTCCTGCTGCTCGCCGCGCGAATCGTGCAGGAAGACGAGATCGAGATCGGACGAGTAGCCGAGTTCCATGCCACCGAGCTTGCCGTAACCGACGGCGCACACACGCACCGGCCGGCGCCCGCCGCCATCCTCGTCGCACATCGGCACACCGTACTGTGCGGTCATCTGTTGCCAGCCGAGCCGCATGGCGCGCTCGACGATGATCTCGGCGATCTCGGTGAGCCGGTCGCTGACTTTCATCACCGGCAGAACGCCCGTGAGATCGGCCACTGCAACCCGGAAGATCGCCACGCGCTGGAATTGCCGCAGCGTCTCGACCTGACGCTCCGGTTCATCTTCAGGCATCTGCTCCATGAGCACGTCCAGCTCGGCTTCGAGCGCAGTGCGCGTGGGCAGATCCAGCAGCAACCGTTCATCGAGCAGTTCATCGAGGAGCAGCGGATGGGCCGCGATCTGATTCGCGAGGAAATCGCCGTGGCCGCACAGCTCGATGAGCCGCTTGCGCGCGGCGCCGCTCTCGTGAAGCAACGCGAAGTACACGGAGCGCTGGCCGATCGCCTCGATGATCTTCAATACCCGACGCATGACGGCGAGCGGCGTCGGGCTCGCCACCACGTCTGCCATGAGCACCGGAAGCAGCGCCTGCAGACGTTTGCGGCCCGGCTCGTCGAGTTTGCGAACGAGCGGCGATGCACGCAACTCGAGCAGAGCGCGCGCCGCTTCGTTTGCGTCCGCCATGCCGGCGCGCGCGAGCGACTCGGCGAGCGCAGCCTGTTCGGCTTCGGTGTCCCAGAAGCGCCCCAGATCGAGCTTGACCGCAGTGGGATCGACGTCGCGCCCGCCGCCGAAGACGACTGATTTGAAGTGGCGGCTCACGCGTTCGCGGTGATCGTCCAGCGTGTTCACCATTGCGGCCCAATTCGGCGCGCCCATCGCGAGAGCGATTCGTTCGCGTGTGACATCGTCCTTCGGCAGCAGATGCTCCTGCATGTCCGCGACCATCTGAAGCCGATTCTCCAGCCTGCGCAGATATTCGTAAGCAGCATGCAGATCGAGCACGACCTGCGGCGGCAGAAGCTTGTTGCCGTCGAGCAGTGGCAATGTTTCGAGCAATGATGTCGTCTGCAATCGTCTGGCGCGGCCGCCGCGGATGAGCTGAAACGACTGCACGATGAATTCGATCTCGCGGATCCCGCCCGGCCCGAGTTTCACGTGATCGGCCAGCTCGCGCCGTTCCACCTCGCGCTCGATGAGAACCTTCATCTCGCGCAGACTCTCGAACACGCCGTAATCGATGTACCGCCGATATACGAACGGCCGGATCACGTTCGCATACAGCTCTGCGTATCGCTCGCTCGCCGTGATGGCGCGCGCCTTCACGTAGGCATATCGCTCCCAGTCGCGTCCGTGACGCTGCAGATAGTCCTCGAAGGACGCGAAGCTCGAAACGATGGCGCCGCTGTCGCCGAACGGGCGCAGGCGCAGATCCACTCGAAACACGAAGCCGTCGTGCGTCGGCGTCTTCAGCAGACGCACCAGCTCCTGGCCGAGACGCGTGAAGAACTCTTCGTTCGCGATGGAGCGCGTGCCATCCGTATCGCCATGTTCCGGAAACAGCAGCACGAGATCGATATCGGAGGAGAAATTCAGCTCGCCGCCGCCGAGTTTCCCCATCCCGAGCACGACTAGTGGCTGCACCTCGCCGCCGGCCGAACGCGGTTCACCATAGCGCGTGACGAGCGACTGACGTGCGCGCTCGTACGCGAGGCGAATCGCGGCATCGGCGAACTTCGAAAGTTCGGCGAGGGTATCGCCCAGATTCGACCAACCCGCGAGATCGCGCCATGCGATGCGCACCATCTCGCGCCGGCGCCAGCGGCGCAGCGCTGCAAGAAAGTCATTGTCAGCGGCGGTGGTCAGCGGGCCCGCTTCACTCGCAACGGCCGCGGCACGCGCCGCATAGTCGGCCGTTCGCAGGCGCTTCTGCAGATCGCCGCTCTCGAGCAGTGAGATCAACAGCTGCGGATGACGTGTGAGAGATTGCGCGACGAAGTCGCTGCACGCGGCGACGAGCGGCAACGACTGACGCACCTCGGCCGGCGCTGCGATGAGGGCAGCGTCGACCGCGGAATTCGAAGTCAGACTGTCGAGCGCGTTTTGGGCGAGAGCGAGTGCGTGCGCGGACTGACGCAGCTTCTCGTCAATTCCAGCGTGTCCCGCCGAGGTCGTGGAAGGTGGCTGTATCAAGGCGCCGGCTCAGCCCCTTGAAGGTCGATTGCTGGGTGTAGACGTTGGCGCCATCGGACGCGGACACGGATCCGCCATCGCCTTCGATGACGCTGTTCTTGACGTGCACATTGGCCGCGCGCGCGGAAATCCCGACACCATGCGCAATGATATGACTGTTCGTGATGTGAATCTCGCACCCGTCCTCGACGGTGATGGCGTCGCCTTCGAATTCGAGGTTGCGGCCGTCGATGTGCATGAGCTGCGCGCCCTGGCAGACCATCGGCTCGGAGCGCTTCTCGACGGCCACGCCGCGGGCCGGAGAGGGAATGTCGGAAGAACGGGACGCGAGCCGGACGCTGGATGCCGGATCGCCTGCCTTGATCGAATAACCCGGGCCCGACGCGAAGACCTTGCGGCCACTGCTGTCGCGCTCTGCGGGACGGCCGCTGTCGGCCGGGGAATTCGACGTGCTGTTCTCGCTGCCGCCCGGAGGCGAGGCTTCGCCCTGGCCCGAGCCACTCGATGCCAGCACGGCGCCTGTGCGCGAATCCCGGATCACGGCGTGACCGCCCGGATTCGATTTCGAAGCATCGGCGTTGGTCTGATCCGCGGGTTGCGCATTCTCGCCTGAAGGGGCCGACGCGTTCGCCGTCGTCTCACCCGGGGGCGGCGCTTCGTCGGACACCGGCTTCGGTTTGCTTTCATCACTCTTCATGTCGGGCACGCTGCCGATGATCTGATCGACGCGCACCACGTGCAGCTCGCCGGTGTCCTTCGCTCTCACCGTAAACGTGTTTTCGTTCTCGTCGAACGCGACGATGGTGAGCTGGTCGTTGCGTTCGAGCGCGGCGCGCGCGAAATCGGCAGCGCCTGTCTTTGGAGCGGCACCCGCGCCCGCGTTGAACTTGTCGCAGCCGGTGAGAACGAGGAGCGCCGCGCCGAGAGTGAACAGCGCGCGCGCCGGGCGAATCGTTGCCATGGAAGCTCTCCAGAAAGGGTCGTCGCTTCGAATGAGCCGCACCATAAACTGCACCGCGGCAGATTGAAAGCCGAGAACTGTACGAGTGTCGCGACCTTGCGGATGCGAAGCAATTGCCGCGCCTGAGACTGCGGCGATTTGTCTTAATGTACTGCGAGCGCCGGCGCCTGAAGGCCGTACGAGTTTTCGGATTCGGCGGCGCGGGGCCGCAGGGCCCCGCACCAAACCCAGCTTTTCTTCTTCTCTCAGTTCGTCATTTCGACCAGCACACGATGCGCGGTGAGCACGTTGCTCGCCTCGTCGTAGCTTCCGGTCGCGGAGAGGCTGATCACTTTCTGCGTGAGCAGCTTGCTGTTCAACCGCGTCACGAAATCCGCAAACGTCGTGAAGACTTCCACACGACGCGGCTCGCCGATCGCGAACACGTTCCGATTGCTCGTGTCCGGCTTGATCGTCGGTGAGTTGCCGAGCGCTTTGATATCGATCAGTCGCGGTCCGACGGCGATGAAGTGCCGCGCGCCGATGCGCGAGTTGTGGTTGTCGACCACGAGGCCAGTCGTCGCATCGATAGTAAGGAAGGGCGCGTTGGTCCCGGCAATCCCATAGCCCACCGACAGCACCGCCTGCACGTCCCGGAAATCGACGAGTGTGTTCGCTGTGAAATCCGGCGGCGCGTCGCCGAACGGCGTGACGAATCCGAACACACGCGCGGCGGAGCCCACATCGAGGTGGGTGAGATCCAGAATCCCGGTGTCGACTTCATAGTCCGAAGCGACCGCATCCTGCGCCGGCTGCACACCGGTGCCCGCGAAATCGAACACTGACGCGGGACGCCCATCGATCGTCCCAAGATCGAGCGTGACTGAGCCTGGCAACGTGCTCTTCACAGTGCCCAGCAAGTGGGTGAGATGCATCCGCACGCGGCCAGCGGTTGCGTCGAGCGTGACATCGTCGCCGGATTCCGTCGCGGCGCCAAACGCGTGAATGCGCTGACCAACGGAGATCGAGGCGGGGGTCACCGACTGCGTCGTGTCGCGCTCGCCGTCCTTCGTCACTTTCGTATTCGGACCGACGACGAGCGTCGTCGTGCCGCGCTTGAACACGGCACTGCCGTCCTTCTTGATCAGCGTCACGCCTCCCACAGTCAGATTGCTGCCGGAACGCGCGATGACATTGCCCTCGATCACATCGAACTGCGAACCCGCGACGCTGGTACCTGCATGCACACGTGTCGCAGTGAAAGTCTTCTGTGCGACATCCAGCGTGCCATACGCGGCGGTGGGCGAGCCCGTCGAGAGCGCAGCCAGCGCCGCGACACCCGCGGAGCCTGTGAACGACGTGCCGTCGATCTCGAATTCGGTCTGCGCGGTCGTATGCACGGTCACATCGCCGAGGCGGCCGGTCGTGAGATGGAACGGCCGCAGGTCGATGTGATAGTCGCCCGTGCTCGTGTTCACCGAGACGAGCGGGCCACGCACTCGCGCTTCACGACTGTCCGCAACGTCGACAGACGCGACGATGAACGGCTGCACCATCACCTGAACGGGATTCTTGGTGAGGTCCACCGTGTTCGACGCAAGCAGGTCGAAATCCAGTTCCAGCAGCGCGGGAGTGCCGGGCGCGATCGTCAGCTGCTTCTTGTTGTCGAGCTGAATGTCGAGATCGACCGTGGTCAGAGCATTGCCGTTCGCATCTACGGCGACAGCGTGCGTTGGCACGCCGTTCACATCGACGAGAATGTCTGCGTTCGTGAAATCCAGCCGCAGCGTGCCTGACACATACGAGCCGTTCGGAATCGTCGCGGCCGTCACGAACTCCTTGAGGTCAACGAGATCCGCGAGATCGACACGCGATTTGACGCTCAGCGCGTCAACGCTGGAACCGTCCGCTTTCTTGAGGTTGAGTGAGACGACATCGACGGTGTAGCTGTCGAAGTCACCATCAGCGTCCGTCAGACTGATGAACGCTGTTCCGCAAGTCGTGTTGCTGCAGCCGCTGGGGGGAGGTGTCGTGCCACCGTCGTCTCCGAACCCTGCACCACCGCCGCAGGCGGTGACCAGCAACGCAACACACGCCGTCAGAATCGTTCGAATGGACACGTGACCCTTCTCCCTGAATGACTTTGGCCGCCGGAACGGCTCTCACTTCGCAAGGTTGACGACCCGCCTGTCGCCCCAGCCCGACAAGCATAGCGAAGCGGACATAAAAAAAGCCCCGCATACGCGGGGCTCTAATAACGCGCGGATTCATCAGGGGGTCTCGATCCGCGACTTTCAGGGCACGTGAGTGCGAAACACTCACGACATCCCTTAACTGAAAACGTTGGTTGATACGTCGAGAGAGCGAGCGTACCGGCGCTGTATGACAGCTCCGGTACGCTCAGGTTCCCGTTACATATCCATTCCGCCCATGCCGCCCGGCGGCATGCCGCCATGCGAATGCTCTTCGTCCTTCGGCGCTTCCGCGATCATGACTTCCGTCGTGAGCAGCAGGCCCGAAACGGACGCCGCGTTCTGCAGAGCGAGGCGCGTGACCTTCGTCGGATCGAGGATGCCCTCTTCGAGCATGTCCCCGTACTCGCCGGTCGCCGCGTTGTATCCGTACGCGCCCTTGCCCGCCTTCACGGCGTTGAGCACCACGGCCGCATCTTCACCGGCGTTGTCAACGATCTGGCGCAGCGGCTCTTCGATCGAGCGGGCCAGAATGCGGATGCCGACCGTCTGGTCTTCATTTACGCCTTCGAGCTTTTCGATCGACTTCAGCACGCGGATCAGCGCGACGCCACCGCCCGGAACCACGCCCTCTTCGACGGCCGCACGCGTGGCATGCAGCGCGTCTTCGACGCGGGCCTTCTTCTCTTTCATCTCGACTTCGGTCGCGGCGCCGACCTTGATCACCGCCACACCGCCGGAGAGCTTCGCAACGCGCTCCTGCAGCTTTTCCTTGTCGTAGTCCGAGGTCGCTTCCTCGATCTGCTGGCGGATCGACTCGATGCGCGCCTTGATGTCCGCGCCCTTGCCGTCGCCGTCGATGATCGTGGTGTTCTCTTTCTCCACGACGATCTTCTTGGCTTCGCCGAGATCGTTGAGCGTCGCCTTCTCGAGCTGCAGGCCGACCTCGTCCGAGATCACCGTGCCGCCCGTGAGGATCGCGATGTCCTGGAGCATGGCCTTGCGACGGTCGCCGAAGCCCGGCGCCTTCACGGCCGCAACCTTCAGGATGCCGCGGATGTTGTTCACGACCAGGGTCGCGAGCGCTTCGCCATCGACGTCTTCGGCGACGACGAGCAGCGGACGGCTGGACTTGGCGATGCCCTCGAGCAGCGGCAGCAGCTCGCGGATGTTCGAGATCTTCTTGTCCACCAGCAGGATGTACGGCTTCTCGAGCTCCGCCGTCTGATTCGCCTGGTTGTTGATGAAGTACGCGGACAGATAGCCGCGGTCGAACTGCATGCCCTCGACCACTTCGAGCTCGTTCTCGAGGCCCGAGCCTTCCTCGACCGTGATCACGCCTTCCTTGCCGACTTTCTCCATCGCATCGGCAATCGTCTTGCCGATCGACTCGTCGGAGTTCGCGGAGATCGTGCCGACCTGCGCAATGGCCTTCGAGTCCTTGCAGGGCTTCGACAGCTTCTTCAGCTCCTCGACGGCCACGCCGACCGCCTTGTCGATACCGCGCTTGATGTCCATCGGGTTGCGGCCCGAGGCAACGGCCTTCAGGCCTTCACGGATGATCGCCTGCGCGAGCACCGTGGCGGTCGTGGTGCCGTCGCCGGCTTCGTCGGAGGTGTTGGACGCGACTTCCTTCACCATCTGCGCGCCCATGTTCTCGAACTTGTCCTTCAGCTCGATCTCTTTTGCGACCGAGACGCCGTCCTTGGTGACGGTCGGAGCGCCGAAGCTCTTCTCGAGCACGGCATTGCGGCCCTTGGGGCCGAGCGTCGCCTTGACGGCGTTCGCGAGAATGTTGACCCCCTTCACCATGCGGTTGCGGGCGTCATCGGAAAAACGGACTTCTTTGGCAGCCATTGCAGTGATCCTCTGATTACTTGCCTTCGATCACGGCCATGACGTCTTCTTCGCGCATGACCAGCAGTTCTTCGCCGTCAACCTTCACTTCCGTTCCGCTGTACTTGCCGAACAGAATCTTGTCGCCGACTTTCACATCGAGGGGACGGACCTGGCCGTCTTCGAGAATCTTGCCCTTGCCGACTGCGACGATCTTTCCCTGCACGGGCTTCTCGGCCGCGGTATCGGGAATGACGATGCCACCCGGGGAGGTGCGTTCCTCCTCCAGACGTTTCACGATGACGCGGTCATGAAGAGGACGAATCTTCATGGATATCGCTCCTTGGTAAGCGGGTTGATATGTTTAATTGAGGTCCGGCCGCAGGAGGGCTCTGGGCCTCGACTGAAGCGAGGCTATTAGCACTCCCGGCGAACGGCTGCTAATGATAGGCGGCGAGTTTCAGAATTCAAGCCGGGCGCGGACTTTTCGGCAGAGCGCGATACTTTTTGCGGTTTCCGGTCTCCTACCGTGACTGCGCTTGACAGCTGGCCCTATGCTCCGTTGATTCCGAAGACTGGACTGCACTCATGACCCGGTTTCCCCTTCTGCTCGCCGCTTTCGGCCTCCTCGTCAGCGCCGTATGCGTCAATGCGGCCGACAGCAATTCAGCGTCGAACATGCCGGCTAAAGGCGGGATCGACGCAATTCTGGGCGCGAAGCGTGCAAACAGCGATCCTGAGTTCCTGCCGGTGGATCAGGCGTTCCAGGTCGATGCCTCCGCGGACGGCGCGGACCGCGTCCGCGTCCAGTGGACCATCCACGAGGGGTACTACCTTTATAAAAGCCGCCTGAAGTTCGCGACCGGCAGCAAGGACGCGCAGCTCGGCACCCCCGCGCTGCCGACCGGCCAGAAGAAGCACGACGAGTACTTCGGCGAGCAGGAGGTCTATCACGACGAGCTGGTTGCAGTCGTGCCCGTCGCCCACGCCGGTGGGAAGACTCTGCAGCTGCCGCTCGAAGTTACCTATCAGGGATGCGCGGAAGCTGGTCTCTGCTATCCGCCCCAGACCAAGACGTTGAACGTCTCGCTCGGCCAACCGACTGCCGCAGCAGCCACTGATAGTGGAAGCAGCAGCGCAGGTTCTAGCAGCAGCGGCGGCTACGTCTCCAAGCAGGACTTGCTCGCTGATCTCATTCAGCACGGAAATCTTCTAGCGGTACTCGGCGCGTTCTTCGGCTTCGGCCTGTTGCTGTCGATGACCCCGTGCGTGCTGCCGATGATTCCGATTCTCTCGGGGCTCATTGTCGGCCAGGGATCGCAGATCACGGCGACACGTGGCTTCTCGCTCGCCTTCACATACGTGCAAGGCATGGCGCTCACATACGCGGCCGCCGGCGCGATCTTCGTAGTCTTCTTCAAACAGATGCCGCAAGGCTTCTTCAATCAGCCGTGGATCATCGGCCTGTTCTGCG